>ERZ773083.940-NODE-940-length-21530-cov-108.701793_pt1 | contig 21530 bp, 19 predicted proteins | sample MGYA00511465_ERZ773083 | MGnify/ENA primary metagenome ERZ773083 (study PRJEB29015, sample SAMEA2738001) | human oral metagenome | biome: human oral; feature: human-associated habitat; material: dental | place: China | collected 2060 ... | reverse complement strand
CTTGGTCGGGGTGACAAGACTCGAACTTGCCCTCATCGGCCGTTGGCTCGGGTGATGGACTATCCGCTACCGGGCGCACCCGGCTGGATAATATCGTCTACGAAATAATGACTAACTTGGTCGGGGTGACAAGACTCGAACTTGCGACCTCACGGCCCCCAGCCGTGTGCGCTACCAACTGCGCTACACCCCGACAACTACTGGCGGAGGGATGGGGATTCGAACCCCAGATAAACATCACTGCCTATACACGCTTTCCAAGCGTGCTCCTTCAACCACTCGGACACCCCTCCGTAAGAGGTGCAACCCTATTCTAGCATATCTTTATCTACTGATGCCGACCTCCGCCCGGCCGAGCCGGTTCTTCAGAATGTGATCCAGCCAGATGCGCATACTGCGTCCGTTTCCCTCCCGGAAAGGATGAGCGACATTCATCTCGACATACTTCTCGATAATCTCGTCAAAGGTAGATTGAGGCATCCGATCGATATTTTCAAGGGCGGCATCAAGATAGGCTACCGGCGCAAAACGAAAGCTACCTCTAGCTAGGTTAACGGTACGCTTCTGACCGGCGAAATCATAAATATCGCCAAAGAGTGTCCGATGAATGAACCGGAGTGTAGTGAACTTGCCCAGCTCTAATTCACCTAATAAGTTTTGCTCAAAGAGCTCCTTGGCCTTCTTCTTACTAATCCGCTCCTCCTCACGAGCCAGATCGGTGGCGGAAGTAAGCCCGAGCTTGTTGGGCATACAGTTAATGGAGCTGGTATCTATCTCCTCCGTCATTGCTACCTACTCACACCGATTACACCTTTGATAGCCATCATTGTCTCCTGCCAATTCTTAACGGTGATAGTCTCTATCCCCATCTGTACTACCGGATAATCATTACCGCCCGGCTGAGTCATATCACCGAAGTAGAGAATGTCCTGTCGCTCGACACTGAGCTCCTCCATCAGCTTACTCATGCCGAAAGTTTTATTCATGCCAGGTAGGAACACATTGATGCTGGTCGTACCGGCGATCTCGTACTCAAACTCCGGGGCTAGCTGTCTGGCTCGCTGAACGATAGATTGGCGCTTTTGGTGATTCGGATCCCAGGGGTATTTCACCTCCGGTGCCGCCTGTTGGCCGAGGGCACTATAGGTGACTTGACTACTGCGATTCTCGATGATGTCTCCGGCAGTATTCTCGCACCAATAACCCAGCTCCCGAGCAGCCTGAGTAATAGTTGCCGTGATCTTAGCGGTCTGAGCGTCAGACATGGGAAAGGAATAGACCTGTCGCCAATTATTCATATCCACCGCCATGCCGCCGTCAGGTCCACTGTATGTGTAGTATTGCGTCCCTTGTGCCACCATCAGGTGGAGATTACGTAGTCGCTGACCGGTAGCGAGGAGACCCATCGGTGCCAAGATCTGAATCATGAATTGACTCAGCTTCTGCCCGGATATGACACAGACCGGATAGATGTCCAACAGATCAGCCATCACCCCCGCCATCTCGCTGGTCATGGGTGTCTTAGCTACATTGAGCGTGTCGTCGATATCAAAGGCGATAACTTTCTTCACGCTCGCCCCTTCTTCTTCTGACGCTTAGCGATCGCCTGTTCGGCTACTTGGCGTTCATTCCAAGGAATATACTCGCCGTTCGCCCGAGCCATGGCTTTTTCATGACCCATACCCAGGAGTAAGACCACATCATTCTTACGTGCTTTCATGATAGCCGTCTCGATCGCTTCGGCTCGGTCGTCGATAAAGAGCAGATCCTTCCCCTCAGTCTTGCCGGCTTGGCGAGCACCCTTAGCCACTAACTCTGACTGAGGACGCACCGGACCTCGAGCATCTTCCTCGGTCAGGATGATAAGGTCACTATACTTGCCGGCTATCTTACCCATAGTCGGGAACTTCGTCTTGTCCCGCTCACCGGCTGCCCCGCTGATGACGATGACTTTACCTTTGGTATTTGCCTTGACATCCGGCAAGAGCTTCTGATAGGCATCGGGAGTGTGAGCGAAATCAATGATCACATCAAAGCCCAGTCCGGTGGGGATAACGTTCATCCGTCCATCCACTCCGGCCAGATTCTTCAGTCCGTTTTCGATTTGCTGACGGCTCATCCCTAACGCATGGCAAGCAGCTACAGCCGCTAAGGAGTTATAGATGTAGAACTCACCCGGGATATTGATCTTGATGTGGTATGTCTCACCATCTACCTTTACTTCATAGCTTGAGCCACTGTTTTGACGTTTGATCCGGGTGGCTTTCAGCTTACCCTGCTTGATGCCGTAGGTGACCGGCTTGGGTACGAGCCGAGCGAAAGCTTTGGCTGATTTATCATCAGCGTTGATAATCCCGACACCTTGCCCGCCCTGCCTGGCATTAGCGGCAGCCAGCTTAAATAAGCGACACTTTGCCTGGAGATACCGCTGGAAAGTCCGATGGTAATCAAGGTGCTCCGAGGCAACGTTAGTCATCACTACGATGTCAAACGGTATGCCAAAGACCCTCCCCTGCGCCAGAGCGTGGCTGGATACTTCGATGACCAGGTACTGCACTCCGACACTACGCATCTCAGCCAGTCGTTTATTAAGGGTGCGGGCATCAGAAGTAGTCATATGATCAGGTGACTCTTCAAACTTGCCGTCGACCGAATTGCCGATGGTGGTCATCAAGCCGACTTTCAGTCCGGCCTCCAGCAATATGTTGTGTATCATAAAGCAGGTTGACGTCTTGCCGTTAGTACCTGTCACGCCAATCACCGTCATACCGCTGGCCGGATAATCGTAATGGTTAGCCGCCATGAATCCCCTGACCCGATGATAAGGTACAGCGAGAGAATTTTTCAGATTTTTCATCGTCTGGTTCATGAGGGTAATTATAGCATCAGCCCAGTTGTGATAAAATGCCATTAGTGAGAGTACTGGGAATAGAGAGTTCGTGTGATGAAACTGCCGCCGCCGTGGTTGAGGATGGCCGACGGATTATCAGTAATGTGGTTCATTCTCAGATCGATATCCATCGAGTCTATGGCGGAGTTGTTCCTGAGGTAGCGGCTCGGTCTCACTTGGAGGTGGTTATTCCGGTAATTGACCGGGCGGTTAAAGAAGCCGGTGGCTGGGAGCAAGTCGATGCTATCGCTAATACCGTGATGCCCGGGCTGATCGGCTCACTGCTGATCGGCTCACTGACGGCTCGGATGCTGGCCCTGATAAAGAAGAAGCCTTACTACCCCATTCACCATGTCGAGGCACATGTCTATGCCGGCTTTTTGACCGAGCAGACCCCCGAGTTTCCTTTGTTGGCGCTGATTATCAGTGGCGGTCACTCACAGATCGTACTATTTCACGACCATGGTAACTATGAGCTGATCGGACAGACGGTTGACGATGCTGTCGGTGAAGCATTTGACAAGGTAGCTAAGATCATCGGGCTGGATTACCCCGGCGGTCCGGCTGTCGCTCGGGCGGCGCTCAAGGGTGATCCGACTAGATTTAAGTTCCCTAAGGCACGCCTCAAAGGAGATTATGACTTCTCTTTCTCGGGGCTTAAGACGGCTGTGTTGCGCCAGGTTCAAACGACGGTCGGAGTTGACCATACTTATCCATCGACTGGGCTTGCTCCCCTGCTTGATGAGCAGACCCGCTGTGACTTCGCAGCCAGCTTCCAGAATATCGCTTGTCAGACTCTGGTTGATAAGTTAGTTAAGGCAGCTAAGTTCTATACACCCCGCACGGTAGTGGTAGCCGGTGGCGTGGCGGCAAATCAGGAGCTGCGTCGTCAGCTGACCGAGCGACTCTCCTCCCCTATCATCTTTCCGCCGGTTAGTTTGTGTACCGACAATGCGGCGATGGTGGCTGGGCTAGGTTGTTTCCAGGCTGAACGGATCAAGCCGACAGATCCTCGGCAACTCGAAGTCACTCCGTCGATTTCGATGAGCCGGACTGTCTGGAATAAAAAATGGTTGCACCGCCCGGAAACATCCCACCCTTCATATATTTCAGTCTTTCATTCTTCGTTTAATTAACCTGCAACTCAAAGCAAAGTCTGTAATTCCCCCATACGCATAGCTCCATGACATACGAGTAGTACAGGTGGTCTCCTCAGGTTCCAGCAGAACACAAAGCGTGATAATTAGTTAGTTCTGTGACTCAGAGTAAACTGTAATTTCCCTCCACGTATAACTCTATAATGCACGAGTAGTACAGGTGGTCTCCTCAGGCCTGGCGACGTATAGGTCACCATGGGCAATTGCTAGCTTGCTGTTATATCAACAGCCTTCGTCAACCACACTGTACTACTCGTACCAGGAGCGTCCATCTTTAACTGAAGTTGAACTAAGTAATAAGACTGGGGAAATTACGTGTGTATCAACGCCCTAGTCAGAGTAGTTCACCTAGCTTCCTCGGGCTCCAGCACCCCAGCAGGATGCATAGAGCTGGCGTTGCATAAGAAGAACCAAGGCGTAATATGGGTTCAAATTGTATCTGGATAGACTTACGCATCTACTGGGTGCTGAATAGGCTCGACGACATATAAGTCACCACTGGCACTAGATAGCTTGCTGACATATCAACAGCCTTCGTCAACCACGCCGTACTGCTCTTTACCCACAGGAAAGCTTTCATGGGGAGGCGGATTCATCACAGACAACCGAAGACTAATCAATGTCCTACAAGTAATCAATCGCCAGTGGTACATTATGGGCGCCAGGTCTGAGGTTGATGTGATGAATCTATCAGCCCCCCATATAAAGTATTAGATAGCCCTTAGCACACAAAGGGTGTCTCTTGTCCTTCGTCTGCGTCAGTCATTTCCTGAAGACTGTGCACGCTTGAAGCTCAGCAGTGCACGAGCCAGCCAGGCGGGTCTGAAGGAAATGATGACGAGACGAAGAGGAGAGATTTAGTGGTGAGTGGTTCGGCCAGTCTAGTACAAATGAAGGGTATAATGATGTAAGAAATACACGGCTTGGCTATGCTAAGATATTACTGATGAGAGAGACTAATTTTTTGCAGAGCTCTGCTTGGGCTCACTTTCAGCAGCAGCTGGGTCACCCAGTGATCGAGAAACAGACCGATACCTATAGCTACGTAGCCATCGTCGAGCGAGGCGGCTGGAGCAACAGACTGTACTGCCCTTTCGGACCACTGGTAGATGACTATCATGGGCTGGAGTCGGCTCTAGCTGACCTGGCTAAAGAGGCCAAGAAGCGCCGGCTTGATTTCGTACGAGTTGAGCCTACCCTGCCGGGATTAACAGAGGTAGATATGAAAAAGCTTCGTCTAAAGCACTCTCGTCGAGACGTTCAGCCACCCTATTCGGTTATTAACGACGTATCGGTTAGCGAGTCTGAGATAGAGGCGGAGCTGTCGCAGACAGCTCGTCGCTATGCTCGTAAATGCGATAAAGCCGGTATCACCTATACAGTTAGCTATCAGCCGACCGATATCCGGTACTATATCGAGATGATCCACCAAGTAGCCAAGCGTACCGGTATGAAGCCACACGATGATCTCTACTTTCAGCAGATTGCCGGTTTTCTCTTCCCCACCAAAGCTGCCGGACTACTGTTCGCTGAGCTGGATGGCGAGAAGATTGCCTCTATCATATTCTTTACTGACGGCACGACGATGTATTATGCTCACGCCGCTAATCTCACTAAATCTCGCAAGTACTCCCCCGCCACCGGACTGGGACTCTATGCACTCAAATTTGCTCATCAACAGGGCTGTAAATGGTTTGACTGGTACGGTGTCGCTCCGGATCATGATGACCACAATCCCCGTTGGCAATCTTGGGCCGGCTTCACCCAGTTTAAGCTATCGTACGGTGGTCAAAGGATTAACCGCCCGGGGACATGGGAACTGCCTATCAAGAAACGGCAATATTTAATTTACCGTGCCCTACTTGCGCTTACTCGTCACTAGTTATATAATGGTTATGCGGATCGTTGCGATACGCATATATTAGTAACGAATGCCTGAAAAGGTGCGTGGAGGCTTCATGTTTTGTTTTACGTGAAAGTCTTGTTTAGTGTGCCCTTTTTCATTTTGGTTATGATTTTTACAGATGAAACTATCCAAAACTTACCAACCAAATCAGTATGAGCCAACGATCTATGCCCTCTGGGAAACCAGTGGGGCTTTTGCACCTGCGGGGCAGGGCGATCCATATTCGATTGTGATGCCACCACCGAATGCCAACGGTAATCTGCATGTGGGACATGCCTATATGATCCCGATTGAGGACATACTGGCCAGGTATTATCGGATGCAGGGGAGAGATACTGTCTGGATTCCCGGGGCTGATCATGCCGGATTTGAGACATGGGTAGTTTTTGAGCGGTATCTCAGTAGTCAGGGTAAATCACGCTTTGACTACAGTAGGGAAGAGCTCTATCGGATGACCTGGGAGTTTGTAGAGCGAAATCGAGGGCAGATGGAGCTTCAGCTTAGGGCACTGGGGGCGAGTTGTGACTGGTCGTCAACCGTCTTTACTTTAGATAAGAAGGTAATCGAGACGGTCTATCGGACTTTCCACAAGCTATGGGACGACGGACTGATCTACCGGGGTAACCGGATCGTCAACTACTGTCCGCACCACCGGACCTCATTTGCCGATATCGAGGTAGAGTACCGAGATGAACCATCTCACCTCTGGCACATCGCCTATCGATTGACTGAGGGTAAAGGTGAGATAGAGGTGGCGACGACCAGACCGGAGACGATGCTGGGGGATGTGGCTATCGCCGTACACCCTGATGATCCGAAGTACCGGGAATTAGTCGGTAAAACAGTCGTCGTACCACTGGTCGGGCGAGAGATTCCGATCGTTGCTGACGAAGGGGTAGAGTTGGGCTTCGGCACAGGTGCTGTCAAAGTTACACCAGCGCATGATCCGCTTGACTTTGAGATTGGGCAACGTCATCAGTTGGAGCCGATCCAGGTGATCGGACTGGATGGCAAGATGACTGACCGGGTGCCACCGAAGTATCGGGGACTAACAGTCGAGCAGGCGAGAGAAGCGGTCGTGGCTGACTTAAAGACCGCTGGAGCGTTACGCAGCATTGAAGATTGTCGTCACCAAGTACCACACTGCTACAAGTGCGGCGCCACTATCCAGCCACTGCTAATGAAGCAGTGGTTTATCGATGTTAAACCTCTAGCCGGAGCGGCTCACCGGGCGATCGAGCGAGGCGAAGTTAGCTTTGTGCCGAAGCAGAAAGCTAGCGAGCTGGCTCGGTATTATGATGAGCTGAGGGACTGGAATATTAGCCGGCAGATTCCCTGGGGGATACCGATCCCTGCCTTTCAGAATGTATCAGACCCTGACGACTGGATCTTTGACACCAGGGTAGAGCAGCAGGAGATTGTGATCGACGATCAGACTTATCGACGAGATGAAGACACCTTTGACACTTGGTTTAGCAGTGGACAGCTACCTTTCATAGCGACAGATTACCTGGATAATGGGCGACTAAGCCGTTTTTATCCGACCAGTGTTATGGAGACTGGGGTAGACATACTGCGGGCCTGGGTGGCTCGGATGATCATGCTGGGGCTGTATATGACCGGTAAAGTGCCGTTTCGTGATGTCTTTTTACATGGTCTGATCTTAGATGAGCATGGCAAGAAGATGAGCAAGAGTAAGGGTAATGTGGTTAACCCGATGGGGATAATCGAGAAATACGGTAGCGATGCTCTGCGTGTCGGTATCGTCATGAATCGTTCGGCGGGGCAGCCACAGGCTTTTTCTGAGGCATCGGTGATAGCGGGGCGCAACTTCTGCAACAAGCTATGGAATATTGCTCGCTATATAGAAGGGAAGTCAGATGCTAAGCCGGTTAGCAATGAGGAGATTGAGCAGGCTCAACCGGAGACGATTTACGAGCACTGGATACTGGCTCGTCTGGAGCAGGCTCGTCAGGCGATAGATGCTGACATTGCCGGCTATCGCTTCGCTGAGGCGATGGAGGCAGTCTACCATTGTATCTGGGACGACCTGGCGGACTGGTACATCGAAGCGAGTAAGGCATCAGATAATATCGCTTTCATGCGGCGAGTGCTGAGTATTGCTTTACGCTTAGTCCATCCTTTTGCGCCCTTCGTCTCTGAGACTATCTGGACAACTTTCCGAGGAGAAGAGTCATTGCTAATATCACAACACTGGCCGAGTCAGCTGAAGTTCAGCAAGCGTCAGGCGAGTAGCTTTGACCGGGTAATAGAACTGGTCGACGAGCTGCGCAACATTACCAGTCAGCTACCACCAGCTAAGTACTGTCTGGTTTTCGATGACTGTCAGATGATAGAAGAGAATCAGGCGCTGATCAAGAGTCTGGCGAAGCTGAGAAATGTTCGTCAGGATCGCACCCCTCATGGACTAAAAATTGTTTTACCGCATAGCACCGCTTGGCTGGAGCTGACCGAAGAGGAGATTACCGACTACAAGGACAAGCTACAAGCGAAGCTGGCTAAGCTGAAGAGTGAGATCTACGGACTGGAGCGACGCTTGGCTAATCGGGGCTATTTGGAGAAAGCACCGGAACAACTAGTTCACGAAACTAAGAAGCAACTAGCCGATAAAAAACGCCAGACTGTTCACTTGGGTGAACAGCTGGCGGAAATCAGCTAGGGTAGCGCCACGGCTAAGCTAGTCGCTGAAATGTAACTTAGCGGCGATCTGCTTCATATTGGCATCACTAGTGTCGACCGGATAGCCATGATGTAGGCGCAGCACCTTATCGTCATACATCGGTACGACATGGACGTGAGCATGGGGTACTTCCAGCCCTTCCACCACGATGCCGGCTCTCACGCCTAAGACTTGCTCGATGCGCTGTGCTATCTTTTTGACAGTCACAAAGAGTGCTTGGTAGGTTGCATCGTCAAGGTCATAGAATTTGTCAACTTGTACTCTCGGGGCAACCAAGACATGTCCGTCACTGAGTGGGTTGATATCAAGGAAGGCGAAAGTCTGATCGTCTTCGTAGATCTTATAGCAGGGAATCTCACCCCGCATTATTTTAGTGAAAATACTATCTTGTTTCATAAGATGATTGTAGCATGCATGGGCTAGGTATCCCGATCATCCCGCTCAAAGTCAGAGAAAGCGACTCCAGGCTGACTTGAAGTATTAGTCAGCCACTCCCGAGCTGAGCGGATAGACTCTAAGGGGGTGTTGCCATGCTCCATACCGTCAATGACATTGGTAATATATTCAGAAATGTCAAATAAGGTTATGGAGTCATCTTCATCGTCTACCAGGTTGCAACCGTTTAGACTCTCAACGGCTATTGAAAACATCGCCAGTGATTTCAGATCTTGCTGAAGCACCAGGCTATCAATCACTCTCAGAAATGGCCTAACGAATATTGCCTTTCGCCAGCGATAGGTCTTCTCGCCATATTGGTAATAACTGCCATCATAGAACCAACGATCATAGTAGCTCTCAATCTGCTTTTTCGAGAAATGGTGCGGTGCTTTAACTAGACTGTCATATGCCATACAGAGCCAGTTGTAGACTCTGATGACAGTGTAGTCGCCGGCTTCATTGATTTCTTGGTAGTCATCGTAATTTGCTCGTAAGTGCTCAATGTATTTCAGTAGTTGTTTCTTGTCGCCTGCCCGAAAGGCGACTAAACCGTCACTCATACAACGGATCGTGTCTGACAATGCTTGTCCGTTCCAATACTCTGAGAACTTCTCAGCTGTTACCTTGATCATTGGGTGATATGTCATAAGCCTCCATCGGTAAGTAAGTAGCTACTCTTAGAGTATAAACGTAAAGCGAAATATCCGCTATAATGGAGCTTATGAAAAAGTTGGTGGGGGTGATCGCCGGTATTTTGCTGGTCGTGGCGGGCTATGTCTGTTGGACGCTACTTAGACCATTACCCTTATTGACGCCCAGCGTCAAGCTGCAGACGATTGATGCTCAGCCGTTTACTTCAGATAAGCTGGATAGCGGTAGGGGAGCCATCGGCTTCGTTAATCCGGCTAACCGTGAAATCAGCTGTCGAGCGTTGGGTGATGGCGAGGAGTATGCCACCCCTAAGCCGACTGCTAGTATTGCTAAGCTGATCACCGCTCAGGTCGTACTCGGTAAGATGCCCCTGGCTAAGGGTGAGAGTGGCCCCAGCCTTAGTCTCAACAGTCAGGACGAAGCGAGCTACTGGCAGGACTTGGCGGTAGGTGGCAGTAGTGTACAGATGATGGCGGGACAGACGATTAGCCAGCGTCAGCTACTAGAGGGGACTTTGCTGGCGAGTGCCAATAACATGGCTAATCGCCTGGCGATCTGGGCGTTTGGCTCGATGGATAACTACCGTCAGGTAGCCAGTCAATGGTTAAGAGATCATGAACTCGTTGATACCATTATCGGTACTGATGCTAGCGGACTGGATCCGTCGACGAAGTCTACTCCGACTGATCTATGTAAGATTCTACTATTAGCCAGTCAGCAGCCTATCCTAGCGGAGATCATGAGCGAGCCGGAGGCGACTATGCCCTCGGGCGAAGTCATTCATAATACTAACCGCCTGCTGGGGCGAGACGGTGTCTTCGCCGGTAAAACAGGCTTTACTTATGAAGCGGGGCGGGGTGTAGTCACGGCCAGTCGGCGTCGGATTGATGGAGTGACGGTGATTGTCGGTGTCGTCAGTATGGGCAACGATAGTTATAACACTGCTTTCAGGCGAACCGAGCAGCTTCTAGAGAGTAGCCGTCGGGACATCGCAGTCAGTCAGTTAAAGGCTAATACATCGGTTGGTAAGCTCAGCTCCACTTGGGGTGCTAGCCAGCTAGTTACCGCTAAGCCGGTTACTGTACCGTACTGGGTTGATAGCCCGCCTAAGAGTAAGTTTGTCCACTATTTATCAGACGAAGTTGATAGTGCCAGTGCGGGCAGTATCTATGGACAGCTGAGTCTGGGTAACAACCAGATCAATGTCATCACAGAGCGAACGATCAAGCCGGCTTCACTGACCTGGCGCTTGACTCATCCATTCTAATTCCCGCATTAACGCCTTAATGCTAGTCCGCACACCTTAATCTACGGCGACCGTCATCATCTAAATAAATCGCTGTGCGTACCTGTCCGGTACAGCATCACACAGCGCCTACCGGTATCGACCTTATAGATCAAGAGCCAGTCCGGCTCAATGTGACGCTCCCGATATTCTTTATAGTCTCTTCCTTTTAGAGGATGGTCTAGGTATTCTCTGGGCAACCTGTCACCGTCCATCAGAATTGTCACAACGATCCGTAACTTGGCGACATCATAGCCTCGCTTTAACGCCAATTTATAGTCTCTCTTAAATTGACTGGTTCTTTGTATACTGTACCGAGTCATTTATCTAGATCAGTAAATAGCTCGTCTACGCCAGTAAACTGTTTGGCGTTCGGGTCATTAAGCATGCAATCGCCCTCCTCTAGTGCCTCAAGTGTAGTATCGTTTGGTCTGTCTAGACAAACATCGAAGGGTATTCCTTTATGATAAACGACCTGTCGCAGAAAGATATTGACCGCCGTCGACATATCCAGACCTAGTTCGGTGAAAATCTGCTGAGCCTGACGCTTGATGTTCTGATTTGTCCTGACATTCATATTGGTATCAGATTTGACCGCCATCAGCATGCTCCTTTCAATTTTCTAGATATTGTCATAATATTAGCACAACGTGTGTCCATCGTCAATACATATGCAGTGGAGCGGAATATGGAATTAGTTCTCCGTGCAACCGAAGATACAACCATCAGTACTGACAGTGTTTATGGGCAATTAACCATAAGTTCTTGGCGGAAGGAGAGGGATTCGAACCCTCGGTGGGTTACCCCACACCGGTTTTCAAGACCGGCTCCTTAAACCACTCGGTCACCCTTCCGCTAAGTATTATAACAGAGCCGGACAGAGGCAAAGTGAATTCTTAGTCATAAGCCACTCGTAGCTTATGGTATGGTCTGTAATTTCCCTCCACGCATAGCTTGAGTCGGTACGAGCAGTACAGGTGGTCTCCTCAGGCCTGGCGACGTAGCGAGTACCACTGGCAATTGCTAGCTTACTGCTATATCAACAGCCTTCGTCAACCACACTGTACTACTCGTACTAGGAGCATTCATCTATGACTGAAGCTAGGCTAAGAAATGAGACCGGGGGAAATTACATATAATCATTAGCATATCAAAGGGTGTCTTTTGTCCTTCATCTGCATCGTCATTTCCTGAAGACTGTGCACGCTTGAAGCTCAGCAGTGCACGAGCCAGCCAGGCGGCAACAAAGGAAATGATAATAGAGTGAAAAATGAGAGGTCTAGTAGTGAGTGGTTTGAAATTTAAGCTGCACTATTAGCTAACTGGATGGCAATAAAAGAGATGATGTATGGATATTGACAAAGGAGGCTAGGTGAGCTGCTCCGACTAGGGTATTAGTGGGACAAAAGAAAAATAGCCTCTTATCGAAATAAGAGGCTATTTGGTGTCACAGCGGCTTATCTGAGACCCTGGTCAGGGCAAAATCACCCATACCGCTCATAGCATAAAGTCTAGCTACCGCAGCCAGAGCCTCATCCTGCAACGCTTGGTTACCGGCAATCCGGTCTCGGAAAAAGTCGGGGAAAGACTCAGGAAAATCATCCGGACAATCCTCAGAATCATAGTCATAGTCGTAGAAGAAGACTCGACTAAGTACCTGGCGTTCCTCAGCGGTCAGATCATTAAAATACCCCGGATGATTCTCGTAGAGCCCACCGACGATATTGATTAACCTCTGGTATTGGTTGTAGTGCATACGTCTACCTCCCGATCGTACATATCAATCACTTAGACATTATCGCCGTGATACTCCTTGATGGCGATAATGATACCAACATTATTTCATAAATGGCACGCTTTAGAGTTAAGATAGCTACTGCCCAATTATGCTACAATAACAGCTATGAACAAGTATGCTGACCAAGTTAAACAAGTAGTCAAGGACTTATATGGGATCGACATCGACGCCGAGCTGACCCGCCCCGAGGCGAAGTTCGGTGACTATGCCACCAACGTAGCGTTGCGTCTGGCCGGTCAGCTAAAGCGTCCGCCGAGGGATATTGCTAACGAGATTAAGCAGAAACTGGATCAATCGGGACAGTTTGATGAGGTGACCATCGCCGGCCCGGGTTTTATCAATCTGACCGTATCGGCTAAAGAGCTGGACGGTGACTTGGAGCGAGCCTTTCAGGCTAAGATACCTTATGGTGAGAATCGTGATGGTCGTGGTAGGGTGGTCGTCCTGGATTTTCCCAGCACAAATACGGCGAAGCCTTTTTCCGTCGGTCATATGCGGTCGGCTAACCAAGGCTGGGCAGCTCGTAACCTGATGCTGGCGACTGGCTGGAAAGCGATCAGCGATAATCATCTCGGTGATTACGGTTCGCCGTTTGGCATCTGGGTGGTGGGTTTTCGGATGTTTTCTGATGAAGAGAAGCTGGCTAAACGGGGCATCTACGAGCTGGGTGATATCTACATCAAGACTAAGCAGGCGATCAAAGAAGAGCAAGCGAAAGGTGAGCACAAGATTGAGGAGCAGGCACAAGACTGGCTGTTGAGGATTGAGCGTGGTGACCCTGAAGCAGTGGCTTATTCGGATAAGTTTAACCAGATTTCACTTGACCATATTCATGCCGTGATGAAACGCCTCGGTGTCTCAACCGACTATGAGATTGGCGAACGGTCGCTGGCTAAGCTGGGTAAGGAAGAAGTAGCTAGATTAGTTAAAGAGGGGGTGGCTGAACAAAATAAAGATGGCTCGGTGATCATCAGACTAGATGATTACGGCATCGAGACGCCTCTTCTGGTACTCAAATCTAATGGTGCACCGCTCTATGCGACAAACGACTTAGCGACTCTGGCCTTTCGAGAGCGAGAGTTCAAGGCTGATCGGGCTATCTATGTCGTAGCATCAGAGCAGAAGTTTTATTTCGCTCAGCTATTTGCGGCAGCTAAGAAAATTGGCTACGACGCCGAGCTGATTCATATGTGGTATGGGCTGGTCGACCAGATCAACGAAGACGGCGTCAGAGAGAAGATGTCGTCTCGTAAAGGAGTGGTCTTACTGGAAGAGCTGCTGGATGAGGCGGAGAAGCGAGCTCGGGCTAATGCAAAATCTGAGGGTATTAGCGATGAGGATATCCACCGGATCGCTCTCGGGGCGATCAAGTTTACTGATTTCTCGGCAGATCGGCGAACCGGTATGCTCTTTAACTGGGATAGGATGTTTAATCTGACCGGCTATTCCGGACCATATGTCCAGTATGCGGCAGTCCGGATCAATAAGATTTTACATGACAATAAAATAGGTAAGCCCGACCCTGATTATGATTACCGGGCGGAGAAGCAGGTCATTCTCAAGCTCCTTGATTACCCCTCCGTGGTCAAGCAAGCGGCAGACTATCTGGAGCCACATCGAATCGCTACCTATATCTATGAACTAGCCAAAGAAATGAACCGCTATTACGAGACCACGCCGGTAGCTACCAAAGACGTACCGGCCGGGGTCAAGGCGGCTCGGCTTGGCCTCTTAAGGCGGGTGGCTTATGTCTTTGAACACGCTCTTAAGATCTTAGGGATTGACATCCCTGAGCGGATGTAACTATGGCGGAGTCAAGACAAGCTCGCTTGCTTTGGATCGACCTTGAGATGACCGGGCTTGACCCTGCTCGGGATAAAATCATTGAGGTGGGGGCGATAGCTACCGACTTTGACTTTCATCAAGTGGCGGATTATCAGGCGTCGGTCAAAGTCTCGCCGGAGCTGATGCGGCGTCGGATGGTAGGTAAGTTCTGGGAGGAGCATGATGCCACCCGCCAAGCCCTAATGGAACGTAGCTCATCGACTGAGGCTTTACCCACCGGCCAAGTAGAGAACCAACTGGTTGATTTCATCAAGCAGTACTTCGTACCTGAGCAGCCGGTTTATCTGGCGGGCAACTCGATTCATCAAGACCGCAAGTTTATTGAGCGGGAATGGCGAGAGCTGGACAAGCTACTGCACTACCGGATGCTTGATGTCAGTGCTTGGAAGATCTTATTCGAGGAGCGGGGAGTAGCTTTTCACAAGCCTGAGCTTCACCGAGCCATGAGTGATATCGAGGGCTCGATCGCCGAGCTGAAGTACTATCTGAAACGAGTCAAGTTTGATGAGCGAGAGTGAAGTACGGCAGTTGATCGCCGGCTACGACGGGGTGACACCGGATAATCGATCGACCTCTAAGCTAGCTATCTATAGCATCAAGGGGAAAGTCATGGCGGTAGTACACCCGGAGTCTCAACCGGTGAGTATCGGTCTGAGGTGCGACCCTAACCTGGGAGAATTACTGCGTCGCCGGTATGAATCGGTCTCACTGGAGTCCAAGCTAAATAAGAAGAGATTTATCAATATTCTTCTGGTGGGGCAACTTAGCGACGAGGAAGTCAGGTCGCAGATCCGACACGCCTACGAAGAGACTAATCGGCTATTGACCGCCGGTAGCTGATTGATTGGCTTGATTGCCCTGGTCAGTAACCTGACCTTTGTTAGTCTCTTCATCAGGGCGAGTCTCAGCGTCATCCTTAGGGCTGCTGTCGTTTTTCTTCTTGGTCTCTTCCAGGCGGCTGAGCAGCTCGTGGATATCGATATGAGTGGCATTGAGTAGGCTGGATACCTTAGCGTTCTTAGATGCTTTATAAGCACTGACGGTAGCGTCGGAGATAGCCTCCAGACGCTTTTTGAGCTCGGTGTAGTATGCACTATCTAAGTCGCCACTGGCTTTGGCGCTGTTGAGCTTCTCAGTGGCGGTTTCATCTGCTTCAACGTCAGTGGCTTTGCCGTTCTTATCTACAGCGAAAGTTAAGTGCTCACTGAGCTCCTTGCTGTGCGACAGCATGACCAGCCCAGTCTCGGCGGTGATGGCGGACATATCTTTCGACTGAAACTCGGCATTGTCTACACCATAGTCAACGATGCTCTGTAAATTGGCCAGTGCTTTGCCCAAGACTTGAGCTCGCTTACCTATCCCGCCGCCATTATTGCTCAGGGCAGCTACAACTGAAATGATCACGATCAGAGCGACGATCCCGATACCGGCGAAAGTAAAAGCACGGTTAGAGATGGGCAACTTATGGCTGACCTGAGTCTGAGGGGCGATAGCGTCCAGATAATCCATGCTTCCCTCGGGAGTGTCCAGTCGGGGCGGGGCGCCCGGCTGAACAGTGGGCTGACCGTTAATCGGCGGCACGGTAGGTGCCTGCATGTACATCTGATTGGCGTTGATAGAGGAGAACTGGTTGGGTGCCTGGGGCTGAATCTGAGGCTGTGCCTGGTTGGGTCCGGAGACCAGCTGCTCTCGACGCAACTGCTCGACTACCTGAGAGTCGGTCGAAGTGAGTTGACCGGCAGTATCAGCGATATTACCGGATACGCTATAGCCCTGTAAGTTTTGATTAACGTAATTATTGCTGCCGTAAATCTGCTGACTGGTCGGTCGATCATCCTCAATCTTGATATTGAGGGCACTCTCGCCGAAGACATTATCCGGCGAAGTCTGTCCCGTCTGAACCAGCACCCGACCGACCCCTTTATAGGGGTTGTGGTGTGGATTATTGAAGTTCCCGCCCTCTGCCATATCTTAATTTTAGCATAATCTTGACTTTTCGCATTATCCGGGTCTATCAGATATAATCAAGGTGTGAACAATGACGCTAAGGAGGAGATCCGAGCCAAGCTGGCGATAGAAGAGGTGATCGGTGAGTATGTTCAGCTAAAGCGGTCGGGGCGTTACTGGAAGGGGCTAAGCCCCTTCACTAATGAGCGAACGCCATCTTTCTTCGTGACACCGGATCGGGATATCTGGCATGATTTTTCGTCGGGTAAGGGCGGCGATATCTTTTCATTCATCATGGAAATGGAAGGGCTGGACTTTAGAGGGGCGTTGGAACTCTTAGCCCACAAGGCCGGGGTTGACCTCTCGAAGTATCAATCCGGGCGGGCTCGAGACAATGCTCAACGCAAGGAGCGGTACTTCCAGATGAATAACTTAGCGGTTAACTATTACCAGCGTCAATTGGTCCGGTCGACCAAGGCATCAGACTACGCTAATAAGAAGCGTCGTCTTAGTCGAGAAACTATTCTCGAGTGGGGGATCGGTTATGCTCCCGAGAGACCTGATCTGACGGGTGTTTTGACTCGGCGAAACTACCACCGAGATGAGATGAAGCAGGCAGGGTTACTGGGCTATTCCGGGCGAGAGCTGTTCTTTAACCGCCTGATGATTCCGCTCAGGGATCGACGAGGACAGGTGGTTGGCTTCACCGGCAGGATTATCGGGGCAGGCGAGCCAAAGTACCTCAACACACCGGACACATTACTCTTTCACAAAGGTCAGCAACTCTTTGGCCTGAGCTTTGCCGCTCAGGCGATCCGTCAGGCCGGTTATAGCGTGATCGTCGAGGGTAATTTAGACGTGATCACCTCACACCAAGCCGGTATCAAGAATGTGGTCGGGGTAGCCGGCACGGCGCTGACGGTAGAACACTTAAAGAGTCTTAGCCGGCTCAGTAGCGATATCAGGTTTTGTTTTGACAGCGACAAAGCGGGCGTTGCCGCCACCGAAAAAGCGATCAAGCTGGCCGGTTCGTTAGAGCTGAAGCTGTCAGTGATTGACTATTCCGGTAGCAGCGCCAAAGACCCCGATGAGCTAATACACCAGGATCCGTCTCTCTGGCAACAAGCTCTAACAAATTATCAGCCGGCGGTCAACTGGGTGCGGGATTATTACCTTAAGACTATCGGTGTTGATACTGTCGAAGGACAGAAGAAAGTGGCTGATCGGACGCTCAGTGTGATCAGCTCGCTGGCTGACCCGGTTGAGCGAGAAGGCTATATCAAGGAGCTGTCGGCAGTAGTAGGCATCAGTGTCAGCTCGCTGGTTGATCGACTAAAGATGCTCCAGAGAGGTAGTGTGTCGTCTCGACGACAGCTGAAGCAGCCTCACGCCAAGGCGAATATCGCCGAGAAGCGTCGCTTTAATTATCTTGACCCGATCTTGGCTTACCTGGGTAGTCATGCCGACTTGCGGTCAAAATATCTCCGATATCTGCCCGACGAACAGCTATCCGGAGTGGATCAGCAGGTCAAGCAGTGGTTAAGCTCGACCGAACTCTGGGGAGATGGATTGATTGACCGGGTAGCAGAAGCGATGGAGCAACCGGGAGCTGAGCTGGATCAGCTGGATCAAGTCCGCACTCGGCTGGTGCAACTAATGATGGTCAATGACCAAGCTGGCTCGACCATTGATGGGATTAGGTCAGAAGATGATCTGCTGGAATATATTTGTTATTTCGAGCGGGATTATTATTTACTGAGAGCTAAGCAATTAACTAGCGAGTCAATGGCTGACGGGGTAGCTGAGGCAGAGTGCTCTAGGCTGATGACCGAAGCAACCAAAGCTCGCCGGCTAGCCGAACGACTCAGCCCCAGCCGGAATCGACGTAACGGCTACGCCGGGCTGAAAGAGGTGCTGGCGGAAAGCAGCGACCATGCTGATTCACGTTAACAAGGTTACTGATGATGCAAAGTAAAGCTTATTTTATCGATGTTAGTCAGGTGGAGGACAACCTGGCACACTTACTGGAGCACTGTATCATCCACCAGATAACTGATCTGGTAGTGGCTGATGGTAATCAATTCTTACTGGGCAACTGTCATGGCGTAGTTGGTCCCGGTGCATTAGTTTTTGTGGTAGAGTACCTGAGCCAACCGGTCATTGAGAGTATGCAGGGCTTCTTAGTTAGTAAGCCGGAGATACCGCAGAGTACTGTTGCCTATGAGATAGAGCAAATCGAGGCTGAAGATGATAAAGAGCTAATCATTAAAGGTGGTATCGAGAACGTAACTCGAGCGATCAACCGGCTATTCCGGGATAGCCGAATAATAGAGCTGGAGGAGATGTCGAAGCCGGTTGTCAATGAGACCAACGACAAGCCCGCTGACCGGATGATTGTCTGTGGTGCCGAGCTGAAACCGATTACTTTCATACTGGATGTTTACCTAGATAGCCCGAGCGTGGACGATAGATTAATCTTTGGCAAACTACACATGGCGATATCGTCACTAGTCGCCCAAGCGACTAATAACGACAGTGCCTACGCCATTGAGTACTATCAGGATTACTACGAACAAGACAGAATAGTCAGCTTCTCGTATATGCATAAAACTGTCGATCGTGAGGCTCCGGATAGGATAACGGAGCGACTACGGGGGATAATCGCCTCGTCGGAACTGTGGGTGGATCAGCAGAAGTTTAGTGATTATCGAGCATTGGCTAGTGAATCCGCTAGCGAAAAATGCTCTACCCTTGACTATCTAGGCGTGACTGCTTCGGAGCAATACCTAGCTAAGCTTTTTACGCCCGCTAGGGTGCGTCGATTGTGGCGTCGGTTGCGAGTGAGGCTACTATAATGAGTCATGACTGGAGGATAAGCCTCAAAGTTTGCGTTATTTATCGGTTATGCTAAAGTGAAGATACTTATGGATATGGTCGAAACTAGAAGGAAAGGTTAAATTATGCCACCTAGCCGGAGCAGTAGACTTGATTTGCCTCGGGGGGGGGTGTTTCTCGTCTAAACGCAAGCAAGTGATCTCCCTATTTAAGCCGAGAGTGAGTCCTAGCTCATCGGCGAGGTACTAACTTATACAGGGCATGGCGTGGACGATGATGAAACGAATTAAACTAAGCCGAATAAGTATCATTATTCTGGTCGTGGTCGTAGCTAGCGTCCTAACGAGACATTCCGCCTCTGCTCTGGAGATAGTCTGGACCGGATCGAAGCATACTAGCTATAACGATGCCGTGAAGCATGTTAGCGATATGGGTAAATCGGGATATTTTGCCGGACATGGGTTATATATTGACAACTTTAACTACAGTGCCAATGGTAATCAGATCACTGTTCGGTATACCACGAAAATTATTTATCAAAGGTTTCGCAATATGGGAGATAATCGGCTGGTATACGCTATTTTGGGTAAGAATGGTCTATGTCCGGTAGCCGGCTGGTATAACTCTAACCCCGACTCCAAAGGTAATCATCCGGCTTACGATTGTATTAAATATCAAGATGAAAACTTCCACGCTTATAATAACTTCTGCTCTAAATCACCCCGACCATATCTAAATAATTGCAACTATGACTACGAGAGGGGGATAGAAGGTCAGTACAATAACGAACCATGGAATACAGTACGTAGGCTGGGTACAGTGCCAACTACTAGAACGGAAGTCAGCTATAACTTCACTAGAACCTTTTCAGTTAATATCGCTAATAGAGCCGGTAGAATCAACGTGGCAACCGATGGTAATCAAGTATGTTCCTACTATCAGTTTAACGGTAAAGACTTCGGACCCCGTCCTTGGCAAAGCAATCCTAGCGGCGATCCAACCGGTCATTTATGGTGTCAGGATATTGAGTTGTGGGTTGAGTGGTCAGCGGTAAAACACCCCACCATTCATCTAACCGGAGCAGATAGCTATGCTAAGGAGGACTTTATTGGTTCAAAGGCTGGTGCCGACAGCAACATCTCGGGGTCAGACAAGCGAGGCTCTTACTCACAATATGGGCTCCTGACAGGAGATACCGGTAAAGTTGGAATAAAAGACTTTGGTTCAGCCGGCTATACCACGGCGTCGTCAAACTATAGCTCATTAGCTTGTAAGCTAAGCTATGCCAACGCAGCCGACGTTAATAATGATTGTGACTTGCATTGGCTAAGAAAATCCGGTCTCACCAAACAACTTTCCATACCTACTATTCCGACAAATACTATGTCACTAATCAGTAACCCCGGCGGTATTTCATTGAACAAACTGAAAAAAAGTGGCAGCTATCACGCCTGGGGTAATCTAACGATCAACTCCAGCCAGCTACAGCCCGGTCGGCATATCATGATCTTCGTTGATGGAGATGTGACTATCAGTGATAATATTAATACAGACTGGGGTTATCCTTACTCAAGTCTGACCGAGATTCCCAACCTGGTAATCGTAGCGAATGGCGATATAAAAGTGGCTCAAAGCGTGAGGTTGATAACCGGCACTTACGTAGCGAAGGGTAGGTTTATAAGTTGTGATGGTGCTCCTGACAAGGGTTTCGCTCTTGGTATGGTCGGCTCATGCCGGCATAAGCTCAAAGTTAACGGTGCTATCATCTCGGCTAATTCACCAGTCTTCCGTCGTACCTTTGGGGCAGGTGATGAGGCGGATGACGATCAATGGAATCCTGCTAAAATTTCCTCGGCTGCTGAGTGGATTAACTACACTCCTAACCTCTGGCTGGTACCGGCTGCGAGCCGGGTTGACAATCGACTGGATGGTTTATCTACTACTCAAGTAACTAGTCTACCGGTGAGGTACTAGCTATATTGTGAAAGGAAGCTAGCCACCGGTAGTGAGATAATCCCCGAGCCTACATTCCAACCCAAAAGTTGACACTAGGTTAGACACTTATTACGCTTCATGA
>ERZ773083.937-NODE-937-length-21551-cov-21.725577_pt1 | contig 21551 bp, 25 predicted proteins | sample MGYA00511465_ERZ773083 | MGnify/ENA primary metagenome ERZ773083 (study PRJEB29015, sample SAMEA2738001) | human oral metagenome | biome: human oral; feature: human-associated habitat; material: dental | place: China | collected 2060 ... | reverse complement strand
AGTCAGTCCTCTAGAGCTGCTTAATTATACTGTCCAACTTTTGGGGTTCAGTTCATAGCACGGTTGCTCCTATTTTTATTCAATTATCTTGAAATATTTATTCCAGAATTTAAGTATGATTCGTAATTAATTAGCCATACGTCTTCTAGAGATAAACATCCCTGCAAATGTTGCTCCTGATAGCAGTAGAGTAATAGCATATGGTAGTAAGCCATTATCGTCTCCAGTCTTTGGTGATTTAACAACCTTTGGAGTATGGCTATTTGTGATAATCATATTTCCATGATCCTTATCATCCACATTTACCTTATATCCAGATATGTTGCCTACTTCCTTAACAGTGTACTTAATATCCTTACCATTAGCTCTCTGAGGCAGATCCTTCCATGTGTAAGTCCACTTATCAGCAGCATTTAGCTCTACTTCTGCACCCTTTTTCTCTCCATTAGCATATAACTGAACTCTAATGACATTAGGTCTGATCTTGTCTTTATCGTTTCCATCATCCCATCTCTTCGTTACAGTTGCTGATGTTTTCTTAGGAGTATAGCTATTCTTAATATTATAGCCCTGGATATCTGTATTGTATTCACTTACAGCATCTTCTGTTACAGTATACTGAATTTCCTGTCCATTCTCATACTTTGGTAGATTATCAAAGCTGTACTTCCAGTTATCAGCGGCTGTTACTTTAAGCTCTCTTACCTCTCTGCCATTTGCCAGAACATTTACTGTAATCTCATTTGGGCGCTTTCCGTCCTGGTCATTAGCATCATCCCATGTCTTTTCACCTTCTACTTTAATTGTCTCAGGTACATGCTTGTTTGTTATAACAACCTTGTTCTCACCCTGAGTATCATAGGTTGCTGTATATCCATCAACTGTTCCGACTTCCTTTACAGTATACTTGATGTTCTGTCCAGCTTTCTTCTCAGGTAGATTATTCCAAGTATGGCTCCATGTAGCCTTTTCAAGCTCTACTTCTCCGCCAACCTTGACTCCATCTCCGTACAGCTGTACCTTCACCTTCTCTGGGCGCTTTCCGTCCTGATCGTTATTATCATCCCATTTCTTAGTAACTGTTACAGAAGTTTTCTTTGTTGTGTAGCTATTCTTAATGTTGTATCCAGTTACAGTAGCTGTATAACCATCTACTGGTTCTTCCTCAACAGTATAGTTAACTACCTGTCCATTTTCATACTTATTTACATTTGTAAATTTGTATTCCCACTTTCCAGCAGCATCTGGTTGAACAGTAGTTGTAGCAACTTTAGTTACGCCATTCATAAGGTTTACCTTAATCTGATTTGGGCGCTTTCCGTCCTGGTTATTGGCATCATCCCATGTCTTTTCACCAGAAATAGTTATCTTTTGATAGTTTGGAACAATCGTTGAGAATCCAGGAGCTGTTGCACTTACGATAGTGAACTCTCCAGAAGTTGCATTCAACTTACCAGCCGTAGCGTGTGCTGGGTTTGGTTTAAATTCGTTGTTGTTATACTGATAACCATTTGGCGCGTCAGTCTGAACTAGACGATACTTTCCTTTGGATAGTGTTGAGATTGAAGCTTCACCACTTGCATTTGTTTTTGCAGTTGCCTTGCGACCTCTAATATAGTAATCCTTCCACTTTCCGCTTGACTCTACCTGAATCTTAAACTCAGCTCCTGCGATAGGAGTTGTGTTATCCGCACCATCAACCGCTTTAACTAATACAGTTCCTGATGCAACGTTAGCACTACCAGCGGCCTTATCGATTGTGTAGGCAACCGATGCCGAATCATTGGCCTGGTCAGATTTAACATCACCTTTGTTAGTTAGGCGCTCCACACCCGAAATGCTTGGGTAGTGAGTATCGAACTCTACGAAGAATGTAACAACATTACCGTGTGAAGGTCCATTTTCTCCATAGATATCTTTAATCTTTTCAACTCCAGCTAAATATGGCTCTAAATCAGTATACTTAAGTGTATCATTGGACATGTTAGCAATGAAAGTATCGCCTCCAGTAGCTGGATCTCTATAAATTCCATAACTTAATTTCTGTGCCTTAATCTTTGCATAGAACGAATCGTAGGTATCCGAAGAGCTCTGAGTAATCTGGTTGAAGTATTGAGTAACAGGTATCCACTGGCTTCCACGTTCAATAGGCATTATAGAGCCAGGTGCCGCCTGTGCATAGTGTCTATTACCACCTGCCGGAATCTTCATCCAGTTATAGCGAACAGCTGTAAATTTTACAGTACTTAAATCCACCACGCCATTGCCCGGAATCTTATCTACAACCATCATATTGGTCTGCTCTTGGTATGTTCCAAAGTGGTTATCGATATTGTTATATGTGTTGAATAGACGCAAAGAACCAAGCTGATTAGCAATAAGCTTTATCTTTGCAGTATCATATCCTTCAGCCCATCCTTGCTTCTCCATCATTCTATTATTGATAGTTCTCATATCAGGGTCTGAAGGAGATCCACCACCTGTTCCAGGGGTCACCTGTGGCACATTAAAAGTTACATTAGTTGTAGAATCTTCAATCTTCAGAGCCTTAGTTACTGGTGCGCCAGCTGCAGCTCCATTCTGTAAAGCTTTTAGACGAGCTCCAGTATAAAGACTTCCATTGAGGAAGTTGCTTTCTGAATCAAAATCTGAAGCCACTTTTACTTTAATTTCATTGCCCGTAATGGTTACAGTCGCTATTTTTTTGCCGCTATCAGAAAAAAGTGCAACATCCGAAATCGGAAGATTGCCAAACATAGTTCCGATATTGGTCGACAAAGAAATAGTATCTCCTGCCTTAATTGAATGTCCCGGCTGTGCTTCAATATTAAAATCAAACTTTAATGAAGCAAGTGCTCCAACATTAATCTGGGTCGGTGATACTGCCACATTAGATACTGTGATATTATATCCAGCCTGTTGTGTAGCAGCATTTACATCATATGTTGATGCGAATGGTCCTATTGTGATTGCTATTACTGATAATAATGCAATCAACTTTTTTGCAATTTTCAATTTATTCCTCCTTCTTCCCAAATACTTACATATTTAGATAAACTATCATATGAGGCTTTGAATCTTTTGAGACAACTTTCACGGTTTCTAAATTATTTCATTTCAAAAGAATCAACGGGACAAGCCATTATATCTGCATAAGGCTCGATTGATTTGAACAGTTTTATATATTCTTCGGGAGTTGTTTCTATTGACATAACTATTCGAACTGTAGGTCTATGTTTTAGATTTTTCACCCCTTTATTACATCATTTAATTTTGTATCATCATACCATGCGTCATCAATGGTAAGCCCATATATCATCCTATGCTTTGAAGTGTGTTTTTTCTTTACATTTCCACATCCACACAGAGAACTTATAAAAACAATTAGAATTAATACTGTATAAATGACCTTACGTAGTGTAGTTCTTCTAAACACTATTCTATCATTAGACATGGTTTTTCTCCTAACATCATATTCCCCAACACATTTTTATTACGAATTCGATTTCAAGTGTAATTCAATCACTATTCATTGGAAAAATAATAAAAAAAGACTGCCATTCCCTTCTTCCGAAACAATATCAAGCTTTGTTCTGTGTAAATCAGCGATGTCCTTAACTATAGAAATCGGTGCAAATATCGCTAAGGATAACAGAAATAAGCGCAGTTCCTTACCTAAAACTGATATAACTCGAATTCCACGAATCCACTTTTGTTCTTCACTATTTTACACATCAAAATAATAGAATTTGCGTCCAGATGAATTGTACCTGGAAAGCCTACCGGACTCAAACGGTGCATTCACATCAAAGCCTCTGGCAGCGTACCTTTCTCTAACTTTTTATCTTGCTCATATATTACAAAATATATTCCGTCTTCAAACGTTTCGAAATCATCTAAATACGTTGACATCTCCATGGTCTCACGTTCTAACTCGTTTCGTGCAATGTGACTAGACCATGTGTCAGATATAGCAAATGAAGCTATAAACATTACTAAAAAAATCATAGATATAAACACTGTGTACCAAAGGGTTGCCTTTGAAATGATGGAATGCAATTTATTCTCTTTCTTCTGATTTGAAAACATACCCCATTACCCTCTTGGTAGTGCTGGGTCTACTTAGGTGGTAAGGTATCACTTTTGAAATACCACCAGCCCAACATCCGTCGGATGATCAAGATATAGTGCGGTTTTAGACGTTTTATTATCTAGTATCATCTTGATTATCAGGATATCTCCACCTGCAGCAATCGTCATCAATACGCCCACTGATAGGACACGTATATCGGTCGTAATGCATCCGACTATGCATGGCACGATTCCGAGCAGCAGACCAGGCATTATCGCGCCCGTTATGTACTGCCACCTCGTAAGTGGCTCACTGCATGTGCAGTATGGTGTTAGATATTTCCAAATCACACCAAATTCGATATCTTTGAATCCTTTTTTCGTAAACCTACTCCATGTTACCCCGTGAATCATTTCATGCACCACAATTAAAGCTAAGAGCACCACAATATCAGATAGTACCGAGCTAATGGATGTTCGCGCTCTGTCAAAAGCAACTCCGTCGTATCTCAAAACATATATCACTATAAAAGGTATAGTGATAATCAGTCCATACAAAGCACCAGTGTTCGCCTTAACTGCTGACATCGTTAGGTCTGTCTTAGTGTATCCTTTGCATTCCAGTTCTTCGCATTTTAGAGAATATCTCTCTAGTCTTCTTTTCTCAGTAGCGGTAAGTACGCGTTCCTTACTTGCCATATATTTAACCCCTAGTTTCTACCTATTATCATAAATTTTCTTTAAACTGTCTTAATATTTTAAACACATGTCAGTTATAAATGCATATATTCTCTTGGATTTACATTCTAATAAAATAGTATAAAGATTTCCATTTGCAATAATTATTAAATTCTTTTTTATGAAGGACCTAATACTCCTCATATTCCAGATTACGGCGTCGTGATTTGTGTTACTGATGATGTAGGTGACCTTTCGGTGCTTTTCTCTTTCCAGTCATACGCTCAACCTCGAGCGCATACACTAGAGTCCTCGGAACAGCGGCTGGGTTGAAATATGCATTTTTATCCTCATGATAGTGATTCATGAGCTGCCTCAGGGCGTGCATCTTCTCATCTTCCGAGAGGATTCGAATCCTGCCTCTTCCGATTACACTCTCATACGCCATCGTGCAGTAGCCTTTGTCTTCGAAATACTCAAGCTCATGCTTGCAGTCCATCTCGAAGGTAGCACGATTATCCTTCTCGAACAGTCCAACCTTGTAGCCTTCGAGCGCACTGTGAAAATACAGCGTCAGCTTACCGTCATGCACCTCCGTTCCGAAGTTGAGCGGAAGTATGTACGGATATCCATCGTCGTTTAGAGCCAGCCTGCATATGTCGCAGCGATTTATTATCTCCACCAGTTCGTCTAATTCTGTTATCTCTCTATCCTGTCTTCTCATGTATATCCCCCTTTTAAGTAGATTATCGCTAGATATAAGTTTATTTATGACTTGCTAATTACAAGCTGCACGTCATTATTTTTTATAATCGCTTGCGTCTAACGTGCTTCTTTCACTCGTATGCTGCTACTATACCTAACACCAGCTATGCAGTCGAACAGCAGTCGCCTGTTGAACAATATGCTGAAAGCCGTAATGATGAAATGCAGTAGAGCGGCGTGATCATCTCTTATCGTTAATAGCAGTCCCAGCTATAGAGGCTCTCGGCGAAGTCCAAGCTACGAAGCTGCTCTTTTGTCGCAAAGAAATTTCCTACGCCAGAGTCACCCCACAGGATGTAATAATCGTCAGTTCCGAACTCTGAATCAAGCTGGAACAGGAGCTCAGTGTAGTCCTCAAAGTCATCGTACATGCGTGGATCTTCCTGCGTGAAATGGCCATAGCCTCCTATCTGCGTGTGATTAGGGATGTCGAGCTCTTCTATGATATCGTATGACTCTTCTTCGCCTATATCATATGACTCAAAGCCTTCTTCTGCCTTCGTCTCCTCGATATGCTCATTGAGTTTCTCGTTAAAAATCTCCTCAAACCTAAAGTCGTTCGGCAGAGGCCACTGGCTAGTTTTCTCAAAAGACATGTCAAATGGCGCCCCGTCATTGATTGGCGTGATGAGTTCGCCCTCCCTCTTATCCTCCTCTGGTTTGTACATCTCGGCAAGTTCCGCTTCAGTGAAATACTCTACTATCTCCGGGTAGTAAATAACACGTTTCTTGCTATCTGAGGTAGGCTTCGTGTAGTCGTTACCTAGATTGTAGTCTCCTCCAAATATCCAAAACTGCATGATGCCCTTAGACGGATAGATGCTATTCTCAGGTAACTCATCGCAGTTTATCTGCGCCAAATACATCAGCTGCTCGCCCTTGGAGGTGGTAGGAATTGTGCTAGTCTTAGGCAAGTAGAACCAACCTGCGACATTGCTGCTCGTCAGGGGAGTCTTGGTTTCGGGGACTAAATTGATCTTAATGGTTTCTCTATTCTCGAGCTTCTTGAATTCTTCGATGAATTTTTTGATTTTTTCTGTCATGCGGGGTCTTTCTGTGAATCAAATTTTATAGCTTTCTATATATAGTTATTATTGGGTAGCACGCTAATTCCTAAAAAATAAGTGCATTAATTCTTATTAATCTTTTGTCAATAAATTTTTCTATACGAAGCTGCTCTTCTTTAATACACTTCGCAGATCACTTCTCTATTAGCCTCAAATTCCTCGTCAAAGCTAACTAGCAGATAAAGCTCTCCAGCGGGCGATTCGCCCACAAAATATCCTATCGCAAAGGCATCGTAGCATCCGCTCTTATCGAACATTACGTCAGTAAGCGAGATACCTTCGATGTCTTCATCAGGGAAATTTTCATTTATAAAGCGAAGTGCCTTCTGGTCTAGCTCGATGATTTCGGTAGCTAACCTCTTCATCAATGGATCTGGGATGGATTTTACATCCTTCTCACTGTATCCAGAGAAACTAAAGTGTAGATCCTTACCGAACCTAAGGCTTACAAAGTATATTCCAGCTGGTGAGCTATCCCATGATTTGCCCTGCCAGAGGGCGAGGAGCTGTTGTTTGGTCATGTGAGTGGTCCTTTGTGTTTATTACAATTTGTGTTTGCGTTAATCAATACTTTCAGCTTGCATGCCATTATTATGTTTAGTCAAACTATCCTAAATCATCATGCTTTGCAAGTAATATCATATCTTCTCTCAAATCCTTAATTTCTTTTTTATTTCTTATGCATGTACCAGTGCATTGCTCATTTAAGATGCAGGTGTCACAAACTATATCATCAATTGACTGAATCAGTAACTCATCATCAGAAGGAAGTTTGTAATTATTGATTTGCTTTATATTCGATAAATAGCGTAGCCCAAAATCAATTCGTTTACCATTCCCTGTCTTAATGTATCGATACGGTTCAGCAAAGAACTCTAAGCAGTCTCCTACGCTATATTGTTCGAGACCTTTTTTATCAATCCAAACGTGATCTTCCTTACCATCGAAGAAAGTGCCGTCAGAATACATACCAGAAACATAGATACGCTTAAAACAAACCGATTTCTTTGTAATCCTTTCAATTTGCCCCTTAAATTCTGCAGGGCTATTATAATAGCATTGTGCAAATTTCCAGCGAACTTTTTCTTTGTTCTCGCAAGCTATCATCTGTAGATCAAGGTATTCATCGTATGATAGTCGCTCCCCACCTACTAAATCTGTTTGCTTATCTGGATTAAAATCAATGCAACCTCCATAGATCTGTAACACAGTATTCGATCCATAACAACTTCTTTTTGTTTTCTCCCATTCCGCCCAGTTTCTCCAATTTTCACTTTTGTCTAAATTATACATTTTTCTCTCCTTATATAAAAAGTACTGTCTTCTGACAGTCTGACATTTTATAGAAATTAAACTTAGACTTTTGTTTATGAAACAATTTTATCCATAAATAATAATTCTATCTCGCGCAAACTCTTCAAAGGTATTATCAACATCATCAAACACCTTTTGCATATCTTCATATATTCTTCCTGCAACATATGCGTCTCTCATATCAGGTTTATTCATAACCACCCATTTCAGTTGAGAATATGAGTATTTTGCAAATGCAATCCATTGAGGGTAATTTATTGACATAGGATTTTTAGTAACTGCAACCTTCCCCATATTTGACATTGTAGCGACTGAATGACCTAAAAACAGCATTGTATATAGTTTCGGGTGTGTTTCTCTATTTAAAGAAAATGGAATTGAATCCTTTACGGAATATCCCTCACTGATTCTCTTGAACGCATATCCAACTCGAACAATTACTTCTATTAACATTGTCGGAATAGATAATGAACAAAAATGTATAAAGTCATATCCCTCGTAATACATCCCCTGAACAATCTCTGCGATAGTTTGTTCTTCTTCTCCAATGTTTCCAAATTGAAGAAGATTAAATAGACTCATGAACGGCACTGGTAATCCCATTGATGTTGTAACATCTGATTTAAAGTGAACAACTTGTTTTGCTAATGCCTTAAATATTTCTGTTTCTTTTCTATCAGCATAATTCTCTATCACTTGACTTGCTAACTTTCCTTCTTTGTCTAGAGTCGTCATTCTACCGCTTATGATGTCAAAAACTCCAATAACAAACCCTAATATCGGATCATGACCGAGCTGTAATAATCTGTGATAGTATGCAGACAGCCCTGCTACATGAATTGTTGTATAGCGATTGTCTTGGGCATCATATGGTACCTTGCTAATTTTTGAATTAGCAAGTCTATTCATTTCTTCTGTAGGAAATATCATGTCAAAATAATCTCTTATATAGTTTGACAACGGTCCTGCTTTTAAACCTTCTGACGTTTTCTGCGGAAGCCCAACCATAAGTAAGTCTACGGTTGCTCCCACTAGTCCTGCAAGTGCCCCAATTGATATATCAACTTTATCAAGACTATGCAAATTTTTAAATTCTTCATTCAGCATGTGCACAGCTTCGTTGTTTTGTGCCAATTCAGCCTCTGTAAATATTGACTCAATATTACATTCACCAGATACATATCTATCAGCTTCATCAAGAATTTCTTCCCAAGGTCGAATAACCACTGCTTTGGACTTTTCTGATTGATCTAAAATTTCTTTTTTCTGTGGTAACACACAGCTTCTCTTTTTCAATATTTTTTCCGATTTCGAAAAATCGAAGCTTGATACACTTTTTCTTTGATTTTGTATTTCTTTCAATAGCTTGTCATGATGCAAAATGACTTTATTGATTTCTTTTTCCGTATTATTTTTCTTGTTTTTCATCGCTTGATTCGTCACCATCACTTTCCTTGGCAAGTTCCTTGCACAAGGATTCATTTAGCTCCTTCAAATATCTATTTTCATCAGCTGAATCCCTGCATTCTCGAATTTGTGCATCTTGCTTTTGTAGTGCATCTTTCTGGCGAGATTCAACTTTTTCGTGACGTTTTTGTTCTTTTTTCCCTCTATTCCATTGGAATAAATTACCAAACAGAAGTCCTAAAATAATAAATATTGCTCCTAGCGGATGCTCTTTTACTATTTTTACTAAGTTTCCAAAAGTATCAATTGAGTTATCTTGTATTTCAGATGCTTTTATCTCCTGACTCATTTACATACCTCCGTTAAGAAATATCAAGATCATTTTGTAAATCCGTTATTGCTTTTTGAAGTAAAATATTTAAACTCTGTAAATAATCCAATCTCTCTTTGTCTGCATCAGCCTCTTCTTTTAATGTTTTAATAATTGCATCATGCTTGCTTAAAGCTTCTTTATATAGTCTTTCTTTTTCTTGGTGTAATTGCTTATTTTTACGGTATGCAGCAACACCTACACCCGTACCACCAAGAATAACTGCTGGCATAGAAAGTACAAAAACACCCGCCAACATTCCTCCACCAATAATTCCCCCAGCTGTTGCAAGTCCAGAAGTTATTCCTGCCGCTGACAGACCCACAACAGAACCTAATCCATACAATGCTGCAAATGAACTAATTCCTCCAATTCCTGCACCAAGTGCCCCCGCTAAAACCTCCGGAATTGCACTCTCTCTTATTGTCCTCTTTTTATCATTGATTGCGATTGCAGCTTCATTTAACACATTAACTACAGATTGGAGGGATTCTATGTTCTGAAAATTCATATTTTTCTTCTTTTTATTATAACTTTTCTGAAAGTTGCTCATTTCCTGTCCTCTTTATCATTTACCTATCCATATATAGTTTCTTTAAAAGCAAATATCCTTCTGGTTTGCTGTCAGAAACACCAATAATATCGCCAAGCCATTCTCCGGGTTCCGTAACTCTTCCATATCCCATCAGTATTGGTAGTGGGTCTGAAAAGTCATTCTTTGTATTGTTCTGAAAAAGAATGTCCGTTTCATCAAGTGAGTAATACACCTTTTTCGAATGGTTGATAGTGTACTTATATCTCCGTCCTGTTTTTAAGAATAGCCCCTCATAAGGATGTTCCAAGTCGATTCCATATTCATTATAGTGTTCCAGTCTTCCGAGCTCCCTATATTCTTCAATATAGCAGCCTATTTCATCACGAACATTCTACTCGGCCTCTTTGAACAAGCAAGATACATTTCGATATGTCTCTAAAATCATGTCGTATGCATCGCCTGGATATCCAAATTCTACTGATTGTGCATAAAGGATTCGAATAGCCTCATTCGGAAAATGCTCTGTTATCCGCTTCTCATCGCCAAACCACAGAACACGATCGCCCCTCCACTCATTAGCTAGGAGTGCATGAAGAGCATGTAAGGGAGCACTATCCTTATTCATTGACTCCCAGAACTTGTTCCCATAGTCAAAATCATGGGGAGAAATATATTCCTTCTTATCTATATTGACCCAGTGATAATATTCACCCATAATTCACTCCTTTAGAATTTTTAATGCCGTTCAGCAGATTAAACCCAGCTCAGCTTCTTAACATCCTTTAATACCATAGTTTCCCCAGTGAAGTCGTTTTTTAATTCGACTTCATTTTCTTTGACTTTCACATTATTATACCAATCACCGAGGCTGGCACTTTCGCCAGTATGTATGTTGATAAGCCTGCTAGTTATAGGATTCCAAGTGTGCGCTTCCACTGTTTCTGCAAGCAAATAATACGCATCTAGAAAAATCAAATTCCTCCCATAAATCCAGAACGGAAGCTTAATATCTAAGCGTGGCAATTCTGCGGAAAAGATTTCGTCGCCATGCGGAGGAACCGTCTCATAGTGAAACTCTATCTCACTACCATAGTACGCAATAGTCGCGCCTTCGCAGCCGATATTTTGAGGAATGCCTTCGTTAGCTATGATAAATTCCATTGTGCCTCCTTACATAGCGCTTAGTACACGCTCACAAGTTCTTTCCAAAACTTAAGGTTGCTTTCGGAACACTCACGCTCCATCGATTCTATAAACTCTTTTTCAGCGTTTTTCCAAACAGCATACTGAGCAGTTCCCATCGCTCTTACAAATTCTTCAAAATCGGAAGCAACAGGTACTATCTCCTCATAAGTCATGTCGCTTGTGAATGCATATATCTCGCCGGACTTACAATCTAGCAGAATAGTGTATGGGTCGCCGTTTGCAATAATTATTAGGTTCCTTTCGCGAAGAATGGGATACTCGTCATAATCAAGATTGCGGTTAATCAGCCAGCTTAGGCCCATCTCATCGCCATATCCAAACTGGTAGCTGAGAAAGCCGAAATTCCCCCAATTGTAGCCTAAAATATACTCCGAAAATGCTGAATCTAAATACTCTATTCCAAGTTCGGATTTTAATTTCTCGATTTCGGACTGCGGAATTTCTTTTTTGCTGAGAATAATTCCGTCTGTTATTTCAGCATCAAGTCCCTCAGTTTCTTCCATTATCGAAGATATTATTTCATCGATTGTTAATAATTGCATCTATAGTTCCTTCCTCTAGCAAAACAACTCATCTTCATCATCATTAAATATGCTATTCTTGCGAAGTCCAACTTCTTCCTCTTCACGATGGTATTCTCTATCATTATAATTATAAATATATTCACTTCCAGTCCAGCTAATTCCATCACTATCAATCTTTTCATATTCACTAGAATCACAATTAAAAGCTCACTTTGACATAATTAGTTTTCCTCAAAATTATCTAATACATACTTCAACATTTCATACGCTGCCTTTTTCTTTGCTTGTTTCTTAGAAGAGGCTTCTGCATAGAAATAGTACTCCATTTCATCAATATGACATTCCACATTCCAAAAAGGGTTGCCGTCATTATCATGAAACTCTTTAGCACTATACTCTGGAATAGAAAAATAGCCGCGTCGCGATAAAGTCTCTAGCTGGTTAATCGCCATATTTAATGAGGGATTAACGATTTCATCCTTAATTGTATATAACATGTTATTTGCTTCCAAATAGTCATATATGTTTTTTGATGCTTCTTCATGCGCCGTCGCCTTGGTCGCACCATAACCAACGGCTTTTTTAACTCCGTCTACAGTGATAAAACAAGCGTACTTTTCGTATCTATTGGGTGCTTTAGAATGCAATAAGTCGCGAGTTGTGATATAACATCTGTAGGTTTCCGCAAACTCACGTTCCGGTAAATCTCCAGTTCTTCTTAGGTTCCAATCTTGAACTTCTTGAATATAATTGATTTTATTTTCAAATATAATGGCCTTTGGATTAAGCATTACCATAACTGAATCCTGTATTCGTGAAATATCATAATTCGAATCGATTGCTTCTGCCCCAAGTATAGCTTCAAATAAATCTTCCATAACCGAAGGTGATTCCTGGACATTATTCTTTTGATCACCATTTCCCATAATCAAATACTCAGCCAGCCCTAGATTATAAATACAATTTGCAAGTGTGTCTTTCTTAACCAATCTTTTTTTAATTTCAGTAAGTTTGTTTTCCTGGTATTTAGATACAAACTCATCAAAATCTTCATTTGTGTTAAAATTATCCCTTTCTGATGCAAGCATACCAAACTCTTCAGAAAGTATTTTCACCACTATAAAATCAAGTACTTTGTCGCCAATAAATTCAAGCACCTCATTGTTCTCGCCACCGTACTCCTTTGAATAAGATCTGCGCACAAAAGCCTGTTGAAGCAAATCTAGATTTTTGAAATTAAAAGCAATAATTTGTTGGATTTTTGATAGATCATTTCTATCCATTAAGATCCCTCCTTATTCTAAAAGAAGGCACAATAATAGCCTGACGTTTTTCCACATGAAAAGACTGCCCGACCTAATGAGATTAAATTAAATTCTATGTTTCTCAGTATTTTACTAACATCCACTTGCATAAACACTAGCAATAAAAAAGATACATTGTTTTCAATTTAAACTTACTATGCCTTACAACATTTACAGAAGTATTATACTTATACCCAAGTCAATAAGCAAATAAATTGGGTAAATCAAAGTTTATAGAGTCTAGTTTCAGTGTCAGATTCGGTATACGAAAAGCGAGGCAATTTTTACTCTTGCCCCACTTTTCACTTTCTCATAATACGTTTTGGGGTAAACATCCGAGAAAGGAATTCATATAAATACTATCACATCTTTACTATACATAGAAGACAACGATCTTGGGTTATTGTCTTGTGAAGTTCAGGGGTTAAAGAAAATTGTTACTCTTGGAAATGCGCCTACACCTCACTTCTGTCCGAAGTGTTCTTGCAAAATACATTCTCGAGGGATCAAAACTAGGACAATCAATCATACTGTGCTTCAAGTCGGTTATCAACTAGTAATAAAACTCAAACAAAAACGCTGGCGCTGCACAAATAGCGATGGCCTTTACGAACCCTTTATATTTCATCTTTCCCTAAAATTTGACGGTTCATTTTCTTTATTTCAAACACATATTTTTCTTTTAATTTTGAGCATCTCTCTTGTGGAATTATTCCTTCATGTTGCAATCTGCCGGCTACAATTCCCGGGTGAATTCCTATCGTTTTAGCAAATTCAACAATCTCATCATCAGATATATATCTTGAAGGAGCTAATCTTTTATAATCCTCAGGCGAAATCAAATAGTTCTTTGCAAACTTATCTGCATCTATTTCCAGTTTATTATTAATATCCATCATTTCTTCTAGCGTGCTGCTGATAAAGACCTTCTTAATCTTTTGCTGAAGTACATGCCTGATTTCATGAAATAAAGAAAACCAGAACTTATCTGCATACACTCCTCGATTGTTTATCGCAAGAACTACCCTATCGTCTGTTACCCACTTGACAGCACCATTCACTCCTGAATTCTTCAAGTGTGGTAATAAAACAAATGCAATACCGCATTCAGCAAATATTTCATGCATTCTTGGCAAAAATTCCTTAGGCTTCTTTACCGTCATACCTCTAAGCTCAGGTAAATACCCTTTTAACTTCGCTGCATTATAAGGCTTCGTCTCAATATCTTTTGAAATGTTTATAGCTGTTTGAATCCATGCTCTAGAATTAATGATGTTCTTATCACTGTTAAAAGATGAACTTGATCTAAAATTTATTAGAAAATCCGGCTGCAACATAATTCTTAAATCTGCAACCTTAAAAAACTTACATAAATTTGCAACCTTATCGTTGATACTTCTTGTTTTTGGCAAGCCAACTTCATCAACAAAATATTTATAATCTATTTCTTTTACAAGCTCTGCTTGTGCATCAATATCTTTAGCCTGCTGTATCTCTATCAGCTTTTGATCATAAGCATTCTGTAGATTCTGCCAAACTTCTACACTCGTTCCAAGCATTGCGGAAAGCTTCTTTGCTAAGTCATTGGAAATATTAGCCTGTCCATTAATCAACTGGCTTAAAGTCTTTGCAGTTGTTCCCATTCTTGTGGCAAATTCAGCCTGACTAACTTCCATATCTTCAATAATATCTGCAATATAATATCCAGGATGAAATGCCACTATATCATTGTATTCATTTACATTACTCATAATGATTCGACACCTCCGTTACCTTCACTATTCTAATCATTTTACATTGAGCCAAAATATCTCCTTCTGTAATCGCCCTTCCATCGTTATAGCAAGGAATCATCGTGACCCTATATCCTGTATTACCTAACCGTATGCTCCATTCATCTTTTCTATTACCCTTTAAACGCTCGAAATGAAACGGAGGATAATTAGCAAGATCCATTAACGACTCTGCATTAAGTATAAAGTTTTCTGCAGATATAAGTTTCTTTTTTACTTGCTCAGGATATCGCCACTTTTTCTTGTACTCAGAACAAAACTGTTTCTTTACTGTTTCATTCTTATATAGTATTTGGATTCCCAAATTTAATTACTTCCCTCCTTTTATTTCATTACCATTTAGGTAATAAAATTATAAATCCAATCAATTTTAATTTCAATACTTTTCAAATAATTTCATTACTTTTTACGTAACAAAAATTTATACAGTTACACCTCTCTATTTGGATACGCCTTGCATAAAATCATGGTTTGTCGAGAGCAAACATACTGTCTCAACATGAAATGAATGACCATTCAGTACGTTAACTCAATATGTCTGTATATGCGAACATATTCACAAAACTATTTAACGATAGCTTAAAGTTATCGTTAAATAGTATTGCCTCGATAAACTGAGAGTTAGTTTGAAAAAATATTTTTAAGTATTGGTATCAAAAACATAATTATACCTATAAAAATTAGTCCTTTAACATCCAACCCTGCCTTTTCTTCTATTGCATCTTTGATCATTAATAACCATCCTATAAAGCTGATAATAACTCCTATAAATGTTAAAAATAATCCAATAGGCGCCAGCATCTTAAACAATATACTTGGATAGGCTTCACCAGAAAAAATTAGCACTAATAAAATTATTATTCCAAAGGCTCCTATCATAATGCCGATATTATATAGTCTTTTGTTCATAATGCTTTTTCCCCTCAACTTACAACTATCTCATGCTTTTTTATTCTAAATTATTCAAAATACAATTAAATATTTGTCTTTTTATTTTCGATGTAAGCATTGATTCTCTTGTTTTTTTCATCCAGATATCCTCTACAGAACATCGCACAGAGTTTTAAAATAATCATAACAAAATATATGCAATCTCCAGTGTAATACTCTTTTTCCAAATTTAATCCATGTCCAATCCTATTCCTGATATTAGATCCTGCTTTTTGCTGCATTAAGCCATCAAAGGTAAATATTATGTTCTCATCAACACATTCATTCAAATTTTCACCAAGAAATACCTGGCTTAGAACTTTCTTTTGTTGTGCGCCTTCATTAGGATTATAGTACGTCATCAAATCCCCACACATTTCAGCTAGGTTTCGAATAAGATTCTCTGCCTTAGGCGCAAGCTTATCTAATGAATCTGACATGTGACCAATTAACCCCAAATACACCCTTCTTTGTATATCCTTTTCTTGTCCGTTGGGAATAATTGGGTTATTTTTAAAAATCATATCCAAGTCCGTCTCTTGTAAATCTTTTTTTATAAAATAGTTAATAAACCAGCACCCAATCGTTTGTCCTTGAATCCTTTCATATTGTTTTGCCTTATTATACATGTGCAAAAGAATATTATTTTCATCTTTCAAATTAAGAGGTTGTAATAAAAATTCGGTTTGTCCATCAGAATCCATTAATTGAGTAGGAAACAGATCTGATAATGAATGATTGTCTACAATATCATTTCGAATGTCTTTTTTCCTTTGAAATTCAAATGCAAAAACAACATCCCATATTAACTCTTCAACACTGTGCCCTTCATATGCATCACTAAATTTTTTATAAAGCCCAGATGCATCAAATTTAAACTCATGCATTTTCATACATTTTATTTTTTCTCTTTGAAATTAAACAAGGTATCTTTGAGCATTTTTATCTTTTTCTGAAGCACCGTGATTCCTAAATAATTCTATTGCTCTTTTAATATTCTCGTTAAGTAGTGTGCCAATGAAATAGTTGTGCTGTTCCTCATATGTTTCTAGATTATATAATACAGCATTTGACATGGGCTTTTTATCGTTTTGTGTGTTATTGATTGTATTTGGGTTGTATTTTTGGTTTAGTGTTAAGGAATAGATGCTGTATGATATTTGCATCTTTAGCTCGTATGTGCTAGTGTATTTTTGTCATTCATGATTAAACCTCCTCTGTTATATGATGTGGTTGGCGAACCAACATTATGATAACAGGGGAGGTTTATTCTTGAGGGTAAAGATGCTCTAATTATATTTATATATCTCGATGTGGTGCAAGTTCACTATTATACTGTGTATACCTCATTCTATAGCATTATTTTGTTACTTATTTATTGGTGTTTTAACAGTTTATTCTTATAGATTTTTTTGTGAACTTCTGCATCTCTATATCATATCGATAAATCGACAACTCATTATTATCTGACTTAGTGTTGAACACTGATTCATATATTTTTTTATTTGTTAGTGAAGTGGTAAAGAGAAACAGATTGTAATTACTACATTTTTTCTGTGACCGATTTTCCTTTAATATTTTCTCAAGTTCATAAATTAATGCCTCCCCAAAGAACCTCTTTGGCGTGCTTGGTTTCTTATTTGGTATTAGCACTGTAGTCATATTATTTTTTAGATCCTCCGGAACCATCGTTTCATCACCAGGATATGTGTCAAAGATACATATATTTATTGACGAGGTATCTCCTTTAAAATCTTTCCTTGAATATTCTAAATGCTCTTTTTTTAAAATTTCAACATCGTTTTCGTAAGCATCAAAGCTTTGATATATATTTGAATTCATTAAATAAAATTGTATAGGAATGGGTTTATGAACAAGCGATACTCTCCTATAGCCCATTAATGAAGAAATAATGTAAAACGCTTTATGAAAATCACCCTGAATATTCTCGGCGAAAATGTGTTCTTTTTTACTTATTCGACGGTTATTAAAATACCAAAGTATAGTGAACGCTACAAGCATCTTAACAATTCTCAATCGCCAGAAACTGTCATTCTTTAGGTTGATTTTGATAAAATTAAACAGCGTGCTATCCAGCAGTTCGATTTTGGTTGAAAGCACTATAGAAAAAAGAATCATCATAAAGATGGGCAGAATTATCTTTCTTGCTAAATAACATGTATCATCAACTTTATTTCTTCTATTTCTTTTTCGGATGTTCTCCCCCTCCATACCATTCTCCTGTCATTCTCCATTTTTCATAATAATATAGCCATTCAACTGCCCAAGGGATTATTGTATCAGCAATTAACATTGCGTTATTCCATTCACCACGACCAGGATAAAATAAGCAAAGTTTCACTCGCTCCTTACTGGAGCTATAATATTTACGTTCATAGCAATGAGGTAAATTGTCAGTAGCATCCATCATTATTCCTTGATTTATTAGAAACACTCGAGGATACGTGCCAGTTTTGTACTCCAAGGTAATCAAGTACTCTCTTGATTGTTCTGTTGGACGAACTCTTACTTTACATTGTAGAACATTATTCTTAATCTTATTTTCAACAATATTTAGTGAATATCGTTGCCTAATAGCAAACATTTGATGTGCGAGAGTTATTTTACTCACACTTTTAAATAATTTATTCCCCATTGCCATAAAATGTATGTTTCTTAATTGGTATTTTGGTCGTATTAGTAGTAATTCCCAACGCAGACTCAGAAGAATCAATAAACAGATTATGATTTTTTACATTATGCCTTTTATATGCCTCCATAACAATTCCCCTACCAAACATCATTTGCAAATGTTCAGCTTCTTTTATATTATTAGTAAACTCTGCATAGTTTGATTCATTTAAATCTTTTTTTAATTTATCCATCCATTCGATAAATGCCGTTTTACGATTAGGGTGTTCAATCCATTTATCTGCAAAATTCTCGCTGTCATCAACAGGATTTTTCAAAATAAGGTTTCCCTTTTTATCTTTTGTAAAACAAGATTGCCATGAATTTGAAACTCTTTCTATAAAGTCAATTAATGTACAGTTTCCATCAAATAACTCAGCAGCGACTGTTGTTATTATTATTGAAATGGGCTTATCTTCAATAGAAGATGCATCTTTAGTTGAGTAAAAAATATCTCTATGTCTTTTTAGTAACTGCACCCCCTTTTGAAGAGTTGATTTGCTCCCGATTGTATTTATTTTCTCAATACTATATTGATGTAATTTTTCTCCATCTTTTTGCTTTTTATCAAACCATTTTGCGTACCCTTTCGGATTGGATGACTGATATGAATATGCTCCATTCTGTTTATCGGTGATTATAATCGGTTCATCATCAAAATTTGATCCACATTTTGCCGGTAGGACATCCATATGGAAGTGTGCTTCGTCTGCGTACTTTAGCGTCCAACATCTTCTTCCTTCTTCATCTAACAATTTCGAATATCTATCACTATTTTTTAATACATTACCTACAATATTCTTTAATTCTTTAGGAGAGGATACCCTTTTATTTACAAAACAAACTAAATCGATGTCATAATCATCCTCATCATTTATCGGACGTATCATGGTCCCTAATCTTATTGAACCTTGGGGAAAAATTTTCACATCATATTCTGTGTTATTGTTTATGTATTCCCCGAGGCCTTCATAGCTAGTTATTGCTTTCCTCAGAACGCTATCTGGAACATTTAATTCATCCGATATATCGTTAAGTGCTTGATTTATCCTCATTCTGTTCATAATTATCTTTCCTTTCTTTACCCGCTGCAAAGAAGTTAATGTCTAATAACACTTTAATCATATATTTATGTTATTTAAGATGCTTGTTTATAATCTTTGCAGTTTCTCCTCTTGATAAAGCAAACGGATGCTTATCAATGTATTTGTCTAAGCCAAGTACACTCAAAATAGACTTTGCCTTTTGAGTATTTTCTTTTTTTTCTTTACCCTCCATACCAAGTAGCATTTCATCAAGTACACTTTCCGAAAACAACTGATAGTCTGAATCTTGAAAGACAAAATATGACATATCCATTAAATCTTTATGATTAAGCGACTTATCTTTTTCCGCCCATATTTTCCCCTCTTTTATCTTCTCAAGTCCTGAAATCACTCTTGCAAAGGTAGTTTTTCCGGCACCATTTAAGCCGATAAGACCAATGGCTATTCCGCACTCCATATTGAAATCAAGATGATTTAAAATGTACTGTTTTTTCTTCTTTCCATCCTTAGCTACATTCGGATAGCAAAATTTCAAGCCTTTTCCGATGATACTTTCATCATTTAATTGATATGGATCTTTCTTCTCACTTATCCTGTATTCTTCTAATTCAAGAGTTCTTAGTCCATTTTCATCCCAAAACGCCCTTTCAAGATAGATAACTTCTTCCCTACTCAAGTCTTTCGTAATTTCTCCGTCTTTCATCAAAAGAAAACGGTCAAATAAAGACTTTACATAGTACAAACGATGTTCAATTAGAACAACCGTTGTTCCTTTTTTCTTTAATTTCTCCAAAATTAAAAACAGGTCAAATGTTGCTTTCATATCCAAATTTGCTGAAGGTTCATCTAAAATTAAAACTTTCGGATTCATCGCATAGATGCTTGCAATAGCTATCTTTTGTTTCTGTCCGCTTGATAATTCAAAAACAGATTTTCCTTTAAGTTCCTCAATATCCAACTCTGCATATACTTCTTCTACTCTCTGTTTGATTTCATCTCTTGATTTGCAGATAGTTTGAAGCCCAAAAGCTATTTCTTCATCTGTCGTTGTCGTGAAAAACTGACTTCTTGGATCTTGAAATACAGTCCCTACAATATGCCCTACTTCATGAAGTAATAATTTGCTTATATCTTTTCCGGACGCAAAGGCTTCTCCTTTCATTTTGCCTTTGTAATAATGTGGAATAAGACCATTCATTACACTTCCAAGAGTGCTTTTACCACTTCCACTTTTCCCTGAAATTAAAACAAATTCACCTTTTTTAATTTCAAGATTGATATTTTTTAAAGCAGTTCGCCCATCTTCCCATTCATAAGAAACATCTTTTAACAAAATCATGGTTACACCTCATATTGAGCTTTCCATAATTTTGTGTAGTAACCATCTTTCTCAAGAAGTTCCCCATGCTTTCCTTTTTCAAGTAAATTTCCTTTTTGAAATACGAGAATTTGGTCAGCTTTTTGAATTGTTTTTAAATGATGAGCCACTACAAGTACAGTTCTATTCTTTGCAAGTTCTGTAATAGCATCTTGTATCAAAGATTCATTTACAGGATCAACATTACTTGTCATTTCATCAAGAATTAAAATAGGTGCATCCTTTAGAAAGGCTCTTGCAATAGATATTCTTTGTCTCTGTCCACCTGAAAGAATCCCACCATTTTCTCCAATATCAGTTTTATAACCTTTTGGTAAACTCATAATGAAATCATGTATCCTTGCCTTCTTTGCAGCTTTAATGATTTCCTCTTTTGTAGCTCCTTTTTTACCTACTCTGATATTTTCTTCAATCGTGTTATCAAACAGTTGAACATTCTGCATGACAATGCTGATACGATCTAAAAGCTCAT
>ERZ773083.927-NODE-927-length-21755-cov-9.158756_pt1 | contig 21755 bp, 20 predicted proteins | sample MGYA00511465_ERZ773083 | MGnify/ENA primary metagenome ERZ773083 (study PRJEB29015, sample SAMEA2738001) | human oral metagenome | biome: human oral; feature: human-associated habitat; material: dental | place: China | collected 2060 ... | reverse complement strand
CCTGCCCAAAACCAAAACACCCCGAAGCTGGAATAATTGGATTTTTCAGTTCCAAGCCAGGAAGAGAAATTGCTAAACGATTGTTAGACATATCAACCTCCTACATCACGATTGTACCAGTCTCAAAAACTGGACCGTCTTCACAAACCCGCTTATTGACTGCTTGGTCCTCACCAACAACATGAAGTACACAAGCATAACAAGCCCCCATTCCACACGCCATTCGTGATTCCATAGAAATGTAAGCTCGCGGATGACTGCAAAATGTTTCATTCACATATCTGAGCATACCAGGAGCTCCGCAAGCATATACCGCAGTAAAATCTTCTGATAGCTCATTCACAATGGAAGAAACATAGCCTTTGCGGCCATAAGAACCATCATCTGTTGTTATCAGGACACGACTATATTTTTTCAGTTCTTCTTCCAGAATGACAACTGCTTTTGTTGCGAATCCAAGAACTGAAGTGACCTTCACTCCCTTGCTATGTAATTCTTTTGCAACTTGTAGCAAAGGGGGAACACCAATTCCACCTCCTATAATTAGAGCTGTATCTGCAATACCTAAACCAGATAAATCAAAACCATTTCCCTGAGGCCCCATGACGTCTAACTGAAAACCTTTTTCCAACCGAGAGAAGAGTTCTGTACCTGCTCCCTCTATCCTGTAAATAATCCGACAGATTTTCCGTTCTCTGTTAATCTCTGAAATCGAAATAGGACGACGTAGAAGCTTTGTATCATCTGGAACTCGGATATGCAGAAATTGTCCAACCTGCATCTGGCCAACCATTTCTCCTCGTAAATCCATAGCAAAAATTCGTGGAGCAATTTTCTCTTGGTGCACAATGGTCATCTTTTCCAACATGATTTTTCCGAGTCTCTTCTCGCATGAGCTGCTTGTCATTTCTACCTCATTTCTTTATTAAAAAAGACCTTGCATATACACAAGGCCTCACGAAAATAAAGAGTCGGTTTGCTCACTCTTCCTTCACCCGAAACCTTGGAAGCCTCGCTGGACTTTCTTAAAGGTTAAATTTAATCTATTTTACAACTTCAAATGTGTTTTGTCAATTCCAATATGATAAAATAAGCTTATGAGAATTCAACAATTGCACTATATTATTAAAATCGTCGAAACTGGCAGCATGAACGAGGCTGCCAAGCAACTCTTTATTACCCAGCCTAGTCTGTCCAATGCAGTGCGCGATTTGGAAAATGAAATGGGCATTGAGATTTTCATCCGCAATCCCAAAGGTATTACTCTGACCAAGGACGGCATGGAATTTCTCTCCTATGCTCGTCAAGTGGTAGAACAGACTCAGTTATTAGAAGAACGTTACAAAAATCCAGTTGCCAATCGAGAGCTTTTCAGCGTCTCTTCTCAACACTACGCCTTTGTAGTCAATGCTTTCGTTTCTCTGCTCAAAAAAAGTGATATGGAAAAGTATGAGCTTTTCTTGCGCGAAACACGAACTTGGGAAATCATTGATGACGTCAAAAATTTCCGCAGCGAGATCGGCGTTCTCTTTCTCAACAGCTACAACCGCGATGTCCTCTCTAAAATGCTAGATGATAATCACTTGATTGCCACACATCTCTTTACTGCCCAGCCACATATTTTTATTAGCAAGAGCAATCCTCTAGCAAAGAAGAAATTGGTCCAATTATCAGACTTAGAAGAGTTTCCTTACCTCAGCTACGATCAAGGAACCCACAATTCCTTTTACTTTTCAGAAGAAATCCTATCGCAAGAACACCATAAAAAGTCCATCGTCGTCAGCGACCGAGCAACTCTTTTTAATCTTTTGATTGGTCTTGATGGCTACACTATTGCAACTGGTATTCTAAATAGCAATCTCAATGGTGACAATATTGTTTCTATTCCGCTAGATATTGATGACCCTATTGAGCTGGTTTATATTAAACATGAAAAAGCTAGCTTATCTAAAATGGGGGATAAATTCATTGAGTATCTGTTGGATGAAGTTCAATTTGATAAATGAATTATCAAAATCAGTTCCATAATTCCTAAAGTAGTTTTACCCACTACAGAAATTACAGAGCCAAATAAGATAGCTGCTTAAAATTCATTCCATTTCCTCCTGTACTTACTTGATTTTATTATATCGTGAAATAGCAATAGCAGGAAAAAACGTTGAAAGGCTGTAATGTGTAGACATTGCAGCCTTTCTTAAAAAATGAGCAAAATACTACTCAATGACTACTTCCACATATTTTGCTTGCCCTAAAAAAGAGACCGGATCTGAGTTCAGTCTCTTTTTTATGCTAATATGATTATATTTCTTCTGCGACCAATCCTTCTCCTAATAGTGAGTAACGTTCTGCTTTTAAATTCTTAATCGTCCACAAGGCAGCAAAACTAATCAAATAAAGAGCAGCTAAGAAAATCATGACCATTGAAACGCTCGAGATATCTAAAATTTTCCCAATAATCACAGATGAAAATCCTCCAATTGCTCGGCCAACATTTAATATGACATTATTAGCCGTGGAGCGAATATGAACTGGATACAATCTCGTAATCATCGCGCCATAACCCGCAAACATACCATTTACAAAGAAGCCGACAATCGCACCGCCGATAATCATGGCAGGCATTGAATTGGCAAATTGGAAGAGGTAAACACACATGGAAGAAGATAGAAGAAAGATTGAATAAACAAATCTCGGGCCCCATTTATCAAGGATTTGACCAAAGGTGAGCATTCCCAGACACATCCCTAAAATCGTTGAAACCATCCAAAGTGAGGAATCTTTTACAGAAATATGCAAACTTGTTTGGATAATGGTTGGAAGCCAGTTCATCATACCAAAGTAACCCGCAATTTGTACTGTTGTCATGACCATAAGCGCTACTGTCTGAGCCGTTAGAGATGGTGTTTTAAACAATTCACTCATTTTAACAGACTGGCGCCCTTCTGCTTTTAATGTCACATTGCCATTATCTCGGATATGATCATCATCAATCGCTAACATCATCCACAAAACCAAGGCAATAGGCGCAAGTCCAAAGAGGAACAGCCCCTTCCAACCAAGTGCGGGAGCTAACCAACCTGCTAAAAGTGCTGAAGTAATAGAACCGACTTGCCCTGCAATTCCATTCAAAGATGAAATGCGCCCCATTTTTCCAATAGGAACAATACCTGCCATAATCGCGATGGCAACTCCATACTCTCCACCAACACCTATCCCAGCAATGAAACGCATGAGATATAGATAATAAATATTTTGTGTAAAGTAAATCAACCCTGTTGCTAATGAAAAAATAACAATCGTCCATTTGAAGACCTTGAACTTGTGATAGCGGTCAGCCAATAAGCCAAAAAGCAAACCTCCAACCAACATTCCCAGATTGGTAATTGTTGCAATCCAGCCTCCTTGCGCTCCAGTAACACCTAATTCTGAAATAATAGATGACATCGAAAAAGCTAAGAACATGACGTTTAAATCGTCCGTTCCTGATGCAACAATCGCAGCAACTAATGCTCGCTTATTATTTTTGTCTAAAGACATGCACATTCTCCTTAATCGTAGCTCACAGACTACATTTATTAATTGAATACAGCCTAAAAATCAAAGAGCTCAGGAAATCCCGAGCCACAAGTTTACAGTAAAATAGCAGATTAGCGCGCTAATCCATTTTAATGATTACTTTTATGCCTCACAGGACATGATTAAAGTTGTATTTAATTGCATTAAGTATAAAATAGATTGAAAGATTTGTCAAGAGATTTTAAAAAAATAGTTTTGAACGATTTGTGCTGCTCTCTGCTTTCATTTTACAAGACAAATAAAAAATTGTACAATAACGATGGATGATACTAGTATTCATTTTACCTATAGTTAAAACTGTCCAACTCATTGATCAAAAAGAAGACATCGTGCTGAATTTATAACACTTGGAGCAACTCATTGTTTTCTCATAGGAGGGAACCTTGTCTAAAGCAGCCAAAGTCCTACTCATCTCTCAGCCATCCTTAACTCGAAATATGCAAATGCTGGAAGATGAATTGGGGGTTATTCTTTTTGAGCGAAGAAAAAATAAATTAAGTTTCACGAAAACCGGTCATCAAACAGTTAAACTAGCCAAAAAATTTCTGAAACAAAAACAAAAATTTCTCAATGATGTACAACATTTTGCATTAAAAGAAAGTACTATTTTTGGTGGTGTTAATGCGCCGGGAGCCATCTTTGAACTGGAAAGTCGTATAAAAGAAAAAGGCTTGGAGCAACACATTCAAATTGAGCAAAAGACGAATGACGAATTGGAAAAATCTCTGGATGACGAAAACGTTCACTTCATTGTAACAGACCATCCTATCAAAAAAGAGCATATTCTTTCTATGGGGCTTTTCATGGAGCAACTTTACTTATCCGTTCCCTTGACTCACCCGTATGCCACACGAAAAGAGATAAAACTTGCAGAATTGGCTAATCTGACTATGCTGCTACGCTCGGATGACGCAAACAAAGTTTATTGTTCAAAAAAATCGGGCAGCCTTTGTTGATTTAGTAAATGCTTCTGCATTACCAACTTTTTCTACCAATATTACTCAACAAAACACTGAAGAATCTACTGCTAATAGCCAACGTATCCAGATTCCTATCTCGGACAAAGAAGCTATCAAGACTTTCTACATTTCCGTTTTGAAGAAGAACAAAGCTATTTTACAGGAGTTGGTGAAATGAAGAAAAAGACCTAAGCCTTTGGTTACGAGACTTAGATCTTTTTATCAATTCTAAAATTAAAATCTATAAATTATTAAAAAGATGAAAATTACTAACCACTGGGAACAGCGGAAGTTGGGGGAAGTGGCGGAAAGGTTTGATAATCTTCGTATACCTGTTTCGGCTCAGGAACGCAGTTCAGGAACTACTCCATATTATGGAGCTAATGGTATTCAAGATTATATAGATGGATATACACATGATGGGGAATATATTTTAATTGCGGAAGATGGAGCAAATGATCTGAAAGATTACCCAATACAATATGTAAATGGTAAGGTATGGGTTAATAATCATGCTCATGTTGTTCAAGGTATAAGTGATTTTATTGATAATAAATTTTTATTATTTGCAATGAAACAAATCAATGTTGAACCTTTTTTAGTCGGAGGCGGAAGAGCAAAGTTAAATGCAGATATTCTGATGAAACTACTTCTAACTTTCCCCTCCCTCCCCGAACAAAAAGCCATCGGCGATTTCTTTTCCACCCTAGACCGTTCCATTGCCCTTCATCAGCGTGAGTAGATTGCATGATTCCGAACTATCCTAGACTAGTCCAGATAAATATCTCATAACTAGATCATTATCTTGATTTTCTAACTCTTGAATGATGTGCATATAAACTTTTTGTGTTGTGGTCATTGACGAATGGCCCAATCTTCTTGAAACACTGGCGATAGAAACTCCCGCAAACATTAGAAGAGATGCATGAGTGTGACGGAGGCCATGGATACTGATAACTGGAATCCCTATCTTTTTACAGTGACGCTCCAGCCATTTGTTGGGGGTTGAATTGCAAATTGTATCAGTTGCAAATATCGGTTCATCGTGTTCAATAGATTTAACAAGTTGTTGAAACTGCATGCCAATCTGCCAATCAATTTGAACTTTTCGAATGGAGGAGCGATTTTTTGTTGGTTGAAAACCGGTATGAGTTTTGTAATCCCAAGTTTTATTTACGGAAATAGTTTGGTGAATAAAGTCAAAATCATCAGGCGTTAGACCTAGTGCTTCTGAAAATCTCAAGCCGGTTTTTGCTATCAGTAAAATCAACCAATCCCAATTAATTTCATTTGTCAATTTCAAATCAGATAATAAATTATGTAGTTCATATTGATTCAGATATTTTGCTTTTTTAAGTCTTGGTGGTTTCCCTTTGAAAATTACTTTTCGTGTTGGGTCACGCTGAATATATCCCTCATCAACAGCATCAAGGATAGCTCCCTTGACTTGATGATGAAAGTCTATCACAGTTTGTTTTTCATGAGTTAAAGCATATGCATTTAGCAACTGCTGATAGACTGTTCGGTCTATTTGTCCCAATGTCAGATGGCTAGCTAACTTTTCTATTTCCTCTTGATTATGGTAGTATTTTTCTAATGTGACAGTTCTGACTGCCCCCTCTTTAAAAAGCTTAATCCATTCTTTGAAATATTCATGAAAAAGAGTCTCTGATGTAAATGTCATCATAATTCCACCTCCAAAATCTGTTAAATTACTCACGCTGATGAAGGGCAATGGAGCGATCCAGAGTGGAAAAGAAATCGCCGATGGCTTTTTGTTCTGAGGCTAGAGTCGGTATTAAAATTCTAATTCCCATGAATTCATCATAGTTGATATTTAAAAGCCCATCCATTCTTGCTCCAGACGAAATAAGTTTACCTAATTCTCTGTCAGGGATTTTAGTTGCAAACATATACTCAATAAAGGTTGCGGAACTATCATTAATCATTCTAAAACTATGATATACCTTAGGTACTAGAGCTTCACTATAAGATTGTAGTTCAAACACAACCCCGTATTTGGCAAGTTTAGAGTTCCCATGATTATATGATAATTCACCTTGTTTCAACAAAGTGTAATTTTTTTGTTCTTTACCAGCGATGTTAGCTGAAAATCTTTCTCTTTGATCTAGCCATCCCTTTTCAGCTGAAATTGTTAAAGTTGGTAAATCCATTCTTCCATCATTTCCTCTAACCCTTTCCGCCACTTCCCCCAACTTCCGCTGTTCCCAAGCGAAAAGAAAAAAGCAAGAAATTTTTCCTGCTTTTTCTATGTTACATCTCCACTCCCAACTGACGTAATTGGTCTGCGATAAGGGCTTCTAATTCTGCTATTTCCGCTTCATCTTGAGCGATAAGGCGGGTTATCTCATCCAGATCTATCTCCTCTTCCTCTTCGAAAGTATCAACATATCGAGGAATGTTTAGATTAAAATCATTCTCTTTAATCTCTTCAAATGAAACTAGTCGAGCATATTTGTTCACATCTTGACGCTTTCGGAAAGTTTCAATAATTTTTTCAATGTGAGTATTGTTTAAGGTGTTTTGATTCTTTCCCTTATCAAAATCTTTACTGGCATCAATGAAAAGAATGTCTCGATTTTCTTTATTTTTTCTGAAAACAAGGACAGTTGTGGGAATGCTTGTTCCATAAAAGAGATTGGCTGGCAGACCAATAACGGTATCCAAGTAATTCTTTTCAACCAATGTCTGACGGATTTTTAATTCAGCAGCTCCCCGAAAGAGCACGCCGTGCGGCAAAACAATGGCCATGGTACCTGTATCATTCAGATGGTAGACACTGTGGAGAATAAAGGCAAAATCCGCCTTAGAAGCAGGAGCTAATTTCCCATATTCTGAAAAGCGCGGGTCTTTTAGCTTGTTGTCAGCATTGTCCCATTTAGCAGAATAGGGGGGATTGGCTACTACTGCATCGAAGCTGCGGGGATGGTCAACCCCTTTTTCGTCCGGTCCGTCCGGCCAATCACTTTCCAAGGTGTCAGCATTGCTCAGATTCATGTTACTATAAGTAACACCGTGCATCATCAGATTCATCCTAGCCAAGTTATAGGTCGTTGTATTAAGCTCCTGACCAAAATACTTAATTGCTCCAGGCTTTTGACCATTTGGCAATTCATTTCCAACTGTCAGCAAAAGAGAACCCGAACCCATAGTTGGGTCATATACAGAAAAGGTACGCTCGGGTTGTTCAACCTTATCCGTGACAATCTTAGCTAGAATTTGACTAACTTCATGCGGTGTGTAAAATTCTCCGCCTTTTTTCCCTGCTGAAGCCGCAAACTTTTTAATCAGTTCCTCGTAGATAAATCCTAAAATATCTCTACCGTCATCACTCTTGTAGTTAATATCATCCACTAATTTGACAATCCGATTGAGCGATTTTGCCCGATCATTGGTAGAAGAACCAAGACGCGTATCTCCCAGATTGATATCATTAAAAACTCCACGGAAATCCTGCACCGCTTCTTTGTTCAGTTCCGCATTAGCATTGAAATGATCAAAAATCGTTTGATAATCGCTCGGGATAACCTCAATGTTTTCAATGCGAGCCAATAAAGAGAGCCATGTATCTTCAGGAGCAATCGCATACCCTAAACTAGACGCAATATCTTCCAGATAATCTGCCAACTCCTCACCCGTTGCCTGCTCTTTATACAGTTGGTTGATTGTCTTACCATCTTCTAGATCTAAAATAGCATTGTTAATCAGGTATTGCTCCTGATGCTCGGACAAATAGCGATAAAACATAAAGGCCAAGATATAGTTTTTATACTCAGAAGCATCCATGTTCCCGCGCAGTTCATTGGCCATTGCCCATATTTTATTTGTAATTTCTTGTGTTTGTGACATATTATAAATCCTCAGTCCTGTATAAACTGTATCCCTCATAGTAATAACTATGATCAATCCCTTTCATGTAAAGTTCTCGGTTAGTTGTATCTTGCGTGAGAGCTTTTCTCAAAATATGTTTTATTTCAATATCTTTGATTGGACTTCGCTCCATCGCAAGCAGATAATCGTCCTTGTCCACCTTAGACCAATCAACAACCTGTCCTAACTCTTTTTTCAAGATTACATCCAACCAAATCCGCATACTTCTACCATTTCCTTCTCGAAAGGGATGGGCAATATTCATCTCAACATATTTTTCAACGATTTCCTCAAACGTATTCTGAGGCATGGCAGACACATTTTCCAAGGAAGCCTCAAGATACATAACTGGTGCAAAGCGAAAACTTCCTTTGGCAATATTGACTGTACGAACCTTGCCCGCAAAATCATAAATTTCTGAGAACAAATAAGCATGAATGGCAGCTAGGCTGTCATAAGAGCCAACTTCCAAGGTGTCTAAGAAGCCTGTTTCGAACATTTCAGCTGCTTTTTGCTTGCTGATTTTTTCCTCTTGCCGGGCTAATTCCGTTGAGTCTGTTAAATGCAGTTTATTTTCTAAAACCATACAGTTCTCCTTTCTTAAGGAAACATTTTTTGCAAAAGCGCCTTCTTACGAAGTTTCAAATGCTCAAGCTTACGCTGATGAAGGGCAATGGAGCGGTCCAGAGTGGAAAAGAAATCGCCGATGGCTTTTTGTTCGGGGAGAGAAGGAATATAAACTCCAAACTCATCCAGAAACGTTTTAATTACATGAGGAATATTCGGTGTTCTATACTTCTCATATATTATTTGTTGTCTTGATTTCAATTGTTGATAAATAAATAAGCTACTTTCTGAAATTGTATACGCTTTTAATGTAGAACCTAAAGCTCCTTCAAAACCATAATACAAAGTACCTGCCTGAGAACCATCCCATAAAATAATTACATCATCTAGATATGTATCTTTGACAGCATTAACCTTAACAATTTGTCCGCCATTCAAATATTCTGTATCAAGATATACAGACTCATCCCCAATCATATCAGCTTTTGCTTTGCCCTTTTTTTCAGCGCTCACCACCTCTTCCAACTTCCGCTGTTCCCAAGCAGGGGCATTTTTGAATTCTGGGAAGCGTAATTGTGGGATTCGCTCCTTGTTTTTCTCTTTTTCCACGTTCTTTCCTCTTTTTTTCTTAATTTGACTTTGTTAAAATTTTCATCACATCTGTAAAAAGACACCGGTGTTTTACGTCCAGTGCCCTTAAATAAGTTCCGAAAAACGTTACCGTTATTAATAATTTAATTATAACAGCTTTCACTATTTTTTCAACTAAAGCACCATTGTTACATCTCTTTTTCTTGATAAAAATGTTGAAATAAACTCCCACCCCTTCCTTTACTTTTCCTCAATTAAAGTGTATAATGTAATTATAAAGATAACTTGAGAAGGATGAACGCTGGGTCCCAGAATGGGGTAGGTAGATGATACTGAGCATTCCTATGTGCCTGGGGTTATCTTATTTTTTATACCCAAATTTTCTAAGAAATTATCTTGAGAAATATAGCTTGTCCAAAGTTCATCATCTACTTTTCGTTCTTTACCCACAATAATATAATGAATATTGTAACCTTTAGAAACTTTTAACCGAGTTGCTAAATCCTTCCTCCTACCATCAACTGCTTGACCATTATCAATATCAATAATAACTAACTTCTTATCATCTTCATCAATCAGAGTTCTAATTATACCGTTAATGTGTTCATCATCTTTATTGTACCCAAACCCTATCGAACAAATAAAATCTGATTCTCTTAATTTATTGTAATACTCAACATATCTTTTCAACATGCTTACTGATGTCATAGGTTTAGTACCACTTTGTGTAAAAATTAGAGGAACTAAAAATTGTTTAGTAGTCTCAAACTCTTCTGCACTTACAATAGAATTCATATACGGATTATAATACTCCCCAATACACCCATTTAGAAAAATAATTTTTCCATCTCCTAAAACATTTAATAATTTCTTCTCTATCAAATTATTAGTGTAATTTGTAGTAGCTACGGAAGAGACCTCAAATCCACTTTGTGTAGACAAATCATCATAGTATCCTCTTCTTGTGCTATCAAGATTGCAATCATCTACTATATATTCTCTTACAGAATGTAAGAAGATATTTATATTGCAAAATTTTCCCCATTCATGCATTGGTATATACAAGTAATGCCAGTTACTATCAATAACAGATTTATAATCCAATACTCCTGAATAAATATTTTCAAGTATTTCAAAAGCGAGTTTGATTATTTGATGGTCTCTACCATTAGACTTCGATAAAAGCTCTAATCCTCGAACACCAGCATCTTGATAATTAACCTGTAGATTTGTACCTAAATTATCAAATAAATCCATATCCACAGTTTTGTCCACTTCAACAATATGTTCCTGAAGACTCCTAGATAACCCTTCACTCATAGCTCCAATATGTAGTTGAAAAATAGATTGAATAATATCACGCAGCAAATCTCTATCGTCCTTACTAAATCCAGAGTACTCTTTATAGTAAAACAATAATATCGCAAAGTATTTACTTGCAAATAACGCATTCCCTTCACTAAAATTTTGATGATAACTTAAAACTTGATTAAAATTAATGTCATCAAAATTCTTTTCAGGGAAATCACTTTCAACCATCGTAACAAAATCATCCTCTGTCACATTGTTATTATTTAACGTTGCTTTCGCCAAATCATCAAAATTATTAATCTGACTAATAATTTTTCCTCTATTATTAGATATTGTACCTTTTACAATGTTTTCAAACACACTATCTCTAAAGGTGCTTACTCGTTTTGAATGATATTTTTCAGGCAACCATTTAGAAGCATAATTTGATGTTTTTTCAATTCTATCTCTATTGTCTTTAAAAGTTTGCTTAGCTCCGTCAGAATTACGTCTAAAAATCTCTAATGCAAATCTTCCTCCTGTTGGCATCCCGTAAGCAATTTCTGCACCTGCACCAAATAAAAATCCTACTTTCATTATTTTACCTCAGTCTATATTTTTTTATATTTTTTAAAATAAGAATGCTACTGATAGACTTAGCTATCCATCAACGACTTCAATTCTTAATCCTTAACTTTCCTTTGCAATTATATCGAATATTTATTTTTCAACTAAATCATCTGCCAGCTGGTAAATGGCTTGACGCAGGCTATTCCGATATTTGATTTTTGAGAGAGTTTGAACAGCGTCATCACTAGCCATGACTTTATAATTGCTGCTGGCTTGGGTCACAATATCTTGTATCTGCCCTGTATCATCCAGATCTTGCTGCCCCAAGCGGTGACGGCTAAACAACTGACGCATTTGACTACTGGTGATAACGTCCGTAATTCCCCACTTCAAACGAAAATCAAGCAGCGTCCGGTCGAGACTAATAGTACTCGCCTCCTGAATAATACTCTTGCTATCATCTTCATTCAATTTAGCGGGATAGTGGAACTCACTGCCAGCCGGAGGGAAGTGCCCTTTGATAATCATATCTGCTGCATCCACAATCTGTTGAGCATAGCTTCGATCGTCCAAACCATTGGCAAACTGATTGATTTTTTCCTGTGTTACTTCTGCCTCTTCTATCCGACCTTCGTGTACCTGATTCAAGAGGGCTTCTACCAATTCTGTCAGATAGTCGTAGTCAACCTTCACATCCTTGATATGCGTCATCCTCAGCTCAATCTGATAGAAAGGAATTTTCTTTGCTTTAGAAAGGTGCGTCTTGAGCTCATTTGTCAAAACAGTTGTCAGCATTACTTCCTGCGTGCTTGTCATGCCCAGAGCTTCAATGAGAGCATCCGGGTTATCATAGTCGAAACCTTCTACTACATCACTATCTGGATTATAATCATATTGCTTCAATTTAGCAATGCCAGCATGATAATTCTGAAGCAACTCCAACATTTTTTCCTTTTTCTTTTCAGAAGGTGGAAGCTGGGTGAAAGAATCCGTCATCTCTGACAGAGTTTGAACGATTTGCTTCACTTTGTTAAACAGTTCTCTAAACTCTGGCGCAGTAATGCCATCTTCCTTATTTTGCTCGTGGAGTTCTTTGTCTGAAAGTTTGGCAGAATCCTTGTTGGCGTAGATGGCCAATGCCTTATTCATCAGCTTTTCATTCTGAGCAGGCCAGCGATAATTCACCACGCGCCCCCATGGTTTTTCCTGCATGTCTGAGACACGATTCGTTCGTGAATATGCCTGTATTAGCCCAGCGCCTTTCAATGTGCGATCGACATATAGTGTATTGAGCTCTGGAGCATCAAATCCCGTCAGAAGCTGATCAATCACGATAACAAGATCTAGAAACTGTCCATCTGCGGCCGTTTTATTCAATCGTGAAGTGACATCTTCTGTGTAGCCTGAGACGTTGTCTAAACCAAATTTAGTGCCAAAAGTATCATTATAAACCTGCATAGCTTCATGTAGCCCTTTATTGGTAGCTACCATGCTATCATTGTTAGAAGCATTAAGGCTAAATGTAACTGCCACTTTCAAAGTTTGACTCTCTTTTTCAGCTTCGAGCAACTCTTGATTAACCCGCTGAAACTCTCTGAAATACATCATCGCCATTGGCGTGCTGGCCTTGTTGCCACCGACATGAGTAGTCAAGAGAGCATTGTATTTACCGTCACTGGAACGATTACGCCAGTTAGCAAAAATATCCTTTACAACTTCTTTCACATGGGCTTCATTTTCATCATAAAAGCTGGGTTCCACGGCATCATCCATATCTTCTTGCGAAAGATTGGCGATTTTTTCCTGAATCTGCTCCTCGGACCACTTTGGATAGCGTTCCCGATAGAAAGCTGGTAGGTAATTTTCCTTCATTTCTTCTTCGCTAATGGTGGTCTCAAAGTCGACTTTAAATCCTAATACATTGCGATCCGCAATCGCTTCACGGATGGTGTAGGCATGCAGCAGTCTGCCAAAAACATCCTCTGTCCGCACTCCTTTTCCCATATCGTCAAACATCGGTGTCCCCGTGTAGCCAACCCAGGCTGCTCGCTTAAAGGCTTTTTGAATATCTGAGAAAGAGCTGCCGCCGGTTGACCGGTGTGCTTCATCTACTACAAAAACTATATTTTTCTCAGGTGATTTAAAGGACTTACGATTGATGAGTGTGTTCAGTTTTTGAATCGATGTGATAACGATACCATTCTCTTTTGATTTTAACTTTCGGCTTAAATCAGTTGTATTTTTTGTATCAAAGATTTTACCATCGTCTTTTTCACCCGCTCCATCTGGATCATAGGCTTGATAATTTTCGGTTGTCTGATTGGTAAGAGCAATCCGGTCTACGACAAAGACAACCTTATCAATCTTAGGCATACGGCTAGCTAGCCATGCTGTTTTAAAGCTGGTAATGGTCTTCCCAGACCCCGTCGTATGCCAGATATAGCCCACTTTATTGGTACCCATTTCAAAATCAACTTTTTTTAGTCCTTCGATGACTTCCTGAGTGGCATAGACCTGATAGGGGCGCATGACTTTTAGCATCTGTTTGTTTTTGGTTCCATCCAAAATCATATAATTGGTCGCCATCTGGTGCGCCATCGGGATAGAGAGCATGGAGTCTGCAAACTCTTTCCAATTTCGGACAATGCTATTGTCACTTTTACGCTGCCAGTTAAAAGCAAAATCCTTGTTAAACTTATCTGCAGTTGTGTTTGCCATGTACTTGACGTTATTTGGTGTAATAGCAACTAAAATTTGTACGGTTGAAAAAATATCGCGATATTGATTTTCTTCAATATACTGGTGCATTTGGTTGAGTGCTTCATTGACATCATGAGTATCCTTTTTTTCTTCGATCTGGATAATTGGCAAGCCGTTAATCAGAAGCGTTGTATCAAAACGACGATCTTGCTTTCCAGCGATGACTGCAGGCCGCTCAATCTGACTGACTATCTGATAAATGGTGTCACCTGCCCCAATCTGTCTTTGGTCAAAGACAGTCAAAAATATATGCTGTCCGTCATCTGAGTCAATTCCAATCTCTGAAATGCCATTCAGCCCATACAAAAACTGACCTGCCATATATGGCGTGTGGAGATCTGAGATAATCGCTTTTACTTGAGCAAACTCAGTCGGGCTAAGTGGACGTTGCAATCTTTGATAATTGTGCTGCTCCAGTATCTTCTTGAAATTCTCCCAGAGCGCTTCCGTCGTTTTAATGGACGGTTCATAAGTCCATAATTTGGTTTTCGTCACATAATCTGCTAGACGATCATGAACTGTCGAATCACTTGTATCTTGAACGATCGTACCTGTCGACAAATATTCAATAAGTTCTTTCTCAAATTGCGCTTCTTTCATGGCTGCTTGCCTCCTTCAGTTGAAATAGCAATCGTTTCGTTTTGAGTTCTATTAGGTGTTTTTGAAGTGCTTCTAAATGAAGTTGTTTTAGATAGAGTTTTCCTATTAAAGATTGACGCTCAATAGTCGGTAATGCTGGCAATCGTAACTCTTTTACTTGTTTTACTGTGTATTTTAATGTTGAAGAACCTTGTAAACTCAACTGAAATTGATGTTTAATGCTCAAATCTTCATTTAAAAGATAGACGATATAACTTGGTATGACAGGAGTATCTACAACTAATCTAAGATAGTTCTGAGTGATTAAGAAGCCTGCGTGATTCTTCCCGACAATTGCCGCTTTCCCGGATATTAAACTAAACACAATATCTCCTTCTGCAACTGTCAAAACAGGATCAAAAGTCCGAATGCTCTTTGTTTCACTCTGATTCATTTCTATTTGGGATAAATCATTTTCCAGCTCATTTTGTCCGTAGAAAAAATAGAGGGGAGCAGCCTTATCTACAGTTTCTTTAATTCTAAATTGAGGAGATCCACTTTCAAATGTGATGAATTCTGTCACTTTCACTATAAAACCGTGCCTTTCTGAAATTACTATATCTATCGTTACAAAATTATTCTACCACTAATCAAAAATTTTTCAAGTGTTTTTTTGTAATTTTCAAAAACTACAAAATAAATTGAAATAGGCATATCTACTCCGAGATTAGACATTAGCGATATAAGGATTTGAGAAATTAAAAAGCCCAACTCAATCAAAATAAAAAGTTAGGCTTTTTCTTAGTACTATTGTATTGTAAGATAAGGCTATCAGTTAAAATACTTGCCCTTTATATACAGACCTATCACCAAAATATTTTCTAATAGAAATATCACAAATACGATTAATTTAACATATTTGTTTGGAAATAACAATGCAATAATTGGTAAGATAAAATAGCTAGCAAGAACAAATAGACTAAATTTTGGAGTTAACATTAGATAACCTTTCAAAAATTATAATAAAGCATTCTTTACATCAGATTACTTACATGTATAATAATCCTTTTCAAGCGAAAATCAAGTAATTATACCCAATTGTTATTAAAATGTTATCTGAATGAAAACTAACATAGTTATTTTCTGAAATCAAACTCAAATCTTGTTCTCATTTTCTCCCCAGAAATCCTAAAAAGAGATCTACTGTGCTGACTTCTTGATGATTAAAGAAAAGGCTGGTTTGGGTGTCCATACTTGCAATCTTTGCCATATCTTCTGCACTGAGTTCAAAGTCAAAAACATCAATATTTTCCTTCATTCGCTCAAAACGTGAAGACTTAGTCAAGCAAACGATTCTCCGTTGAACTTGCTAGCGAACCATGACTTGTGCAGTGGATTTACCATGTTTATCAGCAATACTTTTGAGAATTGGATTATTGAAAATGTCACCACGACCTTCTGCAAAAGTAGCCCAAGATTCAATTTGCACCTTATTTTTTATCATATTTTCTTGTGCGAATATCTGTTGATTCAGTGGGTGAGTTTCCACTTGATCGACTTGTGGTGTAATCTCATTGAAAGCTACAATGTCGCTGAGACGATCTGGATAGAAATTAGACACACCAATCGCTCGAAGTTTTCCTTCTTTTGTAAAGTTTTTCCAAAGCATGATAGGCACCGTAATAGTCACCAAAAGGTTGGTGGAGCAACATAAGATCCAGATAATCTAACTCCATTCTGTCAAGAGATTCTAAAACCGAGGCATAAGCCCATAATTGGATAGCCAAACTTTACTAGTGATGAAAAAACCTTTGCGGTCAATCCCAGACTCTCGAATCGCCTCGCCTACTTCCTTTTCATTGGCATATGCTTGAGCAGTATCAAAATGACGATAACCTGCCTTGATAGCATTTAGCACAGCACTTTTGGTATCTTTGGGAGCGATTTGGTACACTCCAAAACCTAAAATTGGAATTTCGACACCGTTGTTTAAGGTTATATTTTGCATGTGATTTCCTTTTTTCGTAATTTTTGTCATAAGTATAACGCTCTTTTCAGAAAAAGTACAATAGTAAAATTGCAGAGTAGTATGCAAAAAATGAATAGCAATTATCATCCGATTCATAATTTATAACAACAAAAAAAGAAGATACTAGGATAGATGACCAAGATTGTGTCAGCAACCCTAGTCATCTGTCCTACTCCTTCTCAATTTCTTTGATTTCGCTGGTTTTGTCTATCTACAAGGCGTTCTTGGATTAACGACACAACTTCATCATTGGTTGGCAAGTCAGAGTGTTGTGCATCTTCTCCTGTGACAGTAGTTTCTGTATAGTGAGCTGCTTGTCCTTGATAGATATACTTACCGGCACTTACACTTGTATCAGGAACCAATTCATCCGAATCATAAGTAATAGTCCCTGCTACGGAGTACATCGCTAAGGTCCTAGGAATATTTTTACGATTCTTAATAAAGTCAGCTAACATTTCTGTTTTGTTATTAATATTTGTTTCAGTAAAATTATAAGGCGTTCCGATTGTCATTAACTTTTTTAGATTCACATCATAATCTCCAAGATAATTCTCGATAAATGCTGTATAAATCAAACCGCCATTAGAATGCCCCAATCCTTTAAAATTATTGAAATTATATTTTCCTTGCAAGTCCTCGAACGCAGCGTTAACCATTTTAGCTTGCTTTTTGATATTACTATAACCATCTTTATTGTTTTCAAATCCAATAACAATAATCGGCTCATTGTCATTAGCAGCAATCGAACCACTATAAGTAATCCGTCCATCGTTCCATACTTTCACTTTAAGTAAACTATGCTTAACCCCACGACGTCTTTGATTTAGTTTCTGAACCAAACCATCGAATCGATTTTCTGTAGCAGAACTTCCCGGTATCATAATGATTGGCGACAAACGAGCATTATAAAATTTAGCAATTTCATCGATATTTTTTCTTGTCCAACTATAAGAAGGGACTGCTAAAACAATGAGGAATATTAAAACTGTTAGCAAAACAAGTTTTACTTGTTTAGTCATGCTTACCTCCTTTCGGATCTATTCTACGAAGTTCATCATGAATCTGATCATTAAATGTAACGAACGGAAGATATATCATGACATCAATGATAAAAATGAAAATCCCAACTGCTAGAGATCGCAAACTTCCTCCTGTCCCAATGAAAGCATATAGTACACTCGGTGCTCCGCTAGGAACTGGATACACAGCTGGTGGCATTAATCTGAAATAAAGAAAAATACTGGCTATAAAGACATTTATCATGGGTACAAGAATAAAAGGAATCAAAAAAAGAAAGTTGAAAAATATAGGAATGCCGACCATGAAGGCAGCGCCATGATTAAAAAGAGAAGGGAAAATACTTTTCAAACTAACATCACGATCTTTGTCGCTACGGGATTTCCATAAAATAGCAACCAAGAGTGCCAATCCTCCACCAAGTCCTGCAAAGGCACCATAGGCATCATAAAGATTTGTTGAGGAAAAGAGATAAGGAACTCCTCTCGTCGTATGGTGTTTTAAAGCATAATTAAGATTATCTAATGCAAACGAATCATTGATAAAAGGAATATTGTTGAAGAGATTGCTATTTCCAATCCAAGCACTAAAAGTCCGTAAGGCAGTGTTCATTTCAATCACGAAGATATTATTTCGATTAACAATTAAGTTTGAAAAAAAATTAGAAATGGTCGAAAATACATTATAACGATTACCTAGGAACAGAAAGAAACTGCAAACAAGTGCTAGAGACAAAGAAGAAAGAATGGGGCGAACTGTTTTTGGACGATAAACAAAATATTTATCCACGATTTGATCATCACTTGGACTTGAAAAGCGAAAGATTTGCCCTACTATATAACCCATCAATATGGCAATTACTAAATTGATATTGACAGGAAGGCTGATTCTCGTCAAGGCGCCATCTTTTAAAAGTACGGAGAATAACTTTCGCGAATGAATTAACAAGCTAAAAATAAAAGCAGTAATTCCTGCCGTTCCTGTGCTACGTCCATAGTGACCAGCCGTATATTTCGCGCTAAAATAAGTCGCTAAAGGGCCCGCCATCCCACCTATCAAAGCAGTACAGTTTGTCAAAACCAATCCAATTGTCGAAAAATACGGAAACCAAGAGCGAACGCTGAATAGGTTGTTAATATAACCATTTACTGAAAAAACCGACTCTGACAAAACCATTGTTGTCGTTGTTAGCAAGAAAAAAGGAAATAGTGATACCAAGGTTTTTTGCGTAATTTTAATAAAACTATTCCGTCGAAAAGCAATCATCTTTTTCAGTAAATATTGATTTACAAATTTTTTTCTACCTAATTTATCAAAGATCATAGCTTGATTGTATCATAGTTAAAATAACAATTCAATCAACTTTGGCAAAAATCAAACCCTAACTATTCTGTTAAACAAATATAAGCCATCTTCAAGACTTTTTATACAAATCAAAAAGGCTCAGATAAAATCTAAGCCAGTTAACTCGTCTTATCCTACTTTTCTTGTAAGATATTTTTGTGACTGTGCAGAAAGAACACTAACAATCGTCCCTACGGCACCGGCACCTGTGAACAACAATAGTAAACCAAGATTTGTCCAATAAGAGATATGTACTTCATTTCCTTTCAAAATATAATTTGTCAAATAAGTAAAGGCAGTAAACACATCTAAACTTTCGGCTTTTGCAAGCTGAATTGCATAGTCAAATTGATGTGCAACCAACATCATCACAAACATAAACACGACACTGATTGCAATCCCAACTTTGGATAACTTTTTACCTAACAATTCATATCCTTTGATTGTACAAACACCCATGACAATACCTGAAACAACAGCTACATAACCAAGTTGTGCAATCGCTAAGGTTACAATTCCTCCTATCAAGCTCCCTAGAAAAGCTCCGACAGTTCCTGTTAAGATGCTTCCCTTTTGATGATTATAAGATTGATTTTCAATAGACAGATTTGAACTTATTTCTTGAAACGCTTCTGGTGAAAGTAGCAAAAGATTTCCTCCAACTTGATAAAGATCTACTTGCCCTACTTTTCCAGTTTGTTCACACACATTTGTAAAATTTCTTTCCTTCAAGAAAGAAAGAATATCTTGTAATCCCTGCTGAATATGTGCACGTGTTTTTCCTTTAGTCATACCCGCTTTAGTATAAAAAGTTGCTTTATATAAATTAACCTGATAGGTTTTCAAATCCTTAGAAGCTTTTATTAACTCTTTACATTCTTCCAAAGACGGTAAAGCTTCGCCATTTTTTACCGAACAACAAATACGATATTGATTTTTTTGGTCAGCTTGTTCAATATACAAAGTATAACCCTCTTTTTGCCCCCAAATAACAGATGCTACTTCATCAAACTGCAATCCCAACTCATCCGCAAATGCCTGCAAATCAAGTTTATTCATAATTACACCCCTTTATATATTCTTCATATATTATAGCATGTTTTGGAATAAATATACAAGGGGAATTTATTATAGAAATATAAAAAGAGTTGCAAGAATATCAACTCTTTTTATATTTCTACTCGAACCCCTTGGCAATCAATTTGAAGTTCAAAAACTTGTCCTTTAAATTGTCGCTCTTCTATCTTCTCTTTTAGTGTATTCGAACGCTCTTTTGGTACTAGAATCATCACAGTAGGTCCTGCTCCTGATAGATAAGTCGCATACGCACCATTTTCTTTTGCCATCATCTTGATTTTGGGAAATTCCTTAATCAAGCCTTGGCGAAAATGTTCGTGGAAACGATCAGACTCAATAGCTTGTCCCGCTGCGACCATGTCTCCCTTCATTAAAGCAGCAATTGCTACATTTGCTATCGAGCTTGCAGCAACAGCTTCTTGATAAGATAACTCTTTTGGAAGAACACCACGGCTATCTTTTGTGCGCAATTCATAATTTGGGATGTAGGCAATAAGGCTTACTTCTGGAAATTTCGTCACAACTGTTGAAACTTCTCCGTTTACATAACTAGAAATCGTCAAATTACCATAAATAGCAGGTGCCACATTATCTGGATGACCTTCAATTTTCGTCGCAAGATTTAACTTTTCAGTATTTGATAACTGCAAGTTTGCTAATTGATTAGCAAGTTCAATCCCTGCAACAATAACAGAACTAGAAGATCCCAAACCACGCGCCAAAGGAATATCGGTCGTCATTTTTAAATGATGAGGTCGGATGGCTGGAGCAATTCGACGCGCTACTTTAATCAACAAATTCCGTTCATTTGAAGGAATACGCCGCCCTAAATCATGCTCAATAATCCACTGGTCACTTTTTCCCAAAACTTCAATAATCAGATATTTACTGACAGCTACACCAACCGAATCAAATCCCGGTCCAATATTAGCACTCGTTGCAGGTACAATAATTTTCATTCTACTCTCCTAGTACTTTGAACGTATTCAATAATTTAAAACCAGAAGTTGCCTGCAACTTTCGAGTGACATTTTCTAGTTGTATTTTGTTGATAGCATGGGTGATAATCACAACGCGTGCAGTATTTCCGTCTGTTCCTTGCTGTAAGATTTGCTGCAAGGAAACATCCTCAGTATTAAAAATTTCTGCCAAACGTAAAACTTGACCTTTCGAATCCGGTGTCAATATTGAAAAGTAGTAAGGACTCTTAATATCTTCTCGTTTAGCAAGAACCAGTTCACGTTGAAATTCATTAAAGGCTTTTCCAACAGTTCCTTCATTGATGCGCCGAACAATCCGAATGATATCTGCTACGACACTTGTTGCAGTAGGTTTCTGACCAGCCCCTGGCCCATAATACATCGATTCGCCAACTCCAATAGATTCCACATAAACTGCATTCATCACACCATTTACACTAGCAAGAGGGTGAGATTTTGGTAAAAAAGTCGGTGTGACTTCTGCAGCAAGACCTGATTTTGTTTCTTCAATAGAACCAACTA
>ERZ773083.926-NODE-926-length-21760-cov-2.968579_pt1 | contig 21760 bp, 21 predicted proteins | sample MGYA00511465_ERZ773083 | MGnify/ENA primary metagenome ERZ773083 (study PRJEB29015, sample SAMEA2738001) | human oral metagenome | biome: human oral; feature: human-associated habitat; material: dental | place: China | collected 2060 ... | reverse complement strand
ATCAGATATGGAGAAGAGACATAGTGTTATTAAAAATGTTGCTAAACACTTAGATGTTATAAAAGTAGCAGAAATGGTTTAACTTGTAAATAATACCATAAAAAAAGCTGTATAGCGTTTCGCTATACAGCTTTTTTGTCTCTACAAAGTATTACTACAATACAGCAATGCAAGAAATCTCTACTTCTACGGATTTAGGCAATTGTGCTACTTGTACGGTTTCGCGTGCAGGTGCTGTTGCCTCGTTGAAATAGCGCGCATATACGCCATTTACTTGTGCAAACTGCCCCATATCGGCTAAGAAAATAGTAGTTTTTACTACATTCTCAAAAGTAGCTCCTGCTTCGGTAAGGATAGCTTTGAGATTTTCCATTACTTGTTTGGTAGCGGCTTCTATGCCTTTCACTACTTCTCCTGTTGCAGGATTTACCGGTATTTGCCCTGATACGTAGAGTGTGTTGCCAGCTTTTACGGCTTGTGTGTAAGGACCAATGGGCGCTGGCGCTTTTTCTGTAAAAATGATATGTTTCATATAGCTATTAGTTATTAGTCGTTAATTGTTTGTCGTTAGTTTTGTAAAGTTGGCTTTCAGAGTTCCTACGTTGCCTACTCTGTCTTTGGCGTTTACAATAAGTTCGTATCTATTGGTTTGGGTAGTATCAATATCGCTGAAATGAAAGGTGAGGCATCGGTTTTTAGGTTCATATTCAAAGAGAATCCACTGCCCATTTAGGGTGGCAGAACAAGATTCAAATCCCGTAAGATTATCGTTTACTAAAATCTTGAGAGTATTACCTTTCACAATGCCTCCGTTCCTAAAATTCACTGCCTTAAGAGTGGGCGGAATAGTATCCTTACGCAAATAGAACTTTCCTAAGTTACGCGATTTGGCTGTAAACACACCATCTTTATAGACCGTTGGTTCATAGCCCCCGTTCGAACGAGCTATAAATACCTTAGAAGTATCTTCATTGGCATAAGTATCACTTTTGATAGTTACAGTAAAGAACTTTTGAGCAGGAATGAAGGAACTACCTACGGTTAAAGTATCCTTAGTGCTAGTAATATTCATCAAATAGTCTTTATAAAAAGTATCTTCGGGGAAGTATACACTTCCGTATTCCATTTCGTAATAATTATCACGAGTAGCAACTACTTGCTTATTGCCTTTAGGTTCTGGTCGAGCTGTTTTTAAAGGCTCTCGTTTGCCTTCAATAGGAATATTGATTTTAGTGGTATTCCCCTTAAAGTCTTCTGCAATAATAGATACGGTGTATTGTTTACCTTCTTCAATAGTAAGATAACCTTTATTAGGTTTTAAGGTAGGATATACTGATTCGAGTTTGTTGTTAGGCAATTTGTACAAAAGCTGTACAAACCCTTTGTGTTGTGCATATCGTTCGTAGTCTATAAGTGCATTAAGGTAACGTGTTTCGTCATAGTTTACTTTATCAAAGACAGTTTCTAACTGGGTCTCTCCGTTTAGAAGTAAACTCACCTTGTAAATACCATTGCGATGCATTGTTTCATCTTGACGGTCATAGCCCAAAATACCAAAACCTATGGTGCCAATAGCATTAACTTTCTCGGTGAGGTAAGTGCCGTCTATCTGTTTGTTTTTATTGAGCTGACGTGGCAACTGAGTGTTATCTATTTGTGCGTCATCACTTAGCGAATAAGCATATACAAGCAATACATCAGGAGGAGTGGTGTCTTGTATTTCTTGAAAACCAAAAAGCAGAGGATTCCAACCGTTATTGTGAATATCGCGTACCTCAAAATGCAAGTGTGGCCCTCTACTTCCGCCTGTATTACCACTGAGAGCTATCCAATCGCCTTTTTTTACGACAAATTGTTTTTCGGGAAGAAGTATATCGATATCATAGCTTTGCTTTTCGTATTGTTTTTGCTTTACGTAAGCTTCTATTTCAGGAGCGTACTTTTGTAAATGCCCATAAGTAGTTACATAACCATTGGGGTGAGTAATAAACAACATTTTGCCATAACTGTAAGGACTTACTTTGATACGAGACACATAGCCATCTTCGGCAGCAAACACCTGCAGTCCTTCACGACTTTCGGTTTTCAGGTCGATGCCACCGTGAAAGTGGTTGGGACGCAATTCAGCGAAATTACCTGCGAGCAAAGGTTTAGTGTTGAGAGGCATTGCGACCTGGAAAGACTGAGCTTCTAAGGTAGGAGGTAAGAGGTAAGAGGTAAAAAGTAAAAGATTGGATAATAAGCAAGCGATAAGTTTTTTCATTGTTTCCGTTTAAAATATTTTGCTTTTGTAAAAACGGCGCAAAAGTAAGAATAATTTGTTAATTAGCCAATTTGTAGATTAGTAAATTAGCAAATTTTTGATATTTTAGGTATAAAAAAAAACTTTGCCAAAGTTCTATGGCTTTGGCAAAGTTCGTGTGATAAGATTTCTTAAAGCGTGCTGATGTTCAAATCCTCTAAATCAAGAGTAGCACCTATTTCTAAGAGGTGTAAGCGACGGTGGTCGTCTTTGAATTTGCGTTTAGCCGCTTCTTTATCAATTTTAATTACAGGGAAGGTGTCGTAATGCACACCTAACACATTGCCTACCTCTACAAAACGAGCCGCTGTAAGAGCATCGCGTACGCCCATTGTATAGTTGTTGCCGATAGGAAAAATTGCTAAATTCACCTTGTATTGGTGAGGAATAATTTTCATATCGTAATGTAAGGCGGTATCTCCTGAAATGTAGATAGTATTATCGTTGTAATCAATCAAGAAACCAGCAGGATTGCCTCCATAAGAACCATCGGGGAAGGAAGATGAGTGTTCTGCCTTAATCATCTTTATTTTTACCTTGCCATCTACGAAGCGGTGAGAGCCTCCGAGGTTCATTGCGTGACCACTAAGCCCTAATTTTTCGTAATGAGCGAGAATTTCGGGATTGGTAATCAGTTGAGCGCCTGTACGTTTAGCAATAGCTCCTACATCGGCAATATGGTCGCCGTGGGCGTGGGTAATGAGAATGTAATCCGCTTTGATAGAGTTTATATCAATGTGTGAAGCCAAAGGGTTTGGGCTAATAAAAGGGTCTACGAGAAAGTGAGTCCCATTGATGTCTATATTCACGCAAGCGTGACCTAAATAAGTTACTTTCATAGTGTTTTATTTATTTGTTGTTTAAGGCTACAAATGTAGAGATAAAAAATGAATAAAGCAAATAATTTTCAGTTTTTATTTTAACGCCCATTCCACCATCAAGTACAATTTTTTAAATTAGCAAATAATCCTTACTTTTGCACTTTAAACTGAAAAAGAATGAAAAATACCTATATATTAGCTATAGAATCTTCTTGCGATGACACTTCTGCTTCAGTGCTTTGCAATGATAAAGTGCTTTCTAATGAGGTGGCAAATCAAGAGGTGCATAAACAATACGGCGGGGTAGTGCCTGAACTGGCTTCGCGTGCTCACTTACAAAACATAGTGCCCGTAGTGGCTCAAGCGCTCAAAAAAGCAGGAATAACCAAAGAAGAACTCTCGGCTATTGCCTTTACCAGAGGACCTGGCTTAATGGGGTCATTGCTCGTCGGGACTTCATTTGCTAAATCGCTGGCAATGGGGCTAAATATCCCGCTCATTGAAGTGAACCATATGCAGGCACATATTTTGGCACATTTTATAGAGGAAGGTCAGCCTAAACCCGAGTTCCCTTTTCTCGCAATGACCATCAGCGGAGGGCATACCCAAATAGTGAAGGTGAACAGCTTTTTTGATATGGAAGTGTTGGGCGAAACTCTTGACGATGCAGTAGGGGAGGCGTTCGACAAAACCGCTAAAATATTAGGGCTCCCTTACCCTGGAGGGCCTCTCATCGATAAATATGCCCAAGAGGGTAACCCCAAAGCCTTTAGTTTTTCTAAGCCTAAAATATCTGGTCTCAACTTCAGTTTTTCGGGACTTAAAACAGGTATTCTCTATTTTGTACAGAAAAACACTGAAGAAAATCCTAATTTCATAACTGAACATTTAGCTGATATCTGTGCCTCGGTACAACACACTATTGTGGAAATACTGATGAGCAAACTCAAAAAAGCTGTAAAAGAAACAGGTATCAAGCAAGTGGCTATTGGGGGAGGGGTATCGGCTAATTCGGGTATTCGCAATGCCCTCACAGCTTTAGGAAAGCAGTACGGTTGGCAAACCTTTGTGCCTAAATTTCAGTATTGTACCGATAATGCAGCGATGATAGGCATCGTAGGGTATCACAAGTTTTTGGAAAGGAATTTTGTAGCACAAGAAGTAACTGCCCAAGCGCGACTTTCTTTTAATTAGCAGATTTCTTAATTTATTTTGAAACATTCAAAATAAATTCGTACTTTTGTCTCCTAAATTATAAAAACCATTAAAACGATGAAGACAGAAACATCATTAAATGAAAAACAAGGGCACTGGATTCTCGCCAAGCTCGGCAAGAAAGTGTTGCGCCCAGGAGGAAGAGTACTCAGCGAATGGTTAGTGAAAAACTTAGAGATTACCTCCAAAGATGATATTGTAGAGTTTGCCCCAGGCTTAGGATTTACGGCTAATATAGCCTGTTCTTACAAGCCTTTCAGCTATACGGGAGTAGATATGAATGAGGTAGCCGCTACTTTGGCTAAAAAGAATATTCACTATGAAAATGCGCGTGTGATTGTAGCCGATGCCGCAGCTTCTACACTTCCTGATGCTTTTGCTAATAAAGTGTATGGTGAGGCAATGCTCACTATGCAACCTCTTGAACACAAAAAAGCTATTATTGCGGAGGCTTTTAGGATACTTAAACCGGGAGGTTATTACGCTATTCACGAATTAGGCTTACAGCCAGACAATGTGAGCGAAGAGGTGAAAAACGATGTTTTTAAAGAATTAAGTGCTAATATACGTGTACACGCACGCCCTATGACCCCCAGTGAGTGGAAAGCTCTTTTTGAAGAGCAAGGTTTTAAGGTGGTGAAAGAACAGCATAATGCAATGCTCTTACTTGAAAATAAGCGTGTATGGCAAGATGAAGGGATATTCCGCACGTTTAAATTCTTCTTTAATCTCTTTACCCACCCCGATTTGCGCAAACGCGTGATGAATATGAAGAAAACGTTTAGAAAACACCAAAAGAACTTAGACGCTATTGCTCTTGTTGTTCAAAAACCCCTTTAAACGATTTTACAAAAAAGCTCATATCTTTATAGGAAATCTCCTATAAAAATATGAGCTAAAAAAAGTAACAAATAAAAATAATTTTCTTCGCTTTAATGGTCTTTTACAATTACAAGTTGCGCTTTCGAGCCTGTTGCTAAATCCCAACGGTTGCGTATAATGGTGTTGCCTTTGTCGTCCAGCACCATAAACTCGGCTGTATTAGGACCTGATTCACCTTGGTTGAGCGCTAAAAACTCTACTTTGTTGAAGCCAGGTTTCAATTCTACTTTAAAACCTCTGAACTCTCCAAGAAGAAAAATATCGCGAACTTCTTCTACTCCATTCACATATAAACTCACTCGATCGCCATCAATAGCTGCGAAGTCGCGACAATATACATTTACAAACTTTCCATTATTGGTGAAGTCGCCAAAGAATTGGTCGCCTTTTGGGGCTTCGTAATCTTCCCGTTTATGGTCGTTGAGTACCTCATAATTAGGTTTGAACTCTATTTTACGCTGTACCAAATTACTCTTTCCCGTAAAATCAATGCTCTTTTCAGGCATCTTCATCCAGGGATTATTCTCTTTTTTAGGAGCTATCCGCAGATTGATGGGACTACCCTTGTACTCTATCTCAGGTGATTTTTCTAACGGAATGACTACCTTTTCATCTTTTTTACGTGTTTCAAAAGGTTGAGCTTGAGCTACTAATCCCCCTAACAAAAGTAATATGTACAAGTATAAATGTTTCATATTGTTTGAGCATTTACTTTTTTATAGCGATAACTATGCCAAATTTGCAATTTTGCCAATTGTTTTATACTTTTGCGCTTCATTATAAAGTATTTTTTTATGAAAAACATTACATTATTTGTAGCGCTGTGTGCTTCTTTTGTAGCAACAGCACAAGACGACCTAATCAGATCGGTAGCAGGAAATCAATCGGCTAATGCTGGATTTCAGTTTACTACCGTTATTAACCTCGAACGCACCGACGTGAAAGACCAAGGTAGTAGTGGCACTTGCTGGAGCTATGCAGGGGCTTCGTTTATAGAAAGTGAGATGAAACGTATGGGTAAAAAGCCTATTGATCTTGCCGAAATCTTCACTGCTCGCAACTGTTATATCGAAAAAGCTAAACAATATGTGCGTATGCACGGCAATTTGGATTACGGACAAGGAGGTGAACTCCACGATGTAATCAATATGTACGCCAAATATGGTGCTGTACCTCAAAATGTTTATACAGGCTTGCACTATGGTACTACTCGCAATGATTTTGGTGAACTGCACGCTATCCTACAAGGCTTTTTAAAAGGAATGATAAGAAATGGTGAAAAGAAGAAAAAACTCACCCCTAACTGGCTACCTGCTTTCACAGCAACCATCGATGCCTATTTAGGTGCAGTGCCCGAAAGTTTTATGTACGAAGGTAAAAAGTACACTCCTCAGAGCTTTGCTAAAGAGCGCGTAGGTATCAATCCTGCCGACTATATAGAAATGGTATCGTATGCCGACCAACCTAAATACCAAAACGTATTTATGGCAGTACCCGATAACTGGAGCTTTGATTATGCTTACAATATTGCAATGACCGACCTCACTAAAACTATAGACAACGCCCTTAAAAAAGGTTATACTGTAGCGTGGGCAGCCGATGTGAGTGAGCGTTATTTCAGTTGGAAAAACGGAGTGGCTTTTGTGCCTGAAAAAGAAGTGAGTGAGATGAGTAACGAGGAAGCCTTGTATCTTTTTTCTAATCCTCCCACTGCCGAAAGAACCATCACCCCTGAGATGCGTCAACGTGATTTTGACAATTATCAAACCACCGATGACCACGCAATGCACATCGTAGGGCTTGCCAAAGACCAAAACGGACGTGAGTACTACATCGTGAAAAACTCTTGGGGCTTGCGCAACGACTATGAGGGCTACTTATATGTAACTAAAGCCTTTGTAGAGTTTAAAACAACTGCCATTATGCTTCACAAGGGAGGAGTGCCGAAAGAGGTACTTTCAGGTAAGAGATAAGAAGTTAACACTAAAAATTGTTCATTATTTATTGCTAATTAATAAATTGTTTTGTATCTTTGCCAAATAGTTACCAAATCATTCTCGTATGAACTTACACGAATACCAAGGAAAGGAAATCCTTTCGAGTTTTGGGGTGCGCGTACAACGTGGTATTGTTGCTCACACCCCCACCGAAGCCGTAGAGGCAGCCAAACAACTCACCGAGGCCACTAATACTCAGTGGTATGTGGTAAAAGCACAAGTACACGCCGGAGGGCGTGGAAAAGGCGGTGGCATTAAGTTAGCTAAAGGGTTAGACCAAGTAGAGCCTATAGCTTCTCAAATTATAGGTATGCAACTCGTTACCCCTCAAACGCCACCCTCAGGGAAAAAAGTACATCAAGTGTTCATCGCCGAAGATGTATATTACCCTGGAGAAAGCGAACCCAAAGAGTTCTATATGTCGGTACTATTGAACCGTGCCAAAGGTAAAAATATGATTATGTATTCTACCGAAGGCGGAATGGATATCGAGGCAGTTGCCGAAAAAACACCGCACCTTATCTTCACCGAAGAAATCGACCCTGCCGTAGGGCTCTTGCCTTTCCAAGCTCGCCAGATTGCTTTCAACTTAGGAGTTACTGGTGACGCTCAAAAAGAAATGGTGAAGTTCGTAACAGCACTCTACAATGCTTATGTGTCTTCTGATGCCAGTTTGTTTGAAATTAACCCTGTTCTAAAAACTTCTGACAATAAGATAATGGCGGTAGATGCCAAAGTAACTCTTGATGACAATGCGCTTTTCCGTCACCCTGAGTATGCGGCTTATCGCGATACACGAGAGGAAAACCCAGTAGAAGTAGAAGCTAAAGCCGTTGGGCTCAATTATGTCGCTCTCGATGGTAACGTGGGCTGTATGGTAAATGGTGCAGGCTTGGCAATGGCTACGATGGACTTGATTAAACAAGCGGGTGGTTAACCTGCTAACTTCCTTGATGTAGGAGGTACCGCCGATGCCAAACGCGTAGAAGCTGCTTTCCGTATTATCCTCAAAGACCCTAATGTAAAGGCTATCCTTATCAATATCTTTGGTGGGATTGTGCGTTGCGACCGCGTAGCACAAGGAGTAGTAGATGCCTACCAAAATATGGGCGACGCTATCAAAGTGCCTATTATCGTGCGCTTGCAGGGTACGAATGCCGAGCTTGCTAAAGAAATATTAGACAATTCAGGCTTAGCCGTTCACTCAGCAATCCTCTTCCAAGAAGCCGCCGATAAAGTAAAAGAAGTATTACAATAAACAACAGATAATCTTTTTAGCTTTTCTGTTTTGAGGTTTATTTTTAGGAAAATATTCTAAATTCATATCGGTACACAATTTATATTATTAAAAATTTGTGTACCGATATTATTTTTCATATCTTTGCGCCCAATTAAAATTTCAATAAAAATATATGAAATCAAACGTATTAGGTTATCCTCGTATCGGTGAAAAACGAGAACTTAAAAAAGCCAATGAGTCTTTCTGGGCTGGTAAAATATCAGAAGAAGAACTCTTAGCTGTGGCTGAAAATATTCGTGTTCATAACTGGACACTACAAAGAGAAGCAGGGGTAGACTTGATCCCTTCTAACGACTTTTCTCTTTATGACCAAATGCTTGACTTTTCGTTTACAGTAAGCGCTATTCCTGAGCGTTTTACACCAATTAAACATTTGCGTGATTTAGAACGTTATTACGCTTTGGCACGTGGCTATCAAAAAGGTGGTATCGATATTACTGCAATGGAAATGACCAAATGGTTTGATACCAACTATCACTATATAGTACCCGAGTTTACCAAAGACCAATCTTTCAAAATTCTTGTAAACAAACCTTTGCAAGAGTTCAACTTGGCTAAAAAACACGGTTTTGACACTAAACCTGTACTTATCGGATTGGTAACTTATTTGCTTCTCGGTAAAGAAAAAGAACAAGGTTTCCACCGCTTAGACTTGGCTGAACGTCTATTGCCTGTGTATGTACAAATTGTACGAAGTTTAGTAGATGTAGGGGCAAAAACTATTCAAATAGACGAACCTTACTTAGCTCTCGACCTTCCTGAAGGCGCTGCCGATGTATACAAAAAAGTATATACCGAGCTAAGAAGCAAATTCCCTACTACCGAATTTATCCTCACTACCTACTTCGGAGCATTGGATAACAATACCGAATTAGCTGTTTCATTGCCTTTCAATGTATTGCACATCGATTTAGTGCGCGCAGCTGCTCAGCTTGACAAAGTGCTCAAAGCACTTCCTGCCGATAAAAAACTATCGCTTGGAGTAGTAGACGGACGCAATATTTGGAAAAACAACTTCGAACACTCATTAGCATTGATTGAGAAAGCTAAAGAAGCTATCGGTGCCGACCGCCTATTGATAGCTACTTCTTGCTCTTTATTGCACTCTCCTTGCAACCTCGAACTCGAAAACAACGAGAAAGTGCTTACCCCTGAAATCAAACAATGGTTGGCTTTTGCTAAACAAAAAGTAAAAGAAGTAACTACTTTGCAAGCTCTTGCTACAGGTCACATAACTCCTGAGGTAAAAGCAGCCTTTGAAGAAAACAAAAAAGCAGCTGAAACACGTAAAACTTCACCGCTTATCCACGACAACAAAGTGAAAGAGCGCGTGAACAACATCACAGCCAAAGACGATGTGCGCCACAGTCCGTTCAACGAGCGCAAAGTAGCACAACACAAAGCGTTAAACTTACCTCTTTTCCCTACAACTACTATTGGGTCATTCCCTCAAACCGACGAGGTACGCAGCTGGCGTGCTCGCTTCAAAAAAGGAGAACTCACTCAAGCCGAATACGACAAGTTATTGGAAAAAGAAATTGAAGAGTCTATCCGTTTTCAAGAAGATACCAATATTGATGTACTCGTACACGGAGAGTTTGAGCGTAACGATATGGTGGAATACTTTGGCGAATTGCTCAAAGGTTACACCTTCACCAAATTTGGTTGGGTACAAAGCTACGGTTCACGTTGCGTAAAACCACCGATTATCTTTGGTGATATTTCACGTCCTGAACCAATGACTGTACGCTGGAGCAAATACGCACAATCGCTTACCAAATTGCCCGTAAAAGGTATGCTTACAGGCCCTGTAACTATCTTGCAATGGTCGTTTGTACGCGATGACCAACCGCGTTCTGAAACTTGTTTGCAGATAGCTTTAGCAATCCGCGATGAAGTAGTAGACCTCGAAAAAGCTGGCATCAAAGTCATTCAGATTGACGAACCAGCTATCCGTGAAGGATTGCCATTGCGCAAGAGCGAGTGGAAAGCCTACTTCGATTGGGCAATCAAAGCGTTCCGCATTTCAGCTTCAGGTGTGAAAGACGAAACTCAAATTCACACCCATATGTGCTATTCTGAGTTCAACGATATGATTGAAGCTATCGCCGATATGGACGCCGATGTGATTACCATAGAGTGCTCACGTTCACAAATGGAACTCCTCGATGTATTTGGCGACTTCAAATATCCGAACGAAATAGGCCCAGGGGTATACGACATTCACTCACCACGCGTACCTTCACAAGAAGAAATGACCAACTTGATGAAGAAAGCCATTTCGGTAGTGCCAAAAGAGCAACTTTGGGTAAACCCCGACTGCGGACTCAAAACACGCCACTGGCCAGAAACCAAGGCAGCTCTCCACGCAATGGTGGATACCGCCAAAGAACTTCGCAATCTTTACAAATAAGATACAAGAGGTAATATATAACAAAAGCAATGTACATTTTCTTGTACATTGCTTTTGTGTTGTTTCTCACATACTTTGCCAAAGTTGGTAACACATTTTTTTGTCAAAAAAAATTCCTTTATTTTGTAGGAATGATATTTTTTTGTACATTTGCCTCATTAAACCAAAATAACTATTATAAGAGGTACTAACTTGTATAGTTTTTAAAACAGTATTATAAAATAACATATAGCGTTTCGCTTTACAGTTTCCTAATTTCTGAAAACGACCAATTTTTCAATGTTACAAGGAAAGTGAAAGTGGAAATGCCTGCGGTTACGTGGGCATTCCTTTTGCTTTGTAACATAGCCTTTGGTCGGGCTTCAGAAATTGAGCAATAAGGAATGTTTCCACGTTTTTTTATTGCTCTGTTATAGTGAAACCTACTTAAAAGGCGGTAACCGAAAAGCCTGAACAGAGTAGGTATAAACTTAATTTTATGTAACAATAGCAATGAAAAACAAAAACAAAAACGTAGTGAGGGCGACCTTTCGCACTGCTACACAGCTAGTAGCCATTATGGCAGTAATTTTAGTAACTCTTATCGCTTGTGGTAAAAGCGACAGTGGGGGAAGTGTAGACAACAAGAACTTAATTGGAACTTGGAAGTTAGAAAGTATGACTATTGATGGAGTCCCTAAATCTTTTGATGAACCAGAAAAAGGATATATTGACAAGTCTCTTAAAAACTGTAATGTAAAACCTTCTTTTGTTTTTACTGAGAAAGAAGTAACTTTTACAAATTCGAGTAAATATTATGATATAAATAAAGTCCTTTATAAATGTGAACTTGAAACGCAAAAAGGGAGTTATTCGGTTTCAGGGAATACCATATCTATTATCTGGGAAGATAAAAGTGGAGGTTCTGCTACAATATCTATAGTAGGGAATAAACTTACCTTTACTTCTCCAGTAGAAGATGATAAAGGAAATAAACATACTTCTACTATGACTTTTGTCAAGCAATAAACTTCCCATATCATTACCCTTAGAAACTTATTTAAGGAATAAAAAGAGCAAAGCACTTTAACGCGCTTTGCTCTTTTTTATCTGTCACTCCAAAAAATCTTCAACCTACTCTGTTGTAGTTTTTTCAGGTAATTCATTATGTTCTTCGCGTCTAAATACAAAAGTATCGTAGTAAGTATTGAAAAACTGTACAAACATAACCGCACCTTGTCGGTCTTTGTAGACTTCTACTAACAAATCCCCATCTTTATCAGGAGCTATGCGTATTCTATCAATATCTACTCCTAAATAAATAGGAATAAACGGATAGATTCTAAACCTATTATAGCGTTGCCAAAAGTTCTTCTTCTGTTTGCCTTTAAAACCAGCTACCATTCTCACAGTAGTCGTGCTATCCTTCACTTTTTGGTAACTCACGTACAGCGAATCTGCTTTTACTTGCAGTTTAAACCTACTTAAAGGTAGCGCTGTTTCTTGGTATTCTTTGGGCAGTAGCGGAAAGAACAAGGGAGCTTGCTTTTCCATAGGCTCAGAATACACATAATACGTCCCTTCATTAAGGGTCTTAATAGCAGCTTCATCCATAAGAGCTGTCATTTTAGGGCGTTGCACTGTTTTACACGAAAACAGCAATAACGATAGTAAAACAAAAGCAATGGTTCTCATATAAAATTATTATTAATCATTCACCATTAATCATTAATCATCAGTTTCTCTCTTTTAGCATCGGTACAAACTGAAAAGTCCCGTGCGTAGTCTTGTGAAATTCTTTTTCCGATATGCGCTCGTAAAGCGTCATTGTTTGAGTTTCTTCTCCTATCGGAATTACTAAACGTCCTCCTACCGCCAATTGTGCAAGCAACGCTTTCGGCACATAAGGAGCGCCTGCCGTTACTAAAATACGGTCAAAAGGCGCTTCGTTAGGAATTCCTTTATAACCGTCACCAAAGTACATATGCACAGTACGATTCATTAGTTTGGGGAGTAGTTTTTGTGTTTGCTTAAAGAGTTTCTGTTGTCGCTCAATAGTGTAAAGCTGTACCCCTAAATATAGCAGTACACTAGCTTGATAGCCACTGCCCGTACCTATCTCCAATACTTTTTGTCGAGGTGATACTTGTAGCAATTCCGTTTGGAAAGCTACGGTATAGGGTTGAGAGATAGTTTGCCCTTCCTCTATCGGGAAAGCCTTATCTTGGTAAGCGTGGTCTTCAAAACTGCTGTCCATAAACAAATGGCGTGGTATCGTGCGAATAGCCTCCAATACACGCTTGTCCTTTATGCCTTTTTCTCTCAATAAATCAGCTAATTGATTCCGTAAACCTTTGTGTTTTAATGTGTCTTTCAGCGGTAGCATCTTCTTGTATTTTCGGGTACAAAATTCAACCTTTTTTTTCAACTAAAAAAGTATTTGTGTTATTTTTTTGCTAAAAAGTTGATTAGTTTAAAAATTATTTATACTTTTGTGGCGGAAAAAACTAAATTAGGAAAGAGATGAAGCGTTTAAAACGTAACTTGCATTTCATCTTTGTCTTCCTTTTAGCTACGGCTTGCAGAGTGAGCGATACCTCCTCTGAAGCCACTCAAGTAGTGAAAGTTGAAGATAGATATGAAATGACACTACCTAACTCTCTTACCAGCCAAAATAATCTTTATGAAGAAGCCTCTCTGCAATATGGCAACGGTAAGTCTGAGCTTTTTGTTGCAGTAATCGATGAAGACCGCAAGGAGCTTAATGAGGTACTTTACCAAGTGTTAAAGGACTCTTTGCATATTAAAAACAAAAAAGCCTTTGTTAAATCTTTCGGATTAAAGGACTATTTTAGCATCTGCAAAAAAGGTTGGGCAGAAGCCAAGATGATGCGCCCTACTGATAAACAAATTACCGAAACTACCATCAATAAATATCCTGCTGTAGTAGTTGAAACTACCGAAACCGTCAATGGTATCGGAGTCTTTTACGTGGTGGCTATTGTCGAAACTAAAAAGACCTACTACCAAGTTTTTACCTGGACGTTAGCTAGCAAAAAAGAAAAGAATTACCAGCAGATGAAAGACATTATCAATTCCCTAAAAGAATTATAAATACTTATCTAATGACTATTAATGTAGCCCTTGCCAGCTTTGGTATGAGCGGACGGGTATTTCACGCCCCTTTCATAGCACAACACCCACAGTATCACCTCTATGCGATAGTAGAACGCCATCGTTCCGATTCGCACGCTCTATATCCTGATGCTAAACTCTATCGCTCAGTAAACGAAATGCTACAAGACCCTGCGGTAGATTTGGTAGTGGTCAATACCCCCGTGCAAACCCATTATGAGTATGCCAAAGGAGCGTTATTAGCAAATAAGAATGTATTGGTAGAAAAGCCTTTTACCGTTACTGTCGAGCAGGCTGAAGAACTCAATACATTGGCTACAAAACAAGGCAAGCTGCTTTCCGTTTACCAAAATAGGCGTTATGATGGCGATTATTTAAAGGTAAAAGAAATAGTAAACAGTGGTGTACTGGGCGAACTTAAAGAAGTAGAAATGCGCTTCGACCGTTTCCGAAGTGAAATTAGTGCCAAGGCTCATAAGGAAACTCACGAACGTGGGGGCTCTCTACGATTTAGGAGCACATCTCATAGACCAAGCACTCCAGCTATTCGGTACTCCTAAAAACGTATATGCCGATTTGGGTTACCTTCGCAAAGGTACTCAAACCGACGATTATTTTGAACTGATTCTCTTTTACGAAAACGAACTACGCGTCCGCCTTAAATCCACTACCTATGCTTTGGAACGCCAATGGGAGTACACCTTGCACGGCACTAAGGGTTCCTTCCTTCAACAGCGGTTCGACGGACAAGAAAATGCCTTAGTAGCGGGCACTATCCCTTCAGCCTCTCAATGGTTGCCTTCTGTTACCGAGCCTAATGGTATTCTCCATACACTTGAAAAGCGTTTGTTTACCACTGCCCAACACGGTAACTATTGGCTTTTTTATAACGACCTTTACCAAGCTTTAACAGGCAAAGGTACCAATCCCGTATCTGCCACTCAAGCCGTTGAAATTATCAAAATTATTAGTCAATTTAGCCAATAACACAATCTGCTAATTCTCTAATTTTTTAATTTGCAAATTATAACCTTCCTTGCAAGAATTTCTTTACTTTCTTCACGTCATACCCCTTCCCCGATTCTAAATCTTCACTTTTTTGAGTGAAAAGCACATCTCCTTTTTCGTTGAGAATCAAAAAAGAGGGATAACCATATTGTGCGCCAGGGTTTCCGTACTTTTTAAAAGCCTTTTCATTCTTGTTTTCAGGTGAGAAGTTTAGGTGATAGAAAATATATTTCTTATCCAAAATACTTTTCAGTTCAGGCGTAGTAGTCACCAAATGGTTAAAGCGCAAGCACCACACACACCAATTCCCACCTATTTGCACCAACACTTTTTTGTGTTCTTTTTTAGCTTGTTTTAGCAGTTGTGTAATACGTGCATCACCGTCTTCCTCAGGGTGATAAGGTTGTTCATAACCAGCGCGTTCTTTACTTATTTCCTCGCTGTTTTGAGACCAAAGAGCAGTACCTCCCCAGCAGAGGAGTGCTATAAAAAAGTATTTCTTCATAAAAACCAAATCTTTTGAAAATATATAATTACAAAAAAAGTGCCAAGATATTTCAAGAGCTACATCGAGGCTGTTCTAAAAGTCTTAAATTGCATTTGCGTCGCTACACTTTGCCAAAGTTGCCTGTGTGGCTTACTCCTTTGGCAAAGTTGATTACCTTGATAATCAATTTCTTTTAGTTATATTGTAGAGGCGATTGGCAGATTGCCTTCACAATAAACATTACTAAATTTCCTCTTTTCAATAGATTTTATCTATCATAAATGGCTCTTATAAACATCTAATATATAGGTTATTAATAGCGTTCCTTCGTCTTTTGTTCGTCTTTTGTTCGTCTTAGCTTCGTCTTAGGTTCGCTTTAGCTTCGGTCAAACTCCCTCCAAAATGGCTCTTTTTCCCTCATTTCTCATAGATAATATCTATATAAAGAAAACTATCCGCTTAATGAGTTGATATTTTTTAAATATCATAACTATTTTACAGTTCCAATTTTTATTGATTTTTAAGATTTCCATAAGGTTAGATATTCCTTTTTTATTCTGAATTCTCATTTGTTAATTTTCTAATTGGCTAATTCCCAAATTACTAATACATTATCTTAAAAATATTTCATAAAAAGTATGGTTATTCCAAAACAAAACATTACCTTTGCCTATCATTAATGAAAAATAAACGAAACAATTGCTTTTTATGGATAAGTATTCTTTTTTGAATGCCGCAAGTACGGCTTATTTTGGTGATTTATACGATAAATATCTCGAAAACCCCGATGCGGTAGAACCCAGTTGGCGTGCTTTCTTTCAAGGTTTCGATTTTGCTCAAGAGCAATACGGCACTCCGGTAGAAGAAGCGGTACCCGTAATGGTACAACAAGTGGTGGGTAACGAAAACCCTGCGCTTTCCGAAACTGTCAAGAAAGAGTTTGCCGTGCTTAACCTCATCAATGGTTATCGCACTTACGGACACTTATTCGCACAAATTAATCCGCTACGTCCTCGTGAGCCATATACACCTACTTTGGCTATCGAAAACTACGGGCTTACGACGGCTGACCTCAATACTACCTTCGATGCTGCTCGTGAAATAGGCTTAGCTCCCTCGCCTTTAAGTGCAATTATTGAGGCGTTGAATACTACTTATTGTAAGTCGATAGGGGTAGAATATCAGTATATTCACAATCCCCAAGAACGCGATTGGTTCACCAAAAGATTACAGCAAAATCACAATAAACCTCAGTTTTCTAAGGAAGAAAAACTGCAAATCCTTAACAAACTTAATGAAGCCACTTCTTTTGAGAACTTCCTTCATACTAAGTATGTAGGTCAAAAACGCTTTTCGCTTGAAGGCAACGATGCGCTCATCGCAGGTCTCGACTTTATGGTGGAAGCTGCTGCCGAGCAAGGCGTAAAACACGTAGTACTCGGTATGGCGCACCGTGGGCGATTAAATGTATTAACCAATGTGTTCGGCAAGAATCCAAAGGATATCTTTTCCGAGTTCGACGGTAAGGATTACGAAATGGACGATTGGTTCGACGGTGATGTGAAATACCACTTGGGTATCACTACCCAACGCACTACTCGTGCCGGAAAAACCGTAGATATGAATTTGGTACCTAATCCTTCGCATCTCGAAGCTGTAGATGCCGTTGTAGGAGGTATTACTCGTGCGAAACAAGACCACTATTGTCAAGAGAATTTCCGACAAGCCTTGCCTATTATCATTCACGGTGATGCTGCTGTGTCAGGGCAGGGTATCGTCTACGAAACGGTGCAGATGTGTGGCTTGAGAGGCTTCACCAATGCGGGTACCGTGCATATAGTGATAAACAACCAAGTAGGTTTCACTGCTAATTTTGCCGACTCGCGTTCGTCGTTGTACTGTACCGATATTGCAAAGATGAACGATTCGCCTGTGCTTCACGTAAATGCCGACGATGCCGAAGCCGTAGTACGCACTTTTCTCTTGGCAATCGATTATCGCCAAGCCTTTGGCAAAGACGTCTATATCAATCTCTTTGGCTATCGTAAATACGGTCATAATGAAGGCGATGAACCACGTTTTACACAACCTCTTTTGTACAAAATTATAAGTAAGCACGACAATCCCCGCAATATTTACGCACAGAAGCTAATTGAAGAAGGGCTCATACAGCAAAGTTATGTTGCCGAGATAGAGAACGCTTATAAAGCTAATCTTGACGCCGACCTCGAAGCATCTCGTCGCGAACCACTTACGATATTAAAGCCCTTTATGCAAACCGAATGGCAAGGCTTTGAAATAGCGTCGCCAAAACAAATGTTACAAAAGGTAGATACGACTATTAGCAAAGGAAAACTCGACGAAATAGCTGCTGTACTTACTGAATTGCCTGCCGATAAACCTTTTATCAGTAAGGTGAAAAAGATTGTAGCCGACCGTAAAGAGGCGTATGCACACAACCATATCGATTGGGGAATGGCAGAACTCTTGGCGTATGGTTCACTCCTTACTGAGGGCTATGATGTACGTATCACTGGGGAAGATGTGCAACGCGGTACATTCTCGCACCGTCACGCTGTGCTCAAAACAGAAGATACCGAAGAAGAAATATGCTTCTTGCAAGACCTCAAAACCAAACAATTGGCAACAGGTACTTTCCATATCTACAATTCGCTGTTATCCGAGTATGGAGTCTTGGGCTATGAGTACGGCTATGCAATGGCAAGTCCGCGCACGCTCACCATATGGGAAGCACAGTTCGGCGACTTCTCCAATGGCGCGCAAATAATGATTGACCAGTATATCTGTTGTGGTGAAGACAAATGGAAAGTGCAAGACGGATTGGTAATGTTACTCCCTCACGGTTATGAAGGACAAGGAGCTGAGCACTCTTCGGCACGTATAGAACGCTATTTGCAACTCTGTGCTGAGAACAATATGTATGTAGCCAATTGTACTACCCCCGCTAACTTTTTCCACCTACTACGTCGCCAAATGAAGACTACCTTCCGTAAGCCGTTGGTAATATTCACTCCTAAAAGCTTATTGCGTCACCCCCAAGTGATTTCAACTGTGGAAGACTTAGCTGGCGGACAGTTCCAAGAGGTGTTAGACGACCCTATCGCTAAAGCTCAAAAAGTAAAACGCGTAGTATTTTGCTCTGGTCGCTATTACTACGACCTCTATGCTGAACGCGAAAAACTTGGCAGAGACGATATAGCCTTAGTGCGCATCGAGCAGTTGTTCCCGCTGTCGCTAACACAGCTTAAAACCATTATAGCGAAGTACAAACACGCCACCGACTTTATTTGGGCGCAAGAAGAACCTAAAAATATGGGCGCTTATGGTTATATGTTAATGAACTTCGATTTGGTAAAATGGCGTTATGTAGGTACTCCCGCCTATGCAGCACCTGCCTCTGGTAGCCATACTCGTGACCGCAAACGCCATAACGAAGCTATCGCAGCTGTATTTGAATAATAAAAAACTAAAAATACCAATTGATATGAAACGAATTATTACATTACTATTGCTGATAACCACTTATGTACTATCAGCGCAAAAAACAGTTACCAAAATTGTGTCACGAGAGCAGAATTCACCCTTGCTCGTGGTGAATGGCATTCTGATAGATGACGACAAGATAGGTAGTATCTTTTTAAACGCAATTGATCCTAATGATATTGAGAATATCAACGTACTTAAAAGCGCACTTAAAGATCCTTCTGCTACTGTTTTATGTAGCAGTAAAGCCGAAAAAGGAGTGGTTATCATTACTTTGAAGAAAAGCAAAGACACTTCTAAGAAAGATAACCTATCAGGAATAGAAGTTCCTAATAAAGCTTTTCCTCTGGTTGTTGTCAATGATGTAGAGTTTTCAGATCCTGAAGTAGGAAAGCTTTTTATGAACAATGTCAGCCCTAAAAGAGTAGAGAGTATCGTAGTGCTAAAAGACAAAAAAGCTACTGAAAAATACGGTGAGAAAGCTAAAAATGGAGTGATTTTAGTTACTCTAAAAGGAAAACCTGAAAAGTTAGATATACCACCTTATGAACCTAAATCGTAGCACGACGAGCAATTCGTCGCAAACTTTGGCAAAGTTGAACCTCTATGGGGAACGCAGCTTTCTAACACATAACACCTAAAAAAATGAGTCGAACTTTTTACATTAAAAATACACAAGCACCTGAAGAAATGACTTCTCAGCAATTGCTCGACCTCCAGCGTGAGGGATTTGTACAATACTCTATTGATGATAACGACGAGAATTACTCCCAAGTGATGAACGCACCGCTCAGTGATTGGGGCTATATGCTGATGGGACAAGAAGGCATCAGTGGTCGCGGTTTTGAGGTCTCTTACGACACCGAAACCCAAGACTACGGTGTGCGCGTCTTTACTCCCAGTACCGAAGCCGATTGGTTAGGTGCGTACGAGTTTATTGGCAAAGTAGCCACCGCATTGGGTAGCAAAGTAGTTGATGAAGAAGGAGAGGTTTATGAACCCAATGCCATTACGTATGATTATAGAAACGATATTAAATTTGGTATCAAATGTTATGAAGGTGAAAAAGGAGGATCTTATCTGTTCGGTGTCTACCGTCCTATATGTTTGTCAGACGAAATGATAAACGGGTTATTAGCTGCCGAAGATAAGGTAAAAGCCTTTAGTCAGCTCATAGAAAAACAACTATATGAGCACCCTGATGCGTATATCGCACGTCAGCAGTTTTTTAGAAATGACAGAGGAGAGGTGATGGGAGCTTATGCTCTTACAGAGGGCGTCCCTACTATCTTGCCATATGAATATCCGCCTTTTGTAGATTTCACCCAAGTAAACCTCAGTCAAGACGATGTAAAGTTGTGGCGCATTAGTTTGGTAGTCATCAACGGCGATGAAAACGACCCTGATGCTTATGAGGTACTCGATGGACTCGATTACCAAACCTTTTTAGAGCGATTGCCTCAAGAGAAAATACAAAAACTCGATGGTCACTATATGCTTATAACCCTCAACCGACAAGAACTTGAAACTCTCTTGCAAAATGATAAACAAGAACGCAAAGGATTCTTAGCAAAATTGAAAAACTTTTTAACGACGAAATAACTAATACCTAACACCTAAAACTAAACGATATGTTGGAAATGAAAGTCCCTTCACCTGGGGAATCTATCACCGAAGTAGAAATAGCCCGTTGGCTTGTAAAAACGGGTGATTATGTAACCAAAGACCAAGCTGTTGCCGAAGTGGATTCGGATAAGGCTACTCTCGAACTTCCCGCTGAAGCCAGTGGAGTCATTACACTGAAAGCCGAAGAAGGCGAAGCTGTAAAAGTAGGACAAGTGGTATGCCTGATTGATACTAAAGCAAAAGCACCAGCAGGAGCTTCATCAGCAGGTACTTCACCATCACAACCAGTCAAACAGGAAGCTCCTGTGGCACCCAAACCTACAGCTCCCGTACCTTCCACAGCTTCTATAACACCTGTATCCTCTGCAAAGCAAGTTCCAAGTCCTGCCGCTCGTAAAATATTAGCAGAACGTGAGATTCCTACATCAGCAGTAGTGGGTACAGGCAAAGGCGGTCGTATTACCAAAGATGATGCACTTAAAGCCTCTAAACCTTCGATGGGGACTCCTACGGGTGGTGTGCGCAAAGAAGTGCGTACTAAGATGAGTATGTTGCGCCGAAAAGTAGCCGAACGCTTGGTGAGTGCTAAGAATGAAACTGCTATGCTCACTACCTTCAATGAGGTGGATATGACGGCTATTTACGAGTTGCGTACACAGTATAAAGATACCTTCAAAGAGCGCCATAATGTGAGTCTCGGCTTTATGTCGTTCTTTACTTTAGCCGTCGTGCGCGCCCTTAAACTCTTCCCCGATGTCAATTCGATGATTGACGGACAAGACAAGGTAACTTACGATTTCTGCGACATCTCTATAGCCGTTTCAGGTCCTAAAGGCTTGATGGTTCCCGTGATTCGCAATGCCGAGAACCTTTCGTTTAGAGGTGTGGAAGCCGAAGTAAAACGCTTAGCTACCCGCGCTCGTGATGGACAAATTACGGTAGATGAAATGACCGGTGGTACTTTTACGATTACTAATGGGGGCGTGTTTGGCTCTATGCTTTCTACTCCTATCATCAATCCGCCACAATCAGGGATTTTGGGTATGCACAACATAGTCGACATAAAAGTTCCCCCCACTATGTAACCTGAA
>ERZ773083.925-NODE-925-length-21760-cov-14.837411_pt1 | contig 21760 bp, 20 predicted proteins | sample MGYA00511465_ERZ773083 | MGnify/ENA primary metagenome ERZ773083 (study PRJEB29015, sample SAMEA2738001) | human oral metagenome | biome: human oral; feature: human-associated habitat; material: dental | place: China | collected 2060 ... | reverse complement strand
ACTTCACAGGTAAAGCACAAGGTGTTGAAGTTCAACGTAAAGATACAAACGGAACTCCAGCTACAGCTAAATACACACCAACAGTTAAACCAGTTACTCCAACATCAGATGATGTAGTATCTGAAGATGTGCAAGGTGCTAAACAAACTGGAACTCCAGTATTTACACCAGGTACAACAACAGTTAACGGTCAAGAAGTAACTGTAGAAATCGATGAAACTGTTAAACCAACATTCGACGATGGAACAACTGAGAAGAAAGTACCGGGAGAAGGAACGTACACAATCGATGAAAAAGGTGTCGTAACCTTCACTCCAGAACCAAACTTCACTGGTAAAGCTAGCGGTGTAACAGTTAAACGTGTTGACAAAAACGGAACAGAAGTAACAGCTAAATACACACCAACAGTTAAACCAGTTACACCAACTGCAGAAGGTGTAACTACAACTGATGTACAAGGTGCTAAACAAACTGGTAAACCAGAATTCACACCAGGTAAAACAACAGTTAAAGGTGAAGAAAAAACTGTAGAACTTGATGATACTAAACCAGCTACATTCGAAGATGGTTCAACTACGAAAGAAGTACCAGGCGAAGGAACTTACACAGTAGCTCCAGATGGAACTGTAACATTCACTCCAAATAAAGACTTCACTGGTCAAGCGACAGGTGTAACTGTTAAACGTGTTGATAAAAACGGAACAGAAGTAACAGCTAAATATACTCCAGTAGTATTACCAGTAACTCCAAGTTCTAAAGACGTAACATCAATCGGTGAAAAAGGACAACCTCAATCTGAGACTCCAGTATTCACACCAGGAACTACTAAAGTAAACGGTAAAACTGTAACAGTACCAATCGATGAAAAAGTAGCTCCAACATTAGAAGGTGCTGATAAAGATGGTAAGGTTGTAGTACCAGGAGAAGGAACTTACACAATCGATAAGAACGGTAAAGTAACCTTCACTCCAGAAAAAGACTTCGTAGGGAAAGCGAAAGGTGTAACAGTTAAACGTGTTGATGAAAACGGAACACCAGTAACAGCTCAATACACACCAACAGTATTAGCTAAAACATCTACAGAAAACGTAGTTTCTGAAGGTGCTAAAGGACAACCTCAATCGAATACTCCAGTATTCAAGGGTGATGTAGACACTACAGTAGCTCCAACGTTTAAAGATGGATCAACTGAGAAGAAAGTACCAGGAGAAGGAACTTACACAATTGATAAAGATGGTAAAGTAACATTCACTCCAGAACCAAACTTCGTAGGAAAAGCTACTCCAGTAGAAGTTGTACGTAAAGATAAAAACGGTAAGACAATTAAAGCTTCTTACACACCAACAGTTCGCCCTGACACTAAATTTGTAGTAGTAGGAAAAGATGGTAAAGAAACTGAATTACTCCCATCTAAAGATGGTAAGAACCCATCAGAAACTATTCCAGGATACAAACTTGTTAAGACTGAAACTGATGAAAAAGGTAACACTAAACACATCTACGAAGCAGTAACAACTAAACACGTAGATAGAAAAGGTAACCCAATCCCAGGAACAACAACAGAAGAAGGAACAAAAGATCCTAAGAATATTCCAGGATACAAAGTAGTAGAAACTAAGAAACTTCCAAATGGAGATACAGAATATGTTTACGAAAAAGTAACTACATCATTTGTAGACCCAGAAGGACACGTTATCCCAGGAACAGAAACTGAAGAGGGAACAACACCTAAGAAAGATATCCCAGGATATAAATTTGTAGAAACTAGAACTACTGAAGACGGAAATACAGAACATGTATACGAAAAAGTAACTACAAAACACTTAGATAGAAACGGTAACCCAATTCCAGGAACAGAAACTGAAGAGGGAACAACTCCAGCTAAAACTTCAAAAGAGGTTCCAGGATATAAAGTAGTAGAAACTAAGAAACTTCCAAATGGAGATACTGAATACATCTACGAAAAAGTAAACACAGTGTTCAAAGATAAAGATGGAAATGTAATCCCAGGAACAACAACAGAAACAGGTGAACAACCTAAGAAAGATATCCCAGGATACAGATTCGTAGAAACTAAGCCTCTTCCAAACGGAGATATCGAACACGTATACGAAAAAGTAACAACTCCAGCTCCAACACCAACTCCAGTAGTAGAAAAAACTACAACATGGACAGATGAAAATGGAAACCCATTAAAACCATCAGAAAATGGATCAGTAGAAGCAGGAAGTGTTCCAGGATATGTATTTGATAGAACAGTGGTAGATGGAGAAGGAAATGTACGCCATATCTTCAAGAAAGCAACACGCATCCCAAGTGCAAGCATCGTTACAACATGGACAGATGAGAATGGAAACCCATTAAGACCATCTGAAAATGGAACTGGCGTTGCTGGAACAATTGAAGGATACGAGTTCGTAAGAACTGTAGTTGATGAAAATGGAAACATCCGTCACATCTTCAGAAAAGTAACAGCAGCTACTCCTAAAGCACAAGTTAAACGTTTAGCTAACACAGGTAGCGAAACATCTAACACAGCGGCAGCAGGATTCGGTGTATTACTTGCAGGAATTGCAGCAGCAATCAGAAAACGTAAAAAAGAAGACTAAGATTTAATATCGGTCTAAAATAAAAAATCCCCCTCGATACATTTCGAGGGGGATTTTTTAAGAGTTGTATAACGATAAAAATTCATTATTATCTATCTCTAGCTCATTTTTATAGTTAGAAACGCTGAGAAACCTCCTCCCCGCATACCACATGCCCTTCTATTGCGGACTAACCCTATTTATGATAAAATTAATTGATTAAAATAGTATAAAAATAGATGAGAAAAGTACTGTTGAAAAGTTGAGAAGGAAAGGAAATGTTATGCCGAGAATAATAACTATGCACCCGGTTAGAGAAACGAATAGATATGGTTTTGAAACTACTCAATTATATAGAGCGAAGGTAACGAGAAATCTAAATGTAGACTACGTGCATCTAGCAATCGCACCTTAAATTGTGGAACTGAAGAACGCCTTACTGAGTTGAAAGAGAGGCACGAACTTACACCTAACATCAATTTTGTAGAAATTGTGGGAGAAGTACCTTATCAAAAACATCAGTGCTATATTTCGACGAGTTTTTCAGGATTATTTGCGAATGCCTTTGTTGAAACGGCAAGTCAAGGTCTGTTAGGACTATTATCTGACGTCGATTTTGCGCATAGATATTACGCTAGTCAGTCAGATTCAATAACGTTATTCAGAAGTCAACTAGGGCTAGTAGAAAAAACATTACAGATGGAACAAGATGATTTTCAAAAATCTAATGAGGGTAATATAAATCTTGCGAAAAAATATTCGCTAGAAAATGTAAGTAAGTACCACTTGAATCTAATGAACAAGAGATAAGTAGGCTTAGTAAAATAATAAAAAATAGGAAATAAGGGGGCTGACTCGATAAAAACTTTTCTTTGAAATCATGATTTTTGAGTCATTCCCTTTAAATTTAGATAAAAAATAAAAGGAGAACAATGTGGAGAATTTAATTATCGCAACGACCCCACTGCAGGCGAAGATAGTAAACTATATTCAAAACCTGTATTCAGAAGAAAAATTTTTAAAAGTATATCTTACTCCTGTGATGAATGAAAGACAGGAATATTATTCTCGTGATTTTGATTTAGTATTTCATGTTACTGACGAAGCAACTTATGAACAAGCTCTTAATGAATGTGCGAAAGAATTCGATAAAATATTCTACGCTAGTTTTGATAATCCGTTAATTCTAGATATAGTTGCTCGTTCAAAACATAAACAACTTATGAGTTTTGATGATGGCTATGCGGATATTTATCCAAAGGGAATGTACGCACTACCTCTAAACTACAGACAAGTTGGAAAATATGGATTAACTCGTGATGATTTAATCAACAACACAGAAAAACATTACACGCTGTACAATAGTGATTTTCATGTTATCGCAAAAGAGAAGTTGGTGTACCTAGAAGATTTCTTTAAACTAGATATAGAACCTATACAAAATGGAAAAACAGCTAAGGTGCTTCTTGGGCAAAACTTCTCAGAAAAAGATGAGAGTATTTCGGTGAATTTCATTACGACTTATGCAAAAGCGTTGAATGTAGATTATTATGTACCTCATCCAAAAGAACAATTTAAAATTGATAATGTTAAATATTTAGTTACACCATTGATATTCGAAGATGCTCTAGTTGAATTGTTTAAAGAGTATGAGTTTGTCGAAGTATATCACTTTACATCTTCTGTCAGCTTACACTTAAAAAACACTCAGAACATGAGTGTAAAAGGAATCGCAGTACAGTATTACAATGATAGACAAAATGAATTAAGACGTCTTGGTTGTGACTTTATAAATGTAACACTAGGTTGGTAAATTTTCATATACATATTTATTTCAATAGCGTTATAAAACATCCAGATGATATTAAAATAGATTATAAAAAGATAACAGAAGTTTAAAATCCACTCGTAAGGGTGGATTTTTTATGGTTGTATATTAAATTCGGGGTATGGAGAAAAAATTGCCTTATATAAAAAATAATTAGTTCTAATAAGGTTATTAATAGAAATAAGGTGATTTATAGAGTATAGTGAAGGTAATGAGGAAGAAAAAAATTAAAATTTAAAATCAGTTTCATATGTAAATAATAGGGGGAAAAGGTAATGGAACAATTACGTAATAAAGATACACGTCCGATGATGGATTTAGTAGCGAAAAAGGTATTTAGTAATAGTCTTAGATAAGGTAAAGATTAATATGAAAACAGTTCTAAATTAGTACTTAAACGCAGTGGTTTATTGACATCCAAATTCGCTTTAAATAGCTTTTCGGATGTCTAATAAACTGTGCGGGGGCAACTCGATAAAATCGATTTCTGTGAAATCACGATTTTTGAGTTGCTCCCAGGTATCTCAAAACTTAGATGAGTATAAGAAAGAGGGAGTAGATACGTATCATTTATCTCAAGAACTAATACCGGTTTATGCGATAGCGATAACAGAGAAACCATATTTTGACGATGATCGAGCGATTCATACATTCAGTATGAGAGATGATGATAATTGTGAAGAATTAAAAGTTAAATTTAAAGGCATAAAAGAGAAAAGAAATTTAATTAGAATGGTGTTTTTAGAAATAGAAAAATATAGAGAAAATACAATAGAAAATTATAAAAAAGTACGTTGGATAGAATTTTTCGGAAATAAACCATTTACACATGAACCAGAAAAAATAATGGAACAAGTGGATAGTATAATAAATCCAAGAGAATGGACTAAGAAGGAGAAGAGTATGTTTGATGAGAAAAGAAGAGACTTTGATGGATATTATGCTCACTTAGCTTATGTTAGAGAAGAAAAAGAACAGGCAATAGCGGAAGGGCTTCAACAAGGAATAGAGCAAGGAAGATTAGGTACAGTAGTAAACTTGATAAAAAAAGGTATTATAACAAAAGAAGACGCATGTGAAGAATTAGGAGTGTCTGTTCAGGAATTAGAAAAACATCTATAGGAAATAAGTTATCTCTGAAATTGGGTAGAAATCTCATTTCGGAGATTTTTTTATGTTGAGAAAATTTTGGATGGAGTAATGTGAAAGTTGTTAAAATTTCACTATAAAAACGTCGTTGAAAACTAATTAACATATATTTATTAAATAAATTGTTATTATCTTATTTTGAAGATATCCAATAGTGAAATAATTTATTTATTTAAATAGAAAACTAAATATATAATCATTTGAAGTTAACGCTATTTAAACTTTATTTTAAGCATATTTTAAGTTGAGTTTTAATGTAATAGAAGACTTGGTTTATAGAAATATAAAACTTTGTAAAATAATAAAATTTATTTAAAAGATGATTGACGTAAATTTCTAATTATGATATTATTAATTCCGGTAAAGATACGTATTTATATTAGATATCAATTCCGAAAAAAACGAATTAAGGAGAAACTATGTTTAAAAAACTTTTAAAAGCAGTATTACCAGCATTACTAGTTTTCTCATTTGCTAATGTAAATGATGCAAAAGTAGAAGCTGCAAACAAAAAAATCAACGTAAGAGTTGATTACCTTGAAGAAGGGACTAACAAAAAATTAGCAGAAAGTGCAAAATTATCAGGAGATGAGAACGTATTTGCGACAATCTCTCTACCTCAAAACTTAGCTAATGAATACAATATTTCAAAACGTGATTTTTCTAATGAGAGTAAAAATCAAATCGCAGCTAACAAGATCTACGATCAAGAATTAGTATATCAAGTGTATTTCACTAAAAAACCAGCTAGCCAAATTAGCAAACCATACACTCAAACATACACATATGTAACTACTCAAACTCAAGCTCACGTAGTAGCTACAACTCAAGTTCACAAACAATTAGTTGTTTCAGGTTCTGTAAGTCACTCTTCTACTACAAACCACACAGTAGTGATAAACCACAAACCTACAGTAGTAACTACACACAAACCAGCTCAACGACCTACAGCTGTGGTACACAGACCGGTAGCTCAAAAACCAGCTGTTCAAAGACCAACAGCAGTAGCTCAAAAACCAGCAGCACACAGACCTGTTGTTCAACAAAACCACAAACCTGTAAGAAAAGCTGCTCCACAAGCAAAACGTCGTGGAAGATAGTATTTAAGGGTTTTAAGAATTTAAGCTCATAGCCAACTAGTCTTGCGTACAAATCAGGTTCGCGGCCAAGTAGGTTTGTAGCTAAATATGCTTGAGGTCGAATCAGACTTCACAGCTAAAATAGGTTCGTAACTTAAAAAGGTTCACAACTGAATAGTTCACAGCCAATTCCGGGGCAGAAACGAAAAAAATTTTAATAGAAACCTAAGTAGTATTTGATATGAATCCTTTAAGCTGGAAACACCGGTTAAAAAGGGGATATAATCATGTTGCTACTTAGGTTTTTTATATAGAATTAAGTAGAATATTAGTGATAATTTCTAAAAAGAATTTAAGATAAAGGAAAATGGGGTTGGGGATACATCCATATATTAGATTGAATCATTTGTAAATTTTTCTGTAAGAGTGGTTAAAGTTAAATAAATTATCTTCGCTTTATGATATAATTTAGTTGTTAATTGAAATAAAGGAGAAGTTTATGAAATCATCTAGCAGAAAAATAGAAAAAACTTTAGCTTGGATAGCGAATATAATATTAATTTCAATGGTAGTCTTAATGTACACAGGTTTTTTCGATAGACTGCTGGAAGGAATGTTTTTAACTCCTGAATTTATCAGGTTTACATCTTCTAGCTTCGTAGAAACTTTTTTACTCCACACAAGAATGGAGTATTATAGAATGATTGAAATATTTATACAACTTATTAAATTTTCAATCTTACTATCAGCGCTTATAGCATTATTAGCGACTTTCAATATGAAACATAGAATTTTTTCAGGTGTGCTATTTTTATTTTTAGCTCTTATGCTTGCTGGAATGGCGACAGAAGTTGCGTTTCCTGTCTACTTATTGTATTTTATTGTTGCTTTTATGTTATTTATTAGAAAAGGTTAAACATTACTAATTCTAAGTGTTTTGTGATATAATCTAATTAATATATATTTAAAGGAGCACTTTATGAAACCATTTAGCAGAAAAGTTGAAAAAATATTAGCGTGGATCGCGAATGTTATTATGATACTTATAACAGGATTACTATCTCTTGGTGCATTTTCTAGTCAGTTAGCGACTGCATTTAAACAAAAGGAATTTGAACCTATACTTTATAACTTATTACAAGATCCAGGAGTTGAATCATTGTTAAAAAGTTCAGGTTTAGACATCGTATCGTTACTTGTATTATTGGTAAAAATTTATACAATAGTTGCGATTGTTGCTTTATTATTAGCGTTAATAGCGTCATTTGCTATGAAAGCGAGAATTGTTTCAGGAATTTTATTCTTAATCTCAGCGATTGTAATCGGTGTAATGACAGTTGGTATATTACTTCCTGTATACTTACTATACTTTATCGTGGCGATTATGTTGTTCGCAAGAAAAGCGCCTAAAAATCCAGTCGATACAGATTTTACACAAACACCTGAAAAGCCAGAAATTGACAGATTAGAGTACCTGTAAGAGTAACTTCCTATATTTGTGAATATTTGATAAAAATAATAAACTATTCTATTGATTTAAAAATGTCGAAAGCAAATTATTTCGTCAGAATATCAATTAGGATAGTTTTTTTATTTATGTAAAAAGTGTACTGTATTGTACTAAAATAGTTAATGTTAAGGGAGAATTTAGTTGATATAATCTAATAAAATCTAATACTGAAAACGTTTAAAAATATGAAGATAAGAATTTTAAATTGAAATATTTATTAAAATAATAAGAATTAAATTTATTAACTATCTAAAATAAAAAATAATTTTTTGGATAGATTTTATTCAAAAATTATAATATAAGAAGTAACCTTTAAATAAGTAAAAAAAACCTATTGTTTTAATAGTTTTAAAATAGGTAAATCTTTGATAAATGCTTGTTTTTGTAGTATAATTGTTAGGATGAAGTATTTTTGAATAGGTTCGTAATATGATTGAAATAATTGTAAATTCTAGGAGTAAGAAAAGTCTTGTTGAACTTGAAAAAATAGAGCGTGTTTTTAAGAAGAAAAAGCTAGAGTACAAGGTGTTTAAAACCTCTAGAAATAAGAATGCAAGTGACTTGATGAATGAAATCCGCGGTGATGAATTAATTGTCATCGGTGGTGATGGTACTATAAATGAAGTGATAAATAACTATCATGGGAAAGAATTTATTTATCTTGCGTATGGCTCTGGAAATGATCTTGCGAGATCTATAAAGTTCGATAAAACTGTTGAAATAAGTAAGTTATTAGATTCAAAGAAATTTATAGAATATGACGTAGGTGTTGTTAACGATAGAAAATTCTGCTCGGGATTTGATATCGGTTTTAATGCTGATATAATAAGAAGAGCGAATGGCTCGAAGTTAAAGAAATATTTAGGTAAGTATATCTATCTTCTTCAAGGAGTAATAGGTATTTTCATGCTGAAAAAATATAAGGCGAAAATATCGTGGGACTCTGGTGAAATAGATACTGATAGCTTATATTTACTAAATGTTATGATTCAACCTTATGAAGGTGGTGGGATAAAGTTTTCACAAACTGCCACAGGTCAAGATGGCAAACTTCATGTTATGGTCATGGAAAACATGAATATTCTAACATTTATCTATAATTACCTTTATTTACTTCTAAAAAAACACGATAAATTAAAAAGAGTTAAACATTTAACTACGAACTCATTAACAGTGACGACAAATCAGAAATATTTTCAGATTGATGGAGAATTAATAAACGGTGAGGAACGATTAAATCTGAGCTGTCATAGAAAATTTTATAAATTAAAGAGGATACAAAATAATGAGAAGAAATTCAAATAGCCGTAATGCTAGAAGCGAATCCGGTATAGGAGCATTTGATATAGTAAATGGTATATTAGCTGCTTTACTGATTATACTCGGTGGTTTAGTAAGTTGGACGATGTTAAAATACGATTTCCTTAACTTTAGAGGGATTAACTATGCGATAATTGGAATAATAATCGCAGCGATAGTACTGTCGGTATTTTTAATTATCAAGAAAAAAGCAAAAATATTTAATGTAATAATGCTAGTAATAATGAATATTGCTTTAATATTCTCGTACATGCAATTTAGAACAGCGATTGGATTATTCAACAACTTAAATAGTAATGCAACGGTAAGTGAATATACGATGAATGTTGTAGTCTTAAAAAATGATAAAGCTGAAAAATTAGCTGACTTAAAAGATGCTACCGTAGCAGCCCCAGTTTCTTCAGATGGAGAAAACATCAATAAGCTGATGAAAGAGATTCGTGACAAAGAAAAACAAAGTTTAAACCTTGCAGAATCAAAAAACTACTTCTCAGCTTATGATGAACTAACAGCGGGAACTGCTAGAGCAATGGTGTTAAACAGTTCATTTGAAGACTTAATCACAAGTCAACATCAAGACTTTAAAGATAAAACAAAAGTAATATATTCATACAAAATAACAAAAACTGTAAATGCAAAAGCAAAACAAAATATCGGAGATACATTTAATGTTTACATAAGTGGTATTGATACATATGGACCGGTATCGAGCGTGAGTCGTTCAGATGTTAATATTATTATGACAGTAAACAAAAAAACTGGAAAAATCTTATTAACTACAACACCACGTGACTCATATGTGAAAATCGCAGATGGTGGTAATAACCAATACGACAAGCTTACGCACGCAGGTTTATATGGGGTTGAGTCATCAATACATACACTAGAAAACATCTACGGTATTAAAATTGACTACTATGCAAGACTTAACTTCACATCATTCCTTAAACTGATTGATACTGTTGGAGGGGTAGATGTGTACAATGATCAAGCATTTGTGTCGTATGGAGGGAAAAAAAGTTTCCAACCGGGCTTACTACACATGAATTCAGAGGATGCTCTAATGTTTGTTCGAGAAAGATATGGTCTTACAGGTGGGGATCACGATCGCGGTAAAAACCAAGAAAAAGTTATTACAGCGATAATTAAAAAAATTACTTCGAAAGAAGGATTAGCGAATTATCAAAGTGTTATTAAAGACCTAAGTGAGTCAATTCAGACGAATATGCCGATAGAAACAGCTATGGGACTTGCGAATGAACAACTTAGCTCAGGTAAAGATTATAATGTAACTTCTCAAGCGTTGACAGGTACTGGAAGTGTTGGCTTACCATCATATGCGATGCCAGGAGCTCAATTATATATGATGCAAATTGATGATAAGAGTTTAGAAGAAGTTACAGCGAATATTAAAGATGTATTGGAAGGGAAATAGATGAGAGACGGAATTAGAATGATAGACATACATTCTCATGTGATTTTCGGAGTAGATGACGGAGCAAAAACTGAAAAAGACACTCGTGATTTACTAGAAGAGAGTTATAAACAGGGTGTTAGAACGATTATCGCAACACCTCATAGAAGACGCGGAATGTTCGAAACAGACATAGAAATAATCAAAGAAAACTTCAAACGAGTAGAAGAAATCGCTGCTGAAGTAGCTGAAGACCTAAGAGTATACTTAGGTAGCGAAGTCTACTACAAAGAGGGGGAAATCGAAAAAATCGAAAGTGGGATTTATCCGAGTTTAGCTGATACAGATTATGTATTGGTAGAGTTTCCTTATGAAATGCGTTATAAAGAAATCCACAGAGCACTGAATAAGATAATCTTACTAGGTTTAACACCCGTAGTGGCTCATGTTGAAAGATACAATGATGTAGACGAAAAAGGTGTACAAGAGCTAATTAATATGGGTGCTTATATCCAGGTTAATGCAGCTAGTGTTCTTAAGCCAAAACTTATTGGTGATAAACATAAACATTACAAAAAACGAGCTAAGAAATACTTAGATGAAGAGCTAGTTCACTTCATCGCAAGTGATATGCACAATATGGATTCTCGTAGAACATTCATGAAAGAAGCATATGACATTATCGAGAAAAAATATGGCCCAACAATAGCTTATGAACTATTTGAAAAAAATCAAGAAAAATTATTAATGAATAAAATAATATAAAGAGAGGAAAAACAACACGATGGATAATCAAGAAAAAGATTTAATACAGTTAGACATTATGCTACTGTTAAGAAGAATATGGGAGAAGAAGATATTAATAGTCTTAGTAACACTACTATTCACAGCAGTTTCACTTGCAGTTAGTATTTTCGTAATAACACCAAAATATGCGTCTACTACGAAAGTATATGTGGTTAACCAAACGAAGGATGAGAAGAAAGCAATTACTACCCAAGATGTTCAATTAGGATCACTATTAGTAAAAGACTATAAAGAGATTATTCTTTCTAACAAAGTTATGGAAGATTCAGCTGAGAAAAGTGGGCTAGGACTTACAGCGAAAGAACTAGCGAAAAAAGTTAGTGTAGAAGCACCGAAAGATACACGTATTATCTCGATTACTGTTCAAGATAAAGATCCACAAGTAGCGAGTGACTTAGCAAATACTGTAAAAGAAATCTCAGCAGATCAAATCAAAGAAGTAACAAAAATCGATGATGTAACAACACTAGAAGAGGCAAAAGCAGCTACTTCACCAAACTCTCCAAATATCCCTAAAAATGCAATATTAGCGACAGCATTAGGATTTATTTTAGCTGTGGCGGGAGTAGTATTATTCGAACTATTAGATGACAGAGTTAAGAGAGCAGAAGATATTGAAGAAACAATGGGATTAGTACTTTTAGGTGTAGTTCCAGATACAAAAACAGGAAAGAGATAAGGTGAAAATACATGGCACAAATTAATTTACTAACAAACCAAAAAATAGTTGATCCTAAAAATGAAGAGTATTACAACGCCTTACGTACAAATATCCAATTTTTAGGAAAAGATAAAAAAGTAATAGCAATAACTTCAACTTCAGAAAACGAAGGAAAAAGTACTGTATCGACTAACTTAGCGATTTCACTAGCTAAGTTAGGATTAAAAACTATTCTTGTGGATGCTGATACGCGTAAATCTGTAATGGCAGGTCGTTTTAAGTTTAAACACAAAATCAGTGGATTAACTAATTACCTATCTGGAGTATCTCCGATTGAAGATGTTATTTATGAAACTGATGTTGAACATCTAAACGTTATTCCAGCAGGTCAAGTACCACCGAACCCAACAGGATTATTACAAAACAAAAACTTCAACATTATGATTGAGGTGTTTAGAGAATATTATGATTATGTAATTATCGATACACCACCTATCGGACAGGTAATCGATGCGGCTATCGTAGCTCCTAAAGCTGACGGAGTAATTCTGTTAGTAGAAGCAAATCACGTTAAGAAGAAAAGTATCGAAAAAGCCAAGGAACAACTAGAAAAAGGTGGAGCAGAATTCTTAGGAGTAATCTTAAACAAAGTTAACTCAAACGAACTTGGTTATGGTGGTTACTACGGTCACTACGGTAGCTATGGAATAAAAGGAAATAAAGATAAAAAATAAGTCATAATATAAGAGGAGAACAAGATGTATTATATTAGAAGAAATAATAAGTTTCTGTTCTTGGTGACTGATTTAATATCCTTATCTTTAGCTTATATTTTTAGTTTTGATTTCCAATCAAAATCAAAAGATAACTTATATTTTTTCATAGCTATGAATGTTATTGGTTTTCTTGTAGCGCTTATGTCAGAAGAATACTGGACAATATCAGAAAGAGGGTATCTTAAAGAGCTTAAAGCAACATCTATCTATGTATTAAAAGTAGTTTCATTATTCACATTAGTTTTAGTAATATTTAATCGCAACGATTTCTTTGATATAGTAAAAAGTATGGAATTGATTATTTATTTAGTTCTAGCATTTGTTTTTATTTATTGTGTAAGGACTATTTCTAAAAGAATAAATAATCGTTATCGAGATGATAGTCGTAATATTATTATATTATCCGATTTTTGTGATTTAGACACAATAGGCGAATTACCTAGTAACTATCAAGTTCTAGCATATGCGAATAATTCAGATGAACACATGTATAACGCAAAACCTGTAGTTCACAATATTTCTGAAATTAGAGATTTCTTATCTCATCATAGAGTTGATGAAATATATGCTAACTTATCATCACAAACAGACTTAGTCGAAATATTTAAGATTTTCGAAGTGCTAGGAATTCCGACAAAAATCAATATTACACCGATAATTAAAGAAGTTGGAGCTAATACTGCAGTAACGTTTCAAGGAGATAATATTTACCTAACATCGGCGATAAAAATAGCGACACTTCGTCAGGTAATTCTGAAAAGGGTTATGGATATTATTATCTCAATAGTTGGAATACTACTTACGATTCTTGTAGGAATAATCATATTACCAATAGTGAAAATGCAAGCACCAGGACCACTTATTTTCACTCAAACGAGAATAGGACAAAATGGTAAAAAGTTCAAAATATATAAATTTAGAAGTATGTATATGGATGCAGAAGAAAGAAAAGCAAAACTTTTAAGTCAAAACGAATTAGAAACAACACTGATGTTTAAAATGGAAAATGATCCTAGGGTCTTTCCGTTTGGCCAAAAATTAAGAGATTGGTCACTGGATGAACTTCCACAGTTTATCAATGTACTTAAAGGAGATATGAGTGTAGTAGGGACACGACCTCCGACAGTTGATGAATATACACAGTATGATCTTCACCATTTCAAACGTATGCAGGTAAAACCTGGTATTACGGGAATGTGGCAGGTTAGTGGAAGAAGTAACATCTTAGATTTTGAAGAAGTAGTTAAACTAGATATGAAATATATCGAAAATTGGTCGCTAAGACTGGACATAAAAATTATAGTTCGTACTATTTTAGTTGTCTTAAAAAGAGAAGGAAGTAAATAATAACGGGGAAAAGTAAAAAATAGGGAGTGGTGTTAATAATGGATATAACCACTCCTTGTTCTGATAAAAATAAAAAGACTGTGTTTCGTCGCCAAACTAAAACACAGACTTCTTTGAATGAATAAAGATATATTAACATAAAAATTGATAAAATGGAAGTGAGAGGGTTAAATTTGTCTACAAAAATTAAAATATTAATAGCAACCCATAAAGAGTTTACTCCTCCAAAAGATGAAATATACTTACCTATTCATGTAGGTGCTGAAGGTAAAGGAGAACTTGGTTATCAAAAAGACAATATTGGAGAAAACATATCGTGTTTAAATTCCTACTTTTGTGAACTAACAGGAGTATATTGGGCATGGAAAAACCTAGATGCAGAGTATATTGGGCTTGACCATTACCGTAGATATTTCAGTACTAAAAAAGTGAAATATAAAGATGGTATGGATATAAATGAAGTAGTTTTAGACAAGAAGAGTACAGAACAATATTTAAAAGAAACAGATATATTAGTTCCGAAATTAAGGAAATATTATATTGAAACACTTTATGATCACTATGCAAATACACTGGATGGTAGTCATCTTGATATAACAAGAGATATTATTTCAGAAATGACACCTGAATATCTTGAATCGTTTGATAAAGTTATGAAGCAAACTAGTGGGTACATGTTCAATATGTTTATTATGAAGAAAGAATTTCTTGATGAATACTGTTCATGGTTATTCCCAATTTTATTTGAACTACAAAATAGAATAGATGTTTCTAATCTTACAGCTTTCGAGGCTAGATTATTTGGAAGAGTTAGTGAACTTCTATTCAATGTTTGGTTAGAACAGAAGAAATATAAAGTTAAAGAAGTACCATTTTTTGATGCTTTTGAAGTAGATTGGTTAAAAAAAGGTGGAGCATTCTTAAAAGCGAAATTTTTCAAAAAGAAATATAAAGAAAGTTTCTAGAGAGAGGGTAAAAAATTGAAAGTAAGTGTGGTAGTCCCTGTATATAATGTTGAGAAGTATCTTAAGCGTTGCTTAGATTCAATTATTAATCAAACGTATAAAAATATAGAAATAATATTAGTTAATGATGGATCAAAGGATAATTCTCGTGATATTTGTGAAGAATATGAGAAAAATTATGAGAATATATCTCTTATCAATCAAGTTAATGGTGGATTAAGTGCTGCAAGGAATACAGGACTAAAACACGTAAATGGTGAAGCAGTTACCTTTGTTGATTCAGATGATTGGTTAGAGTTAGATGCGATTGAATATTATGTTGATTCTATGAAAAAGCATAATGTAGATATGGTTGTTACAAATAATATAAGAACTAAAGGTTATCAAGAAAAAGTTTCTCAACCTGATAGTTTAATAGAAGAGGTTCTGACACAAGAAGAATATGCAAAAAAATTCTTTAAAATAGATGGAAATTCAATTGAATATTACGCCTGGTCAAAATTGTATAAAAGAGAAATAATGGAAGGTGTTGAGTTTCCTGTTGGTCTATTCGCGGAAGATGTTCTAGGAATATTTAGATATATGAAAAATGCTCAGAGTATATTCTATAGCAATAGAGTAACATATAATTATTTTATTAATGACAATGGATTAACAGCCAAATTTGGGGATAAAGATTTTGATTTGGAGAAAATTTGGGATACAATCGTAGAAGAATCTGAAGGATATGAAAATAAAAACTTTATAAAATATGCTGTAATAAATAGAAAAAGAATAGACTTCAATTTATTATGTAGAATAGCCTTAGCAGAAAATAAAGAAGAAAATCTAAAAAAATATTCTAATAAAGTAGAAGAATTATTAAAGAGTATAAAAGAAAATAAACAATTATTATTAGAGTACCTGCCATTTTCAAGAAAAGTAATATTAATATTATTTACATTAAATTATAGTTTAGGAAGTAAAGTATTATATATTTTAAGTAAAATTAGTGGGAAAACAATATAGTAAAAAGGAGAGTAGGCCTGATATAGTGAGTAAATTAGTTAGTATAATAGTACCTGTATATAAAGTAGAACAATATTTGAAAAGATGTATGGATAGTGTATTAAATCAAACATATAAAAATATTGAAGTTATTCTGGTAAATGATGGAAGTCCAGATAATTGTCCTGCATTATGTGATGAATATGCAAAAATCGATAGTAGGGTTAGGGTAATCCATAAAGAAAATGGAGGGTTATCTTCTGCGAGAAACGTAGCTCTAGATAGTGTAAAAGGAGATTATGTATTCTTTGTTGACTCAGATGATTGGTTAGCTTTAGATACATTAGAAGTACTGAATGAGTACCTAGAAAAAGATTATGATATGATTTCATTTCAGAGAACATATCTTACAGAAGAGAAAGTTATTGAAAAAGGTGAAAAAAATCCTAAAGATATGGATGTAAGTCAATATATAGATGCATCTTTCTTGGGTAGATACGACTTTTTTGTAACGACAAAGATTTTTAAAACAGAAGTATTTAATAATGTTAGATTTTTAGAAGGAAGAAACTATGAGGATTTAGAAATAATGCATAGATTATTCCTAAACATGAAAAAAGTAATAGGTTTGGATTATTTCCTTTACTACTATTGGAAAGGAAATGAAGGAGCAATTACTAATACGATTACTATGAAAAATATAGAGGATCATTATCTATCAGCTAACGAAATATATCACGCGAGTAAGAAATATTTAGAGGATAGAGGTAAAGATTCTTCAAATATAGTAGCTTGGTATAAAGTAGAGATGACTCAGTTATATATAGATTATTTGAAATCTATAGAGAAAAATACAGAAATATTTAATAATATAATTTTAGGGATTATTGAAAGTAGAGTTGATTTTAATAGTATACTTAAGCAACCACGATATTTTAAATATTTATTATTTAAATTTAGATTACTTAAGCCAATTATAAAAATGAAATATAAGATTAATAAATAGATTAGAGGTAAATAAATGAAAAAAATGCTAATTTGTATACCTAGTTTGATTACTGGTGGTGCAGAAAAATCACTTTATAATTTCATAAATCATTATAAAAATAAATTTGAAATATCATTGTTAGTCTATAGTGAAAGAAATAATCATTATGGAAATATAATTAAAGATATAAAAATAGATTATTTTATAAAAAAAGAATGGCCATTCTTTTTCGAAAAGAATATCGGTAGAATTTTTAGAATATTACCTGCTAAACTTATATATAAAATAGTCAAGAAAACATCAATTTTTAAAAGAGAGAGATATGATATAGAATTTTCATATTTAGAGAGTATTTCTACAAAAATAATAGCAGGATCTGATAATAAACATAGTAAAAAGGTAGCCTATATTCACTGTGATTTTGGCACACATTGGTATTCAAGAAAAAGTTATTTGAATTATTTTGAAGAATATAAATGTTATAAAAAATTTGATAACATACTAGCAGTTTCCTCTGAACAAGTACAACCATTTATTAATAGATTTCCAGGGATGGAAGTCTCAGTGATTCCGAATATTATTAATGAAGATGAAATCTTGCTTAAGGCGGAGGAACCATTAGAGGTGTATAATACTCCATATTTTTGTGCAGTAGGAAGACTTGAGGAAGTAAAAAATTATAAGTTATTAATTGATGCTTTTCATGAGTTTCATAAAATTTATTCTAATTATAACTTGATGATTTTAGGAGAGGGGAAATTATTTGAAGAGTTAAATAACTATATTAGTGAATTAAAGGCTGATAAATATATATATTTAGTTGGATTTAAAGAAAACCCATATAAGTATATAAAAAATAGTGTTGGATTGATACAGAGTTCTCATTCGGAATCGTTTAGTTATGTTTTAGCTGAGGCAGCTATTTTAGGAATTCCTTCTGTATCAACAATAACTCAAGGATCAAGGTTTATGAGTAAATATTTTACTATAAAAGAAGTAGAACATAATAAAGAAGCCTTGATAGAGGGGATTAAAGAAATTGTTAATAAAAAAATAGATTATGTAACTTTTAAATTGAATGAAGACATAGAAAGTAAATTTAATGAAATATTTAACATTGAATAGTAGAATTAGGAGGTAGAGATTTTGGAAATAATTTTAACAATTGCAGTACCTACATATAATATAGAAAATTATATATCTAGGTGTATACAATCATTTATGAGTGTGAATTCTATTTATTATAATGACTTTGAAATATTAATTATTAATGATGGAAGTAAAGATAATTCAGTAAATGTGGTAGAGGAGTTGAAAAAAGAATCAAACCTAAATATTAGAATAATAAACAAAGAAAATGGTGGACATGGTTCTGCAGTAAATAGAGGTATCAGTGAAGCAAAAGGGAAATATTTTAAAGTAATAGATGGAGACGACTGGATAAATAAACATGATTTTGAAGAGTTTTTACAGAGATTAAAACATGCGGAATCTGACTTAATTGTGACAAATTATACAGAACAACATACATATAATGGGAATAAAGTAAAGATAAATGTATTAAATAAAATGGATGGGTTCAAATCTACGGAATTAACGAATATATTTCCAATGCATGGTATAACTTATAGGACGAAATTATTACATGAAAATCAGATTAGGCTTACTGAAAAAATATTTTACGTAGATACACAGTACGCAATATTTCCTATGAAATATGTTAAAACCTGGGAATATTGGAATTTAGATATTTATCAGTACTTTTTAGGTAGACCAGACCAAAGTATGTCTTTAGATAGCAGATTAAAAAATATAGATCATCACAAAATTGTTATGGAGAGTATTATAGAGTTTTACAAAGAATTAGATGAAAACGAGTTTAAGAGAACCTTAGAGAATGTTGTTAGAGATTTAATAAATACAAGATATCTATTAGCATTTTTATCAGATAATAGTTCGGATTTATTAAAAGAGACTACTAAGTATGTTGAAGAAAATAAAATAGATTATAAATTTAGATCAGATAATAGAACGAGTTACTTAATATATTTTAATGAAAAACATAATAGGAAATTTAGTAAAATTATTAATCCAATTGTGAAGTATAAAATTAATAGTTTGAAAAAAAGAGGAATTTAAAATATGGTAAGAGTAAATGTATCAAGGCTAATATTTTATATCTCTTTTATATTTATTGTATTTGCAAAATTTATTCAACAGACAGTATATATAGAAAAAATTGATTTTCTAAATATTACTACTAGAATCATTATAGTCTTTGCTTGTATTTTTCTTATATTTAAATATATTATTGATAAGCACTCTACTGAGTCTATAATTTACTCTACACTTATACTAATTGTAGCGGGTTTAATATCATATATCACATCAGGTTGGTATGTGATAATGGTATTAGCTATTTTATTGATAAACATGAAGAATATCAATATAAGAAAATTAATTATTATATGGATTATTGAGATTTCTATTTTAATGTTATTTATAGCGATTAGTTACAAGTTAGGGGTAATAGGAGAAACAATAATTTCTTGGGATAGAGATACAGGAATCGGTAGATATACATTAGGTTATAACTATACTACATTCAGCTCTAATTACTTTTTTCATTTAACCATATTTTATTTGTATATTAAGGGGAATTTAATAAAATATTTAGAATTAGGTGTTTTAGCATTATTAAATATATATTTATATAATTTTACTAATACTAAGGCCGCTGTTATTTATAGCGTCTTAGCAATTATATTGGTAATCCTTATAAAGATATTTAACTTTAGTAAGGGTGTCTCATATATTAATAAATTTAGTATGTTTGTTGGAGGATTCGTAGCAGGTTTATTAACATACTTATATAAGTATGACTCAGCAATAATATCGGAGATAAATGTTATATTAAGTGGTCGACTGTATTACGGATATAAAGGTATTGAAGAGTATGGTATTACATTGTTTGGACAGAAGATTACCTGGATAACTGAAGTAATTTTTGATTCGGAATTACAGTATAACTATATAGATTCATCATATCTAAATATTCTGTTCAATTATGGAATTATTGTGTTATTATTTGTTATGTTAGGATATTATTTTTTGGGGAAAAAAAATATTAGTAATGATATTTATTATTCAATATTAATTTTAATTATAACATTACATTCAATGTTTGACCCTCAACTAATAGAGATAATGTATAATCCATCAATATTATTATTAGGTTATGTTATTACTAGATCTAGGTATATGGATAGTGTGAGGGGGGGTAATAATGCGTAATATAGGGTTAGATTTATTAAAAGTATTTTCTTGTGTGGATGTAATAGCGTTACATTCAAGTATAACAGGTTTTACCTTAGATAACTTTAATATTAGTGCCTATATTTATTACTTAGGAACATATTCTATTCCTTTATTTTTATGGTAAATGGATACTTTCTATTAAATAAAAGAGATTTAAATGTAAATTATATAAGGAATAAAATAATAGCAATTTTATATGTTGTATATATTAATTTGGTTATTAAAAGGGCATTTTTATTCAAATCCAATTAGAAAAGCCTTAGGATCACTATTACAAAGAGGATATTTTTATCAATTTTGGTTTTTCGGAGCATTGATATTGATATATCTACTATTACCTATAATAAGAATAATACTGAAAAAAAACAATGGTTATATTATATTGTTGTTTACATTGATAATTATTGGAATATTTATTGAAATAATTAATACATTTATTTTATATAAACCATTACAACAGTATATTCCACAGACCTTTAGAATTTGGACATGGTTATTTTATTATATAATGGGAGGTTTTTTAGGGGAAATTAATATAAGAAAAATAGAATTAAATAATATATTTAAAGGAGTAATAATAGTATTATTATTTATTTCACCACTCATTTTATTTTATATTTCAAAGAATATTTATCATAACATTTACGCTGAATATTTTTATGATAGTATTTTAATAAAGGTTCTCAGTATAGGATTATTTATAATTTTCGTAAAGAGGGGAGAAGAATGTAGATTTAAGTATGGTAAACTAGTAACTGAAATATCTTCATTAACTATGGGGGTATTTATTATACACACATATATATTAGAGTTAGTATGGAAATATGTAGACAATAAGATATGGTATAACGCTGTAATTGCCTTCATATTTACGTTGAGTTTAAGTTTTATAATCTCTAAATTAATATGGAAAATCAAACGAATTAGAATATTTTTAAAGATATAGAAGCATATATCAGGAGGAACATATGTACGATTATTTAATAGTAGGAGCTGGATTGTCAGGTGCAATCTTTGCTCATG
>ERZ773083.924-NODE-924-length-21761-cov-8.882843_pt1 | contig 21761 bp, 18 predicted proteins | sample MGYA00511465_ERZ773083 | MGnify/ENA primary metagenome ERZ773083 (study PRJEB29015, sample SAMEA2738001) | human oral metagenome | biome: human oral; feature: human-associated habitat; material: dental | place: China | collected 2060 ... | reverse complement strand
AGGTCAAATTACAAACATAATATTAAGATGCCGGCACAACAGTGCCGGTATTTTTGTGGAAAAAATAAGAAATGGTGTTGACAACTTGAAAAAACGATGGTATATTTAACACATTAATACTTTAATTCGTTAAATCAATAAAGTAAAAGGGAGAAAAATAAGATGGCTAAGAATAGAATGTTTACAGGAGAAACAAAAGGAAAGAGAAGTAAGAGATTTGTAATCTCAGCAGTTATATTAACTTTGATTATGACATGCGCTTTGACAGCATGCGGAGGCAAGGATGACACGAAGACAGAATCTAAGGACACCTTGGTCGTAGGACTTGATGACACCTTTGCACCTATGGGATTCCGTGATTCAAAAGGTGAGCTTGTCGGCTTTGATATAGATATGGCAAAGGCTGTTGGAAAAAAGCTGAACATGAAGGTGGATTTCAAGGCAATCGACTGGGATTCGAAGGAGATGGAGCTTAAGTCAGGATCGATTGACTGTGTATGGAACGGAATGTCAGTGACCCCCGAGAGAAAAGAGAAGATGTCTTTATCGGCTAAGTACCTTGATAACAAGATTGTAGTAATGGCACTTAAGTCCTCGGATATAGATGTAAAGGATTCGAATGAACTTGCCAATCTAAAGATAGGAACGCAGGTTGATTCCTCAGCACTGGCTAGGATTAAGGCTGATAAAAATTATAAGAGCTTTTCCGAAAATGTATCGGAATACGACACATACGACGATGCAATTATGGATTTAAAGGCAGGTCGTGTAGATGTAATAGTTGTTGATCAGGTACTTGGAGAGTACGCAAACAAGAATCTCGGTGGCATAATGAAAAAGTGTGAGTTCTCGTTTGGAAATGATTACTATGTCATAGGATTTGAGAAGAAAAACACTAAGCTAAGAGATAAGGTTAATAAGGCGCTCAAGGAGCTTATAGACGATGGAACCGCATCAAAGATAAGCAAAAAGTGGTTCGGAGAAGATATAGTTGTTTACGAAGAAGTGAAGTAAAATATGAATACAATTTTAGAATACTTACCGTTTTTACTTACCGGAGCAAAGGTAACGGTCGCTATATTTGTTTTGACGCTGGTGCTTTCGCTACCGTTGGGACTGCCGTTTGCACTGGGAAGCGAGAGTAGAATTCCTCCGATTAGGTGGTTTTGCAAAATATATATATGGGTTTTTAGGGGAACACCACTGATTCTTCAGCTTTACTTTTTCTACTATTTTTTCCCTATAAGCCTTGGAATAAATATAAATCCGTTTCTTGCGGTGATACTGACATTTGTCTTGAACTATGCAGCATACTTCGGCGAGATTTATAGAGGAGGAATTGCGAGCGTGGATGAAGGACAGTATGAGGCGGCAGAGGCTCTAGGTATATCAAAGTTTGCTACTATGAAGGATATCATACTTCCGCAGACGATGAAGGCAGTGCTTCCGCCGGTAGTAAATGAAGCAATTACGCTTGTAAAAGATACAGCGCTAGCATCGACAATAGGCACGGTTATAGATTTGATGAGGGCAACGAGCACAACGGTAAACAGACTTACAGATATGACACCATTTGTTGTAGCAGCGGTAATCTACCTGATTATGACAGCATTGCTGACATTCGGTGCAGGCAAACTGGAAAAGTATTTTAAAAAGTATGATGCAAAGCAGGCATAGAGGGCTTGCAGGAGAGAGTTAAGAGATGAGTTATACGCTTAGAGCAAACAATATAAGTAAGCGCTTCGGAACGCAAGAAGCGTTAAAAGAAGTTAAACTTGATATAAAGAAAGGCGAAACCGTTGCGATTATAGGCCCTTCAGGGTCCGGAAAGAGTACCTTGTTGAGATGTATAGGCGGGCTTGAGAAAGTCACATCGGGAAATCTGGAAATCAAAGGAATTTGTGGAATGGTGTTTCAGAACTTCAATCTATTTCCACACATGACATGCCTTCAGAACATAAGTTACGCACCGATTAGAGTAAATAAGGCTAAACGAGATAAGGTTGAGAAAAGGGCAAGGAAGCTTCTTGCTATGGTCGGGCTAAGTGATAAAGCCGGCGCATACCCGGCGCAGCTTTCCGGCGGTCAAAAGCAGAGAGTCGCAATCGCAAGGGCTCTTGCCATGGAGCCGGATTTGATGCTCTTTGATGAGCCGACATCGGCACTCGATCCCGAGACGACGGGAGATGTGCTTTCGGTAATGAAAGCCCTCTCCGGTCAGGACATGACTATGATTATTGTTACGCACGAGATGAGCTTTGCCGAAGAGATTGCAGATCGCATAATCTTTATGGATGATGGAATTATCGTTGAGGAAGGAAATGCGCAAGAAATCTTCGAGAATCCGAAAAGCAAGAGACTATCGGATTTCCTCGGGGCAAGACTCAAATTTACAGCAGCTCAAAGCTGAGAAGTACCTTGGCGGCATTTATCTCTGCAGGAATGAGTTTTTTGATATATGATTTATTAAATATCGAGGCTTCTCCGTTCTCTTTGATATTTTTGGCAATCAGAATCACAGCAGTTTTCTTATTTAGGTGATTTAAGTAGGTTTTGATAGAGCTTGGACTTAGGTCCTGCTCCTTCAGAGCATCGCTGCGCTTGTTGTGTTCGATAATGATGTCGACAAGCCTTGAAATAAAACTCTTTCTTGTATATAGAATCAAAGGATCCAGCTCGAATAATGATGCCAAATCATCTATTTTTTTGAGAGTCTTCTTATCGAATTCTTTCTTAGCAAAGCTGTAGAGATTACCGTCGTAAATGCCGAAGACTTTCATAGCATCAAGGTATCCGAGTCTCATAATCTTTTCGGAGTTGTTTGGATCAAACACGAGAAATGAACCCAGGTCCCACTTGGGGCTTATTAACTTTATATTATCCGAGCTGCCCATTTCCTTATCTTTGTCATAGCGACCGACTGCATCAAGGTATATAGCAATTATATTCGTTGCCCCTCGTTCCACTGCCATGTGGATAGGCATGTTGTTCTCGTAACCACCGTCGATGTAGCTCTTGCCGTCGATAGTGTGCGGTTTAAGTGCCGGAAATGCTGAAGAACTGGCAATTATGTAGTCACCCATCTTTCCCTCCGGAATTTCGTCCTTCCAAAGATAATGAGGTTTCATCAAAGGCAGTTCTACAGTTAAAAGACCAAAGTCCATAGGACTTTTTCTTATTAAGTCCTCATCGAGGTAGTTGTCTATGATTTCTTTTAGTCCGCTGACACCTGCTCCTCCCTGCCTAAAAAATTCCGAAGCAAAATCGGTTATCTGGGCGTTGGGTTTAACATCAAAAACTTTGTCGGTCACAAGCTTTCGCCATAGGCCGGATGTCAAAAAAGGATCTCCCTGAACAACCATTGCACTATTCAAAGCCCCAACCGAGACACCGACAACTATGTCTATTGGAATTCCAAGTTCAATTAGAGCTCTCCATGCTCCACACTGATAGGCCCCGCGAGAACCACCACCGCTCAAAACCAAAGCGGTTTTTCCAGTACCGCTCGTTTGACTTTTCTGTCTTCCGTAAGAGCTAGCGAGTGTCTTTTTCATGTTAACATACCCCCTCGAATATGATATAATATGCTTAATTTATTTCTTTGTATATTATCACATGAAAATGTTTTTTTAAAGGAGCTCAAATGGATTCAAGATTAAAAAGTTTGATAGATAAGAGCAACAAGATCGTCTTCTTTGGTGGAGCCGGAGTATCGACGGAGAGCAACATCCCTGACTTCAGATCGGAGAGCGGAATATATCATGCAAAAACCGAATACGGCTATCCTCCGGAGTCTATAGTGTCTGCGGAGTTTTATTTTAACCATAATAAGCTATTTTATAAATTTTATAAGGAAAATCTGGTATATATGGAAGCAGAGCCAAACGATGCACACAAGGCTATTTCCAAGCTGGAGCAGGAGGGCAAGCTCACTGCAGTGGTGACTCAGAATATCGATGGATTGCACCAGAAGGCGGGGAGCCGCAATGTCTACGAGCTGCACGGAAGCGTAAACAGAAATTACTGCGAGAAATGTGGAAAGTTCTACGACCTTGAGTACGTTATGGACGAGGCTAATTGCAAGGATGGAGTTCCTTATTGCAGTTGCAACGGAAGAATTAAGCCCGATGTAGTTCTCTTTGGAGAGATGCTTGACGATGCAACCATAGAAGGTGCAGTAAAAGCTATATCAGAAGCAGATCTTCTTATAGTCGGAGGAACATCTCTTGCAGTATATCCGGCGGCAGGACTTATAAACTACTACCGCGGCAAGGAACTCGTTTTGATAAATAAGACAGAGACACCATACGATAGCAGAGCGAGCCTTGTTATCTATGACTCAATAGGAAAGGTAATGAAATATTAATGAATTTTTTACTCGTTAACGATGACGGCATTCATGCCGATGGAATAAAGGCGCTTGCAAAGGCCTTGTCAGAAGTCGGCGATGTTTATATTTGTGCGCCGAGCACCCAGCAAAGCGGGAAAAGTCACTCCATAACCCTGGATGAGGAAATCTTCGTTAGCTCCGTAGAGTTTCCTTGTGCCAAAATGGCGTGGATGGTTTCGGGAACTCCGTCAGACTGTACAAAAGTCGGAATCCAAATGTGCGAGGCCAAAGGTATTGAGCCGGACATTGTGTATTCGGGTATTAATATGGGAAGCAATTTGGGAACCGACACAGTATACTCTGGAACTGTCGGGGCTGCGCTAGAAGGTGCGATGAGAGGATATAAAGCTATCGCTGTTTCGGTGAACGACCGCGATTCATCTCATTTTGACGGAGCGTGCAGGGTGGCTGTCGCTTTGATAGACTACGCAAAGAAGAAGCTTGCGCCAAAGACTATTCTAAATATAAACTCTCCGAATAAACCCTTTAAAGAGATTAAGGGGGTTAAGTTGACAAAGCTGGGCCCCGGATACTTTAACGATGGATTTGTGAATGTTGAAAATGATAGATATAAGCTTAAGGGACACATTCCGGACCATAAGGAAAACGAAGACGATGTAGATGTATTCCACAATGCTTGTGATTACATCACTATCACTCCGCTAAGGGTAGACCTTACGGACTATGATGAGTTAGAGAAATTAAAGGATTGGAGAATTGATATATGAGTATATTTAGCCACACTTTTGAGGATCCCGAATCGGGAGACAAGGCTACTTTACTGAGATATTTTAACGGATATGATTATAGGGGTGCAGGCTATACCTATATTACGAACTACATATGGAGGAGAAGTTACTGCTTGAGTTGGGATATAATCGAAGGTTATGTTTGCATGGCAGGTGGAAACTGTGCCGGCGATGGAAGCGATTCTGTTATTTCAATGCCATTGACGGATAACGGAGAGTATGATGTTCCAAGGCTTCGTAAGGCTATTCTCGAGTGCAAGAGAAGGTTTGACGATAGGGGAATCAAGTTTCGCATCGTAGCTGTCCCTGAGAAGATGAAAGGGCTGCTGGAAGAAGCATTTGGTGATGAGATAGAAATATTCAAAAATCGAGATGCTGACGAGTATGTCTACCTCAAGGATAAGCTCATAAATCTATCGGGAAGAGCCTTGCACAAAAAGAAAAACCATATGAACTACTTCCTTAAGAACTTTGAGTACGAGGTAAAGCCAATCACTTTAGATATGCGAGACGAGATTTTGAACTTTGCTACCAAGCAAAAGGAACTCAAGGAATTGGACGAAGAAATAGATACTTTGGAAACTGAATTTGATGCCATAGGTCAAATCCTGAAGCTTGTTGATGAGCCGAATGTTTACTCTACAGCTGTTTACATTGACGGTGAGCTCGAAGGTTTTGCAATAGGAGAAACGGTATCAGAAAGTTTAGCAATTGAGCACTTTGAGAAAGCAAACGACAATTTTAGGGGTTTATATCAGATTGTCTGTCGAGAATTTTGCAAACAGTTACCCGAGAACATCAAGTACGTCAACAGAGAAGAGGATATGGGGCTTGAGAATCTCAGACAGGCTAAAGAAGCCCTTAAACCTGAATATATGGAACGCCTTTTTTACGCCCATTTTAGAAAATAATTTTGTCAAAGAATTTTCGATTTAGTATTGACTATTATTTAACAATGTTGTAAAGTGGGAGTATCAGGTTATTGTACTTATATTATATGAGGAAACGAATAAATTTCGGAGAAAAATACGACAGTAGGAGGTACTTACAATGAAGGAAGTTGTAATCGTAAGCGCAGTTAGAACAGCTATTGGTAGCTATGGTGGAGCACTTAAGAATGTTTCTGCCAGAGAGCTTGGAGCAGTTGTTATAAAGGAAGCACTAAGCAAGGCCGGAGTTAAGCCGGAGATGGTTGACGAAGTTATCATGGGTAATGTTCTTCAGGCAGGTCTTGGACAGAACGTGGCAAGACAGATGATGCTTGATGCCGGTCTTCCAAAAGAGATTCCTGCAATGACAATCAACAAGGTTTGCGGAAGCGGACTTAGAGCTGTTGAACTTGCTGCTCAGATTATCAAGGCAGAAGATGCTGATATCATCGTTGCAGGTGGTGCAGAGAATATGTCACTAGCTCCATACCTAGTTCCATCCGCAAGATGGGGAGCAAGAATGTTCGACACAAAGATGGTTGATGCAATGGTTAATGACGGTCTATGGGATGCATTCAATAACTACCATATGGGTGTAACAGCTGAGAACGTAGCTGAGGAATGGGGACTAACAAGAGAGCAGATGGATCAGTTCGCTCTTGAATCACAGACCAAGGCAGAAGCTGCAATTAAGTCCGGCAGATTCAAGGATGAAATAGTTCCTATCGAGATTCCACAGAAGAAGGGCGATCCTATCGTATTCGATACAGACGAGCACCCTAAGTTCGGAACAACAATTGAGAAATTAGGAAAACTAAAACCTGCATTCAAGAAGGACGGCAGAGGTGTTACAGCAGGCAACGCATCAGGAATCAACGATTCAGGTGCTGCTGTAGTAGTTATGTCTGCAGACAAGGCTAAGGAACTTGGCCTAACACCACTAGTAAAGATTGTTTCATATGCATCTGCAGGTGTTGATCCTAAGATCATGGGCGTAGGACCTATCCCATCATCCAAGAAGGCACTTGAGAAGGCTGGCCTATCAATCGCCGATATGGATCTAATTGAAGCTAATGAAGCATTTGCAGCTCAGTCTCTAGCAGTTGGTAAGGATTTAGGAATTGATCCTGCTAAGCTGAACGTAAATGGTGGAGCTATCGCACTTGGTCACCCAATCGGAGCATCAGGATGCCGTATTCTCGTTACATTGATTCATGAGATGCTAAAGAGAGACGAAGCAAAGAAGGGTCTTGCTACACTTTGCATCGGTGGCGGAATGGGAACAGCTCTAGTAGTAGAGAAATAGCATTAAGCCATAAGACAAAATGATATTTTGCCCGAACTGAGGAACACTCGGTTCGGGCTTTTTCTATCATATTATGGATGCTTATTATATTTGACAGAGGACGTAGGTGTGATATGATAATCCTTAGGAAAAGCTAGGAGAAAATATGGCAAAGAAAAAGGTGAAGACATCTAAAACTGCATACTTGATTATAGCCCTCATATGTCTTGTACTCTGTGAGGTCTTGCCGATTTTTACAGAGAAAATTCCACAATTTGGTACGGGGCTTCGCCCTATGTATTTTCCGGTTTTGATAGCCGGATTTGCCTGTGGCCCTTGGCTTGCTCTTATTGTCGGTGCTACCGCACCAATCATAAGTGCTTTGATACATGGAGCGCCTATGCTTATACCGACGGAGATTGCAATGAGCTTTGAGCTTGCAACATATGGAGTGATGGCCGGGCTTCTTTATAGCCAGCTTCCCAGAAAGACGGGTAGCATCTATGTTTCTCTGATAACTGCAATGATAGTCGGAAGGATTGTTTGGTGTGCAAGTATGCTCGTAATTGCCGGACGAATGCAAACGCAGTTCACATATCATATGTTTATAGCATACGCTTTTGTAGATGCGGTGCCCGGGATAATAGTTCAGATAGTTTTAATTCCGGCAATTGTAATCATTTTGGAAAAAGTTAACTTAACATACAGAGGGAGGAAATAGGCATGATTTACTTTAGATCGGATTATAGCCAGGGAGCACATCCTAAGGTTCTTGACGCATTGCAGAAAACCAATCTTGAGCACACCGACGGATATGGACTTGATGTTCACTGTGAGAATGCAGCTAAGATAATCAAACAGCTTATCGGAAGAGAGGACTGCGATGTGCACATGATGGTCGGTGGTACACCTTGCAATGTGACTCTGATATCTGCAAGTCTAAGACCATATGAGGCAGTCGTGGCTGCGAGGACCGGGCATATATATTCACATGAGACCGGTGGCGTTGAGGCGACGGGACATAGGATAATCTCCATGCCGGACGAAGATGGAAAGCTTACGGTTAAAAGTATCAATGCGGCTTGGGATGAATATGAGGATGAGCATACTGTAGTTCCTAAACTCGTATATATTTCTCAGCCAACTGAAAGCGGCTCTCTGTATAGTAAGGCTGAGCTTAAGGCTCTGCACGAGTGCTGCAAGGCAAGAAATATGTACCTATATATCGATGGTGCGCGAATGGCTTCAGCAATCACAAGCAAGTACTGCGATTTAACGCTAAAGGAAATAGCCGCACTTTGTGATGCGTTCTATTTGGGAGCAACCAAAAATGGTGCGCTTTTCGGAGAGGCTTTGATAATATTGAATCCTGAGATGAATGAGCACTTTCGCTGGATGATTAAGCAGAACTGCGGTCTTCTTGCAAAAGGGAGGCTTATAGGAGTTCAGTTTGAGGCTCTGCTTGAAGGTGGAGACGACTGTATCTATTTCAGCATGGCAAGACATGCAAACGAACTGGCGGAAAAACTAAGAAATGGACTTGATGAACTGGGATGTGAGTTCTTGGGGAGTTCTCAGACGAATCAGGTATTCCCATACCTTCCAACTGATGTGGTTAAGAAGCTTGAGAAGGATTTTTTCTTCTACGAGTGGACTCCTGAGAGAGACGGCAAAATTGTAACTAGGTTTGTAACCGCGTGGGGAACGACGGAAGAGGACGTGGACGCTTTGATAGAGTCCATCAAAAATCTACTTAAAAATTAGTTCTTTTACAAATCAAAAACGTGCTTTGCATTGAAAATGAATCATATCTTGTATATAATAGGAGTAACTATTTTGTTGATGGAAAGGAAATTTTATGGCAACTGAAGTTGGAATAGATTTGGGAACGGCCAATGTATTGGTTTATATAAAAAGTAAGGGCATAGTACTTGAGGAGCCGTCTGTTGTTGCAGTTAATCAGGATACTGACGAAATTCTTGCTGTAGGTGAAGAGGCAAGACAGATGCTGGGTAGAACACCGGCGAACATCGTAGCAGTTAAGCCACTCAGAGATGGTGTAATATCAGATTATGATATCACAGAGAAGATGCTCAAGTACTTTATCAAAAAGGCTTGTGGTAGTAGTTTCTTCTTTAAGCCAAGAATCATGGTTTGCGTACCGAGTGGAGTAACCGAGGTAGAAAAACGTGCGGTAAGAGAAGCGGCTACGCAGGCAGGTGGTAAGAACGTCTATCTGATTGAGGAGCCGGTGGCTGCAGCTATAGGAGCCGGTCTTGACATAGCTAAGCCGGACGGAGTTATGGTAATAGACGTCGGCGGCGGGACAACAGATATAGCGGTAATCGCTCTAGGCGGTATTGTAGCAAGCGCGTCTGTTAAGGTTGCCGGAGACAAGTTCGACGAGTATATCGTCAGATATATGAGAAAGAATCACAAGCTCTACATAGGTGAGAGAACAAGTGAGGATCTCAAGAAGAAGTTAGGAACGGCATCGCCAAGAGAGGAGACGATTACTGCTGAGTGTAGAGGCAGAGACCTCGTAAGTGGACTTCCTAAGGTTGTAGAGATAACATCCGAAGAAATTATGGAGGCTCTTGAGGAACCTCTATACACGATATGTGAGGCAGTGCACAGCGTCCTTGAGCAAACACCTCCTGAGCTTGCGGCTGATATCACAAGCTCAGGTATCGTGCTGACAGGTGGTGGTGCTTACCTGTACGGACTGGACAAGCGTATCCAGACAAGAACAGGGATGAACGTGAGGATTGCTGAGAATCCCGAGCAGTGCGTTGCAATAGGTACCGGAAATGCACTAAATGTTATCGAGTCAATCGAGAGCAACAAACTCAATAGAAGAGAGCCTTATCTATAATGTGCATAACACCGGAGAGCATATTTTATAAATAAGTCGGATTAGTGGATGCTTCCTTGTGTTTCACATGGGGCATCCATTTTTAAATGTCGGCATGAAGACAAGACGCTATTTTGTGCGAAAAAGGGTGATGAAAATAGATGTAAATATCTATGTATCAAAAAGAAGATGTTTGAAGATATAGGAGAAAATAATGAGATATGAGCTGATAGCGACGGCGACATTTGGGCTTGAAGCTGTTGTAAGGCGAGAAATAGAAAAACTTGGCTACAAGGTGCTTAAGACTGAGGATGGGAAGATTACCTTCGAGGGTGACGAGCGTGCCATAGTGAGGAGTAATCTTTGGCTGCGAACGGCGGACAGGGTTTTACTTAAGATTGCGGAGTTTGAGGCTAGAACTTTTGAAGAGCTGTTTCAGCAGACAAAGGCTTTGATGTGGGAGGCTCTCATACCGCCGGATGGGAAGTTCACAGTTACGGGAACTTCGGTTAAGTCACAGCTGCACAGTGTCCCTGCATGCCAGGGAATCTGCAAGAAGGCCATAGCCTCAAGACTTGGTGAGATCTACATGATGGAGACGCTTCCGGAGACAGGAGCAGAGTATACCGTAAAAGTGACAATTCTAAAGGATAGAGTTACGCTGACGGTAGATACGAGCGGATTCGGACTTCACAAGAGAGGCTATAGAGTAAAGACAGTGGCTGCACCAATCAAAGAAACTCTTGCTGCCGCTATGGTTCAGCTTTCTTTCTGGAATAAGGACAGAGTGTTGCTCGATCCTTGTTGCGGTTCGGGAACCATAGCTATCGAGGCTGCGATGATAGGAAGGAATATAGCACCGGGGCTTTCAAGAAGTTTCGCATGCGAGGAGTGGGAGGCTATAGACAAGAAGCTTTGGAAGGAAGAGAAGAAGCGCGCTTACGATTTGATGGACAATACATCAAAACTCGACATCGTCGCAATCGACATAGATAAGATGGCCATTGATGCAGCAAAGGAAAACGCTGTTGAAGCCGGCGTCGATGACTGCATTAGATTCATAAATGCAGACATGTCAAGAATAAAAGCGTCACAGCCTTCTGGAATAATCATAACCAACCCGCCTTACGGCGAGAGAATCGGTGAACGAAAACAGATAGCGGCAATTTATAGCAAGTACAAGAAGTTCTTTGCCGAAAATCCAAGCTGGTCAATGTTCGTGGTAACCACAGACAAGGATATCGAAGGCAAGGTCTTCGGAAGAAAGGCTGATAGAAGGCGAAAGCTATACAACGGTAGGCTGGAGGTATGCTACTATCAATTTCATGGAAAGAAGCTAGGTGATAATGATAATGGAAAAGCAAAACAAGCTGAGCAAAAATAGAAGTATATGTGAGCTGCTTGCTCCGGCCGGAAGTAAAGAAGCTTTTATAGCAGCGATTGAAAGCGGGGCGGATGCGGTATATGCAGGAGGAAATCTATTCAATGCCAGAATCAATGCGCATAATTTTGAACTGGCTGAGCTTGAGGAGGCGGTTTGCTTTGCACACAAAAGGGATGTCAAGGTTTATATCACCATAAACGTTCTTCTAAAGGACGATGAGCTTCAGGAAGCTCTCGAGTATGCAAAGAGACTGTACGAAATGGGAGTAGATGCGATAATTGTTCAGGATATAGGCTTTGCCAATCTTGTCAGGAACTATCTTCCCGGTTTTGAACTTCATCTGTCCACACAAGCTTCGGTCTTTGATAAGTACGGTGTGATTCAGGCGATGGAATTAGGTTTTAGTCGTGTCGTACCGGCAAGGGAGCTATCGATAAACGAAATCGAAACGCTCTGTAGGGAAACACCATGCGAAATCGAGGTCTTCTGTCACGGGGCAATCTGCGTATGCTATTCAGGGCAGTGTCAAATGAGTCGCTATATAGGTGGCAGAAGCGGAAACAGAGGAGCTTGTGCTCAGCCGTGCAGACTTGAGTATAAGAGTTTAGATAATTACGGGAAAATAAAAGAGACTGCGATCCTGAGTCCGAGTGATATGTCGATGATAGATCATCTGGATAAACTCTGTGAAGCCGGGGTGCATTCGCTCAAAATTGAAGGACGAATGAAGTCTCCGGAGTACGTAGCGGTCGTAACCTCGATATATAGAAAATACCTCGATATCTATGCAAAGAACGGAAGCTATGCGGTGAGCAAAGAGGACAGGCTGGCGCTATCGCAGATTTTCAACAGAGGCTTCACAAGTGCCTACCTCAATGAACATAATCCGAAGGACTTCATGTCGGGTGAAATATCAAAACATAAAGGTATCGAAATAGGCAAGGTTATAAATGCAAACGCGGGCAGAAATCTAATCACAATAAGTTCAAATAAGGAGCTGCGTCTAGGCGATGGAATCGAAATCCGCGGAAAGGATATTCGCACAGGAAATGTCGTAACCTATCTAAAGGAGGATGGTAAAGGCGTCTACACAGTCGGTGATATCAAGGAACGAGTGGAGAAAGGATGTCCGGTATACAGGATAACAAGCAAAGAGCAAATTGATCTGGCCGCAAGCAGCTACAAGGATAAAGACTGGAATACCGGCAAGTTCAACCGTAAGACAAGGATAAAAATCAGGTGTACCGAGAGCGATGATAAAATCAAGCTTAGCATCAGCGACGAAAGTGGAAGCATAAGTGTCGTAAATGAAACGGAGCGCTTTGCACCTGCAGAGACATCAGCAAAAGCTAGGATTTCGAAAGCGCTATGCAAATTGGGAGGGAGCCCGTTTGATGTTGAAAAAATCGATTTCAAGGGGGAATTCTACCTAAAGGTTCAGATGTCCGAACTAAACAGGTTCAGACGTGAGACGCTAAATTTATTCGAAATAGCCCTATGCGAGAGCAGAAGCGAGTACGCAAAGAAAGGCAAGCCAGAAGTTGTGCTTCCAAATTTGCTTCAAAGTGTGAAAAAAGATGACACCGCAAGACTGGAAATTTTCTTCTACAGCTTGGATGCATATAATAACTTCAATAAAGCAGAGGTGGAAACCAAGTGCAGAGACTCAAATATGGAACTGAATTACCTGGTTCCGGCCGTGGATCTCATAATAAAAAACGCTGACGACGATAGGATGGTTCCATATATAAGCAATATATCAAAGGGGATGGAGAACCGGATTCTTCTAGAGAACGAAGAGAAGCTATGGAAGCTCATGCGTGAGCGCGGAGTTTATATAGGAAATCTCGGCACGCTCGCTTTAATAAAATCGCTCGAAAGAAAATACCGAGACATAGGTGGCTTGCGTTTTTATGCAGACTACGGATTCAATGCTTATAACGATGAAACGATTCGGATTTTGCGTGAGCTTGGAGCAAAGCGAGTTATTGCTTCGCTCGAAACGGACGACGTGCACTACGGCGCAATTCCTTTGATGGTCAGCGAGCATCGATGGGAAGAGGAGAAGTTTGTAGACAGAAAGTCGAAGAAATATAGAATTATCAAGCGGAATACATCCGATCAAAATATAATTTCAGCTACAGACTTTGTTGATATATCATCATGTATTAGAAAAGCTAAAAAGGACAGTATGACAGTAAGGATATATGTATTAGGATGAGTGTTAACCGGCGAAATCCATAAATGATTTTGGCGATATTTTATATAGACATTAACATGATGTTATGTTAAATTTTCGTCTTTGACAATTGATTGAAATAAAAAACGATGAACTGCATATAATCTGTGATTTGCTTCACCGTTTTTTATTATATTAAGATTGTTGTTTTTAAATTAAATTATGAATTTTCAAAAAAAAAAAAAAAAAAAAAAAAAAAAAAAGAGAGAATTGTGGAAAATTGAGAAATAAGTACACTTTTATAATTCGTTGTGATATACTATCATAAACAGTAGATTTGTGGACGCGAATTTCTAATTTGTAGCGTCTCAGATTTTGATCAAATCAGGGATTTGATTTAAGGGTGTCTTTATTCTTTTATATTTTCATATGTTTGAATACAATTTAAGACGTAACATAAGTTCATAAGATATATTTATAAATTTGTTAAGAATGGAAGCGGTGCTGTATTGAACCGTATTCATTTTTATAATACGCAACTTAATCAGTGTAGTCGTATCGTGTACTGCCTGCATAGATACGTGGGCTGCCGTTTTTAAGTGCAATAAAAGTTATTATCAGAAAATCCAATCAAAAGGAGAAAAAGATGAACACTAAAGTAAAAAACAAATCACGCTTGCTTATTGCATTCCTCGTGATTGTTACCATGCTGTTCGCCGGTGGAACATGGTCATTCGCGGATAATGGAGGTCGTATGACTGTGAAAGGCGTTGAAGCAGGGGCAACAGTTAAGGCGTACAAAATTGTTAAGCAGGACAATAAAGGTAAATGGGTGCCTGTTATAGACGGATCCATTAGCGATGTCACAAAGCCGACAGGTAAAGAAATCAGCAAGTTGAGCACAAGGCTTAGTGAACTCGGTACTCCGGTTGATATGACCGCTGCCGGAGAAGATTACACAGGTACGGGTACGGCCGGAATGTACCTTGTTGTTGTCAGCAAGACTAAGAGCACATACGTATATAACCCTATGGTTGTTTCGGTTAACTTCGACGGCAACGGTAAGCTTGATGGAGGTACTGTAGATGCAAAATCAAAGTTCCAGTTTGGACCGAATGCTTATGCTAAGCGCTCTGAACCTTCAGTTGATAAGGAAATCACAGGTAAGGTTAATAATCCACAGGTTGAAAACGACAGCACCAAGCACGGTGATACTCTTAAACCTGGTGATGTAACAAACTTTAAAATTACAACAACTGTGCCATCGTATTCACAGGCGTATGACAATGATAAACTGAAGTTTGAAATCAAAGATACCGTAAGTGCGGGCCTTGATGAGCCGACGGATATTATGGTTGCGGACGAGAACAAAACTCTGACTGAGAACACGGATTATGAGCTCGTTAAGAGCGGCAAGTCATTTACGGTTAAGCTAAAAAAGGAATATCTTCTGAGCGGTGATTCAGCTAAGACGGTTACAGTTACCTATAAAGCAAAGCTGAACAGCAATGCAACAAGCGGTTTTGATGCTAACACAAATAAAGCGGAGATCAAATACTCCAACAGCCCAAGCACGGAAGATGATAAGGAGAAGACAACTTATCATTACACATTTGATATAGACGGTGATGTAGCAGGCAGCAAGAACATCAAGGGCGAAGAAATCGTCAAGGTCGGCGTTGATAAGACTACGGGTGAGCTTCTTACAAAGAAGAATATCACGGAGTCATCAACAGTTACAGGAAAGCTTGCGGGGGCAGAGTTCACTCTCTACAAGGCTGATGCTTCCGGAAATAAGACAAATGTTGTTGCAGGAACAGCAACGACTGATGCGAACGGTCTTATGAAGTTCAGCAAGCTGGATGCAGGCAAGTACGTTTTGGTTGAGACAAAGGCTCCTGAAGGTTATGTTCTGAACAATACCGAGATACCTGTTGAAATTACTGCTAAGCTCAATGCTACAACAGGAATATTAGAGTCATACAGTGTTAAGATTAACAATCAGTATACAGCGACATATACTGCTCATTATGATGGTGGAACAAAGCTGACCACGGTTGATAAGAGCGGTGACATGACTCTGTTCAACAACTACAAACCTGGTCTGCTTCCTTCAACAGGCGGTATGGGAACATACCTGTTTATGGTAGTCGGAGGTCTATTAGTTGCACTGGCTGTATCTCTATACTTCATGAATCGCAGAAGACAGAGACAGTAAAATACGGTAAATAGATTTATTATGGAAAAATATTGTGCAGATAACAAATAGTTAAGCACAGTAAAAGAAATTAAAGGGAAAGAGGAGCCCTAATTGATGCGAATAGTTCATAAATTAAAACGAAACGCTTTGGTCATCGGGCTTTTGCTTATAGGGCTTCTCATCCTATTTTATCCCGCATATAGTAATTTATTTAATCAAATGCGGGCGCATAAGATGGTAGTGAACTACCATGAGACTGTAGATAAGAAAAGTAATAGTACGAGAAAATTAGAATTAGCGAAGGCTCGGGAATATAACCTAAGGTTAATTGGGGAAAAAGTTCCGGAATCGTTTGCTAAAAGGACTGGAATCAAACATGATAAGGAATATGAAGGATTACTAAATCCTTCAGGCAACGGCATGATTGGAGTGATAAGCATTCCGTCTATTGATGTTGAACTGCCAATCTATCATTACACAACAAAGGAAATATTAGAGAAAGGTGCCGGACATTTGTTTGGCAGCAGTCTTCCTGTAGGGGGAGAGAATACACACTCGGTTATTACCGCTCATCGCGGACTGCCAAGTGCGAAGATGTTTACGGATCTGGATGAACTGAAGATAGGGGATAAATTCTTTATTGAGGTTTTGGATCGAAAGATTGCTTATAAGGTTGACAAAATCAAAACAGTCAAACCTGAAGATACAAAGGACATGAAAATTACAGAAGGAGAGGATTTTGTGACATTGGTCACCTGCACTCCCTATGGACAGAATACACATAGATTATTGGTGCGAGGTCATCGGATTCCTTATAAAAGCGGAGATGAAACCAAGGAAACGGTTCATCACAGGATTCCGTGGGCACACATCTTTTGCATTCTGTTGGGGGTATTCATCGCTATTGGTTTATATGTGATGGCTATACTGTTGCGCAGAAAGAGAAAGGGCAAAAGCTGATGAAGAAACGGAATAATTCCTTAGGGATGAAGTTCTTGATTGGTTTTCTGTTTGTCAGCGGTGTAGCGCTGTTATCCTACTCTTCGATTAGTAATATTTATAATAATTTGGTTAACTCCAAAGAACAGACTCGATATGCAAGGGCGGTAGAAAAAAATTCAGAAGCGAAAAACATTGAGCTCTGGAACAGTGCCATGTCATATAATCGGGAACACACCAACAATGTAATTGTAGATGCTTTTAAAGGTGAACATGCTCAGGCCAATACGGAAAATTACGCTTATGATGAAATGCTAAATCCGGATGGCAGCGGCATGATGGGATATATCGAGATTCCAAGTATAAATGTGCGCATTTCTGTGTATCACGGAATTTCGGAGAAAACGCTTGAACAGAGTGTTGGACATATGGCAGGAACAAGTCTTCCGGTTGGAGGGAAAGGATCACACTGCGTTTTAGCAGCGCACCGTGGATTGCCGAGTGCTAGACTGTTCACTGATCTTGATCAGGTAAAAAAAGGACAGCGTTTTTATCTTCATATTCTGGATAAAACACTTGCGTATGAGATTGACAGCATTGAGGTTGTACTCCCGGAGAAGATGAATGAGAAACTTACTATATCATCTAATGAGGATATAGTGACATTGGTGACGTGTACACCGTACGGTGTTAATACACATAGATTATTGGTCAGAGGCCATCGCGTACCTATGGATAATCACAAAGAGATCAATCCTCTGATTAAGTATATAAAATACGGAAGTTTATTGGGACTCATAGCTGTGATGTGGGTGGTATTATATGTTTGCAAAAGAAAGAAAAAACGGAATAATTCAGATTGTGGTCATGGCGATGTTGCTGACAGCAGTTCTACTGCAGAGCAATGCGACAGTTGTGGCGGCAAAGGAGAATAATGTAGTTCCTGAACTTGACTCAGGTCGCAGCGGAAGCTTAACGGTGTGTTATCAGAGCAACGAAGACGGTAATGTTATTCCCCTGAAAAATGCAGAATTTAGAATATGCAGAGTGTCAGACTTGACTGTAAAAAATAACTCGGCCAAGTATACGCTTTTACCTGAATTCGCATCTGCGGGAATAAGCTTTGAAGGGATGACAGCCGCAGATTCCGGCCTTGCTGCAAAAAAGTTATATGATTTGACTAAATCTAACGGGACTAATATGCGCACCGGAAAAACGGATGCAAACGGCTGCGTGAAATTTTCCAACCTGCAACCTGGTATGTACCTTGTTGTACAGCCCGAGAAATTAAGACAGGGAAATAATGATTATGTATCATCTCCTTTCCTCGTTTCGGTACCGCTTGCTGTAGATGGCGAAAACGGTAATAACGTGTGGCAATATGAGGTGAAGGCATATCCCAAGCATTCATCAAGTAAACCTGTCGATAAACCGTTAATTCCAAATCCGCCTGACACGGGAGATTTATTGTTTATAGGCTTTTGGGGCTGCGTACTGATTATATGCGCAGTCGGTCTGAAGGTCGTTTTCACCGGAAAAAATAAAAGAATCCAGCTTTAAACGCTGGTGCTAAAATTTCTATGAGGTTCATTATGATAAAAATGATAGAAAAACTCAAATCTAAGAAGCGAACAGCGTACCGCAAGACAGTAGCCGGTATCGTTTTATGCTGTATGCTGATATCTCTTATTATTCCGCTTTCCAGCGTATTGGCGGATACGGATGATGATGCACAGAAATCGACTGAGCTTGAGAGTAATCAAAACCTAAAAGAAGACGATCTTAAAAATGCCGCTCCGGTCAGAGGGGCAAGATATAAAGTATGGCTGGACGGGACGTTGGGACTTGGCGTTTCGAAATCTCTGGTTCAGGGTGCAAATGATGAGATTTTATACACTGATTACAGTGGTAGAATAACATTGCCGGCATATAGCGGGTATAATTCTAAATATATGGTTAAAGGTTGGTACAACATAAAAACCGGAGATTATTATCGTCCGGGTAAGAGAATAACTCTTTATGAAAATACGGTGCTTTATGCGGATTGGGTACAGGCGGATTATAATCTCAAGCCCAAAGGTGAAGCGCTCGTAAGCAATCAGCCCGATACGAGCAGTTTTGTCAGAACTGATATGTTTGACTACAATGAGATATTCAATGCAAAACACGGTGCAAAAGCTCTAACAGGCATTGATTATCATAATGAGATTTGGGAAGATTACAAAAAATGGAAAGGTTCGGATGGCAGAGAGTATGAGAGTTTTCTGTTTACCAACTGGTATAATTACAGTAAGACTCGGCCTGATTTAAAGACTCTGGGCTTCCCAAAGAAACTGACAAATAACAGAAATAGATATACGAATGACCTAGGTGGTTACACCATCACAAAGGATATCGTTGATGGTCATAATCATCAGATTATCAAAGATTTGTTTGATAAAAGTTCTGTGCCGGGGAGGGAATACCTAGGACGTGGCGACAAACTGTTTCAGTACGATGAAGATGGAAGCTTGACTGGCAGCGGTTTCGGAAAGGGATATTATTTCTACGACAGTGATAAAAACGGCGCTGATTATAACAAAGCTGAACAGCGCTTCTATGTGTACAAAAATCAGCAAATAATTCAGAATCAGGATAGCGGTCAGGATAGAACTCCGGGGTTTATGCCGTTTGAACACGGGACGGTAAATGAACTTACAGGACAGACTAATTACTGGTTCGGAATGAAGACGGATGTGGACTTTTTTCTACCGGACGATGTGGGGAGTCATGGCGGCAAGGGTAATAAATCTGCAGCCGGCAAGGATATGAGATTTTTCTTCAGTGGTGATGATGATGTATGGATCTTTGTAGATGATGTTAAGGTATTGGACCTGGGCGGTATTCACAGGAGAATGTCCGGTGATATAAACTTCTCGACAGGAGAAATCCGCTACGAGAATCCGGAGACCCACACCTTGATGAATACAGATACAACAACTCTCAAGAAGATCAAGAGCGGTAATCATAAGCTGACTATTTACTATCTGGAGCGCGGTTCTTCGAAGTCAAATTGCTCAATTTATTTCAACTTGGCACCGCGTTACAGTCTTGAAATTGATAAGTTCGATGCGGTTAATCACAATCAAAAACTCAAGGATGCGGAGTTCTCAATTTATGCGGATGAGAACTGCACTATTCCTGCTAAGCTGTGGGATAATGAGAAAGATTGCAAAAATAATGAGCCCTCCAAAAACGTTTTTAAGACGGGAACTGACGGTAAGATAAGTTGCTATGGACTCACTGCAAACCGCACGTATTACATCAAAGAAACGAAATCTCCGTCGTCCTATCCTTCCGTTGCCGGCAAGATCATACGCTTGAAGCTGGATTCAACGGGTAATGCCAAGCTGCTTGACAATGACGAGCTTGTGAGCTTGACTTCCGATGGAGGAAATCAGAAATTACAGCTGCATGTCATGAATAAGAAGCCTGAGAAGACCTCCGTAGAGATTCTCAAGAAGTGGTACAATGAGGACGGAAGCGAAATTGAAGGAGCTGTTCCGAAATCCGTTAAGGTTGCACTCTATCGCAGTAAGACTCCTAATGCGGGAGGAGGAACCGGTTCCCGTGTTCCTATCAACTTTACTACACAGTATTTCGGAAGCGGCAACGGCAGCAATACGGATACTTCGCCGTTATCCCCGGGAGATTACAAATTCAGCACGACAGTGACATCTGGAGGCGGCATAGAGTTTGAACTGGATGCGAAGGGGAACGCAGGAAGCAAAAATATCGGAATTTATTCTGTTACGGCAAATGGCAAAACCATAAGTCCTGTTGATGTTTACGACTGGTCTACACAGGATTGTTATATCGGTGGCAGATGGGGTGTTTATCCATATCGAAAGGCGAAATACAAGATTGATCCTATTGTGGACGGAACGGATATCAAGATTACTTTGATAGGCTATTTAAATTACGATCATACCGGGACTCCGACGGTGTCACAGTCTCTTTCAATGTCTGTAAAAGAAATCGGCAATCCGCAAAATTCGACTGAAACATTGCCTTCCGATGCTGTCAAAGTAACGGATGCTGGCGTGGAAAATCCTGTTGTATTGAACAAAGATAACCAATGGTATAAAAAGTGGGATAATTTGCCGGCAAAGGATGAAAACGGAAAACCATATTACTATTATGTTAAAGAAGAACCTATGGACGGATACTCGACGTCTTATACCGGAAACGGAGTTCTTAACGGGGTTATCAAGATTAATAATGTGAGGATCCGTGATATCGGCATAAGAAAGAAATGGCTAAATGTTAACGGCACTGAAATGAAAGGTGATGAGAGGCCTGACATTCCGATTGATGCAGTACTTATACAGATTGATTTGACAGACAACAAGACAAAAGAGATTCCTGTTTTGCTAAACAAAGCGAACAACTGGAGTAAGACTTGGCGCCGTGACAATCCGGAACTGGCGGAAAAGAAAGGTCACAAATACAAATATAAAGTCAGAGAAATTTCGCAGATTGAAGGTTACGATACTACATATCATAATAACGGCGCGATTGAAGAAGGAATAATTGAGATTGTAAATCAACAACAGTTGTATAAATTACCTTCTGCAGGTGGAATCGGGACCTACCTGTTCAGCTTTATAGGTGCAATGCTTATCACGATTGCAGTATTAAAGTACATAGCGTCAAGAAAAAGTCAAGAAAGTAACTGATAGTACTGATAACTAAAGCAAAAGCGGGACGAATATAGTCCTTTACAAATTTTTATAATTTAATTCAATAAAATACCACAAAAGCGATTGACAAGGTATTTGAAGCTATGTTAATATAATCAAGCTGTCGCGAA
>ERZ773083.922-NODE-922-length-21824-cov-78.001929_pt1 | contig 21824 bp, 18 predicted proteins | sample MGYA00511465_ERZ773083 | MGnify/ENA primary metagenome ERZ773083 (study PRJEB29015, sample SAMEA2738001) | human oral metagenome | biome: human oral; feature: human-associated habitat; material: dental | place: China | collected 2060 ... | reverse complement strand
AACGCAGCGGCAAGTCGGCCCGCCTGACTGCTGTTAAGTTCGACCGCGAGGCGGTAAATGCCGTCCGCGATAAACACGCCGAAGAAGAAGCCGCTCGCTTGAAAGAGGAAAAAGCCAAAGAAGCCGCCGAGAAGAAAGCCGCCGAAGAAGCCAAACAGGCCGAATTGGACGCCAAGGCCGCTGAAGTAGCCGCTCGCCACGCCGAAAATTAGCGGTGGTCTGTGTTCTAGTGCTAACGATAAATCCCGCCGATGAGCGGGATTTTGTTTTGTCTGCGAAATAACCGTGAAAAGGAAAGTGCCCGCGATTGAGCCTATCGCCGCCATTTGTTATCATGAACTTATGATTCTGGGGATCGACGAGGTTGGGCGCGGGCCATGGGCAGGGCCGCTGGTGGTTGGCGCGGTGATTCTGGGCGGCGCCGAGATTGACGGCTTGGACGATAGCAAAAAGCTGACCAAAAAGCGCCGTGAAGCGTTGGACGTGGAAATTCGCGAAAAGGCTGTGGCTTGGGCGCTGGGCTGGGTGAGTGCCCAGGAATTAGACGATATTGGCATGAGCGAAGCGCTGCGGCTGGCGACGCGGCGAGCGGTCGAGCAAATTCAAGCGCAATGCCGCCAGCAAAATCTAGCTTTTAGCGAAATCATCATCGATGGCAAGGTGAATTTTCTGTGCGGCACGGCGCTAGAGCGATATGTGACGGCGATGGCGAAAGCTGACGGCCTTGTGCCGAGTGTGTCGGCGGCGTCGATCGTCGCCAAGGTGGCGCGCGACCAGTTCATGGCCGAGCAGGCAGCGGTCTATCCGGGGTACGGTTTCGCGTCGAACGCTGGCTATGGCGTGGCCAAGCATCGGGCGGCGATTGAGCGCCTGGGCGTGACGCCGCTGCACCGGCTGAGTTTCGCGCCGCTGGCGAAGTATGCTGACAAACCGCGAGAGTCGCCTCAGAAAAAATCAGGGCAACTTTACGTGGGCCCCAGATATTTTTCTGATGGCGCTCGAGCGGCGAAACTGCATCAAGACGCTATCAATGATTCTGCAGAGGCTGTCCTGATTTTTTCTGGGGATACCGCTCCAGGCAGTTCTGTAAATCCTGATGGTGATACCACTCAAAGCGAACCAATGACAACCCGGCAAATTGGCGATAAAGGCGAGCAGGCAGCGGCAGATTGGCTGACGGAGCGCGGCCATGAGATTGTGGCGCGGAATTGGCGGACGCGGTACTGCGAAATCGATATCGTCAGCGTGAAAGGCGAGGTGCTGTATTTCACCGAGGTGAAGTATCGTAAGAACGATGATTTCGGCGATGGACTGGCGGCAATTACCGCCAAAAAGCAGCGGCAGATGCGTTTCGCGGCAGAGTTGTTTTTGGCGGGCAAGCCAGAATGCAGCGGTATGGCGGCCAAGCTGCTAGCTGCCAGCGTAAGCGGCGACCCGCCAGCTGTCCAAGCGGTAGTAGAAGTAAATTAAACCAAAGAAAATAGCCCGCCGAACTGGCTCAAGCTGAACGCTAGTTCAGCGGGCTATTTTCAGCGGGCATCAGCCCTTCTCGGACATGCAGTCCTCGATCTCAGTGACCTTTTCGCTCATCTCTGCGTCGATTTCCTGGAGCTTGCGCTCCAGTTCCACCTTGCAGGGGGCGTCGGCCGGCATTTCCGCGATCGCCCTTGATGCGATTTCGCGGTACCCAAAAGCCTGGGTCAGTGTGAAAATCAGGAGACTCGACTGATAGCAGACTCCGTCTTTGAGCTCATCGAGACTCTCGCCAATCTCCGCGGCATCGTCGGCCGCGTGAGCGCGACCGACGACGTAACACCCGATCCCGGTCATAGTGACCAGAACGATGATGGCAAAGACGACAATGATGACGGCTGCGGTGGTCATGATTCCTCCTCAGAATCATACTCTATCGCTCAAGTAAAAGGGCACCTTCCGCCCCTTTTTACGTAACTTGAGCGAAAAGTTATTATGAATATAGCACATTATCGTATAAATGTCAAGCGTTTTAACGAAAAATGTGTCATAATAACTTTGCGGCCTCTGTAAAAGCCACAAAATTGCTTATCTCAAAAAACCGAAATTACTTTGCTAGAGCCGCTAGAACTGCCGCTTTGTCGCGGTCGATTAGGTCTAGTTTGCCCTCTAAATCTAATATTCCCATGTCGATGGCGCGGACGAGCGACTGGTCGCGGCGCAGCGGCGTGAAAAATTCGCGGTATTCAGCTAGCTGCTGGCGCGTCATCAGCAGCATGGCGGCGTAGCGCGGGAAATAATCGTGGCTTTTGTCGCTGGCGAAAGTTTGCTCGATCCAACTCCACTGGCTGCGCATCCAACGCCAGGCGGCTTCGCGGCCGTAGCGATTGCGCAGCAGGTCGACGAACCAATGAACGGTGTCTTGGCTGCGAATGATGCCGGTGTTGGTGAGTAGCCCGATCAAGCGCGCCAGCTGCTCAGCGTCGCGTGTCGTGGTGACTCCCGCGGCGATGTCGCTGCGCAGGTCGGCTGATTGCGTGGCTTGGTAGGCTTCAAGCAGCTGGCTGACTATATCTGCTGGCTGATCGCTGTAGCGGACGGCGGCACCGATGATTGATGGGCGCAGGTCGGCACTGAGCTCGGCCAGAGGTGTATCCTGGTAGAGCTGGCGCGCGGTACTGATTGCCGCTGCGTCCTCGCTATATAGCATGCAATCGATGATGGCAGCGCGCAGTTTGCTGTCAGATTCTGGCTCGTCGGGGTGTTTGTTCCAGCCTAGGCGCTCGAACTGCCGACGAGCTAACTTGCCCGATAGGCGGCGCAGCAGCTTTTCGGCTGCTTCGTCTTGGTCAACGAATTTCTTGAGATCGCTGATGGCCAGCGCAATGATTTCCCAGACGGTCTGATCGCTTTCGTTTTGGAAGGCGGCTAGCGCTTCGACTAACGTACTGCTAGCAATTAGACCGCCGCGGGCTAGTAGGATTTGCTCATTGAGGTACTGGGCTCGTTGTGCTGGCGTTAATATGCCATCGGTGATCGCCTGTAAAATGCGCGCCTGTAGGGCGTCGTCGTAGCAAGTGATAAAGTGCGAGGCGTTTTGGTGATTGAGCAGCAATAGTCCGTCTGGCGCGGGCGAGAGATGCTGTTCGCGCTCCTTTAGAATTTCGGGCAGGCGCTGGTCGTTGGCGTCGAGCGGAATCGGCCACAAACGATCAGACGGCTGGTGCGGCCCAGTGAAGAATTGTTCTTGGCGGAGCGTCAATTCGCCATTGTCAAGTGATGCGTAGACCACTGGGTAGCCTGGTTGTGAAATCCAGGTGTTCATTAGCGCCCCGACATCTTTGCCACTAGCTTGGCTTAGGCATTCCCAGAGGTCGTCGCCAGTGGTGTTGCTATACTTGAAGCGGGTGAAATACTGCTTGAGGCCAGCGCGGAACGCTTCATCACCGATCCATAATTGCATCATTCGCAGCAGCCGGCCGCCTTTGGCGTAGACAATCGCTCCATCAAACAGCGCGCTGATTTCAGCTGGGCTCGATACGTCGGTTTGGACTGGCTGTACGCCGTCGATGCTATCGCGGCGCAGGGCAGCGACGCCCTCGTTGTTGGCGAACTCGTCCCATTGCCGCCAATCCGGATGCAGCGCGTCAGTTGCTAGGTATTCCATCAGTGTAGCGAAGCTCTCGTTCAGCCACAGGTTATTCCACCACTTCATAGTCACTAGATTGCCGAACCATTGGTGGCTTAATTCGTGGGCGATAACCGTCGCAATATATTGGCGGGTTGAAACGCTAGCGGTTGCCGGATCGGCCAGCAGGGCGGTTTCGCGGTAGGTCACCAAGCCCCAATTCTCCATAGCGCCGCTAGAAAAATCAGGTAGTGCTACATGGTCAGATTTCGGCAGCGGGTAAGGCACGCCAAAATACTCGTTGAAAAAGTCAATTGTTTGCGCTGCGTGCTGGAGCGCCCAGTTCAAGCTGCCGGCTGATTGCGCTGGCGTGGCGTAGACGTTAACCTCGACACCGCTCTTGGCGGCGGTAGTAGCGCGCTGTAAATCGCCAGCGACAAAGGCCGCCAGGTAAGTGCTCATGCGCGGTGTTTGCTCAAAGGTAGTCAGCGTTTCCTCGCTGCTCTCCCGCTGCGAAATGACTGGCATATTGCTGAGTACTACCGGTTCATTTGATAATATTGAAATCGCAAATGTCGCTTTGGCCTCTGGTTCATCGACGCATGGGAAGGCTTCGCGGGCATGGTGGCTTTCGAATTGAGTGGCGTATAGCTCGCATTTCTGGCCTTGATGCTTATAATAACAAGGATAAATACCGTGCATGGCGTCGGTTAATGTTAACGAGAATTTGATAGTGATTTGCACTGGACTGTCGTCGGTATTGTCAAGCGTCAAAATGTCGTTGTCGGTTGATGTCTTGACTGCTTGGCCGTTGACAGTAGCCTCTTCGATCTGCAGATCTTTGGCGTGCAAGCGAATTGGTTCGGCTGCTAGATGTTGGCCGCGGATAGTTGCCGTGCCGCGGATTAAGCGATTGCTCTTTGCTTGACGCAAATCCCATTGGATATCGTAGTGTTCTGGTTGAAATTGAGAAAATAATCTGTCCATACGTCCATTATAGCAGGGTGATATAATATGCTTATGCAGCGGCGGCGCAGAATAGTACTAGTAGCGGTAATTTTGATAGGTACTCTCGGGTGGATTGTTATTAAGGAGCGGCCGAATTTGCTGCTGATGCTGCCAGATTCGCAGTCTCAGCAGTCGGGATTGAACTCTGGCTCTGGCGAAATAGCGCGCGACGCCCTAGCAGCGTTGCCAACCAAGGGCCGCGCTCCCAAGACCGGTTACAAGCGCTCGCAGTTCGGCGATGGCTGGGCCAAGGCAGGCGGCTGCGATACGCGCAATGTTATCTTGCGGCGCGACTTGACAAACGCTGTCCTGGGCGACGACAACTGCAAAGTACAGGCTGGCGCCCTTAGCGACCCGTACACCGGGCAGCGAATCGCTTTCAAGCGCGGTGCTAATTCTAGCGGCGCTGTGCAGATCGACCACGTAGTGGCGCTGAGCAACGCCTGGCAGACTGGCGCTCAGCAGTTGTCTAGCGAACAGCGAATCAGTCTGGCTAACGATCCACTCGAGCTGCTAGCCGTCGACGGACCAGCCAACCAACAGAAGGGCGACGGCGATGCGGCGACTTGGCTGCCGTCAAATAAACCGTTTCGCTGCCAGTACATTGCCCGTCAAATTGCCGTCAAGAAAAAATACTCGCTGTGGGTGACACCGCCGGAACGCACGGCTATGGAGCGGATCTTGGCGAGTTGTCCAGAACAGCGCTTGCCGGCGTGATATAATTTAAAATATGACAAAGCAACACCAGTATTCTCTCTATGATATATTTACGGTACTTTTTGTAACGACACTATTGGTTAGTAATATTGTCAGCGTCAAAATTGTATCTGTTGGCTGGCTGACTTTTGATGCTGGTACGGTTTTGTTTCCGCTAGCGTATATCGTGGGTGATATAATCACTGAGGTTTATGGTTATCGCCGGACGCGCCGGCTGATTTATAACGGCGTGGCGGCTTTGGCGCTGATGACGCTGACTTTTTGGGTAGTACAATTACTGCCGGCGGATGGTAGCTGGACGGGGCAAGCGGCGTTTGAATCGACGTTGGGTGTGGTTTGGCGGTTGGCTATCGGTTCGGTAACGGCGCTATTTGTCGGTGAAATAATGAATGCTTACGTAATGGGACGGATGAAAGTTGCCAGCCGCGGCCGCGGTTTGTGGCGGCGGATGGTTAGCAGCTCATTGGCGGGTAACGCGCTAGATACGGTAATCTTCTCGACGATTGCTTTTGCCGGTACTATACCGACGACCAGCTTTTGGCAGCTTATCATCACGGTGTTTTTGATCAAGATGGCGGTAGAGATTATGGTCTCGCCGCTGACTATGCATTTGATTACTCGCGTGAAAAAGCATGAAAAATTGGATACGTTCGAGCAGCCAGCGAAATACCTGGTGAATTAGTTGCTTGGCTCGTCTTGGCGGCGTTAGATTTTGACGCGGTTTTATTTTATAATGTGACGCCGATTGGTAAATCATCGCCGTAGTAGCGAGCTAGAAACGACTGCTTGAAATCAAAAAATGTGCCGTCTAGCAGCGAGGCGCGGATCTGGTCGACAGTGCGCACTACGAAGCGTTCATTATGAATGCTGGCGAGCGTAGCACCGAGAATCTCATCGGCGCGAAACAGATGATTGATGTAAGCGCGCGTATGATGCTGGCAAGTATAACAGTCGCATTCAGCGTCGATCGGCGCGAAATCCTCGCAAAAGCGAGCATTGCTGATGTTGATGCGGCCATCAAAGGTATACAGAGCGCCGTTGCGGGCTTGGCGGGTCGGCGCGACACAATCGAAAGTATCGATGCCATATTCGACGCCGAGAAACAAATCGGCCGGCTGCGAACCTAAGCCTAATAGGTGGCGCGGCTTATCCTCGGGCAAAGTCTCGCAGACCCAGCTGACGACGTCGGCGATCTCACCAGGTTGAAAAACGCCGCCGATACCGTAGCCGTCGAAGTTGCGCTCACCCAGGAAATTAGCCGAATGGCGGCGGAGCGTTTCGTCGCGGGCGCCCTGGACGACACCGTAGAGCGCTTGCAGGTTTTCGCCGCGTGCTAGATGTTCGGCGTTTAGTTCATCGTGGCGAACCAAGCAGCGCTCCGCCCAAGCATGCGTTCGCTGCATTGCCTTTACAATCGTGCCGCGGGCTGCTAGCGGTGCAGTCAGCTCATCAAAGGCCATATGAATATCAGCGCCGATGGCGTGCTGTAGCTCCATTGACGATTCTGGCGTCATCATTATATATCTGCCATCCAGATGCGACCGAAATTGCGCGCCTTGGTCGGTAACTTTGGCTAGCTGATTAGCAGACTTGACCGCTTGCGCAGCATTGCCTTTTTGGGTGTGAGCGACGGCGTCAATGCCTTTTTTGTAAGCAATTCCCAGACTGAAAATCTGAAAGCCGCCGCTATCAGTGAAGGTCGGTCCATCGTAACCCATAAATTTGCCTAGGCCGCCAGCTTTATGAATGATTTCGGCGCCTGGCCGCTGCATCAAATGATAAGTATTGGCCAAAATTGATTGCCCGCCGCAGGCTTTGACTTGTTCGACAGTCAACGCTTTGACGGTTGCTTTGGTGCCGCCAACGATGAAAGCTGGCGTTTGAATCGTACCGTGCGGCGTTTCAATCGTACCAGTACGCGCTAAGGTGCCTGGGAGGCGATGGGTAATACTGAAAACAAGGGGTTGATTCATAAGGTCTAGTATATCATCTACCTCATGGCAGCAAAGTGTAACTTTTGCCAAAAGCATGAAATATGTTGAAAACATTGACGATGCTCAGTAAGTATAGTATAATTATAATTAGCCTTTCAGATAAAGGCTGCCTGACGCGCGGAAAGTCCGCATGCGTCCGAGGTAGCGGTCTGGATAGGCCGCACCTCAACTTTCTAGGAGAGGATAAACGTTATGCTCGATATCGTGGCCAGCCTTTCGGCTGTGGTTCTGTGTATCTTTCTCACCGTCTCCCTGTGGCGGCAGCGGAGAGTGGGGCCGATCCAAACATCACTCCTAGGAGTGATGTTTACTATCGTGTATATTTACTCAGTAGCCGCTCACCAGGATAGCGTTTATAGGAATCACGAAGCCGCTGCATGGGCGGCGCTGGCCGCCTACACGGTGGCGGCGATACTCGCCGCCGCAGAGTACAGGCTCAGGGTTCTGGCCTGGATCTCCAGGCTGTGGATTCGTAGGGCGCAGAGCCAGAAAATCTCTGCCCTCGTTAAGATGGCGGAAACACAACTGAGCCTGCCCGAACAAGCCTGGGAATCTCGTGAAGGGTATTCCCCAGAGAGCCCAGAGAGCCCAGACACAGACGCATGAGGTGCGGGGCGGGATGTGCGATTTATTTCGCCGTCCCGCCCCCAACTCAACTCTTTGTGAAATATTTTTTGTATCGCACTGCTAGGCTTGACGATGCCAGCCCTCGCGTGTTACATTAAGTACGTACTCATCCGGCCGGCAGGTCGGTTGTTTTCGTATTGGAACTAAAAGAAAGGAATTATATGGAAGATTTGAATATCAAGCAGTTGACGCTAGCGGTGCGGGCGATTGCTGATGAAAAGGCGTTGCCCGAAGAAACTGTACTAAACGTAATCGAGCAGGCGATCGCTGCTGCCTGGCGCCGCGATAACGGCGAGCGCGAGCAAAATGTGCGCGCCGAACTTAATATCAATGACGGCACCGCCAAGGTGTTTGTCCAGCGCGAAGTCGTCGAGGATGTCGTCAATCCGGCCACTGAAATCAGCTTGGCGGACGCTCAGGCAGGGAAGCCAGATGCTCAGTTAGGGGATACTGTCGAGGAAGCTCATGAAGTTAAGTCCTTTGGCCGGGTGGCCGCCCAGACCGCCAAGCAGGTCGTCATGCAGCGCTTGCGCGAAGCCGAGCGCGAAGTTGTTCTGGCAGAGTTCGAAGACAAAATCGGCACGGTCGTTACCGGTATGGTGCAGCGCGTCGAGCCGCGCGTGGTCCGTGTCGAGCTAGGCAAGGCCACTGGTATTATCCCGCAAAGCGAGCAGATTCAAGGCGAGTTTTACAAAATTGGCTCGCGGATCAAAGTATTAATCAAAGACATCGAACGCGAAGGCCGCGGCCCGCAGCTGATCCTCAGCCGCGGCAGCGAGGACTTTATCGAATATCTCTTCCGCCAAGAAGTACCTGAGATGGAAACTGGCGCTGTCGAGATCAAAGGCATCGCCCGCGAAGCTGGCCGCCGCACTAAACTTGCGGTTGCTAGCACGGTGCCAGGCGTTGACCCGGTCGGAACGTTCGTCGGCGGTCACGGCGCGCGCGTTAACGCGGTGATGAGCGAAATCGGCGAGCAAGAGAAAATCGATATCGTTACTTATGATGATAATATAGACACGTATATACGCAATGCTCTTAGCCCGGCTGAGATTGTTAAAGTCGAGATTGATAAGGACAAAAAAACCGCCAATGTTTACGTTACTGAAGACCAGCAATCAATCGCTATCGGCCGCGGCGGGCAAAATGTGCGTTTGGCGAGCCGCCTGACTGGCTACGAATTGAACATCGAGACCACAGCGCCGAAATCAGCCGAGAAAAAACCGCGCAAGAACGTCGAGGAAGACCTGTTTAGCGCTATCGAAAATCAAGATTAGACTCCTCGAAGAGTTTAGTAAATTAGCACTCTGCCTTGACGAGTGCTAATTTGTTATGTATAATTGACTGTAATGGGCAATACGCTCAGAACGGAGAACTCATGATGCCAGAAGACTTTGCAGATTTTATTTCGCGATTGACCGACAACGCGCGCGCTAGCGTCCAGCATGCTGACGCGATTGCTCGCGGTAACGGTAGTAATTACATTGGGACGGAGCACTTGCTGCTCGGCGTTTTGGCGCAAGGGTCGAGCTCGGCGGCGCAAGTATTGACTGACGCCGGCGTGACCCTGCAGCAAGCTGAAATGATTCTGGATATCAAACCGTCGCGAGTAGTCACCAGTACCGGTATGGTGGGCCTTAGCGAGACGGCCTTGTTGACATTGCGCATGGCATGGGAAGCAGCGCGCGAGTACGGCCATGATTATCTCGGTACAGAGCATATATTGTACAGCGTCCTGCGACAAGGTAACGCCCGAGCGACAGCGCTGCTGCGCGAGATGGGCATCAACGTCGATATGATAATCAGCGAGCTCGAGAAGTCGTTTGAAGAGAATCGCGGCGAACATGGCGATATTGCTACCGAGCCGCGGCGCCGCGGCAATACGCGCGGCGGGGCGCTTAGCGCCTTTGGCGTGGATTTGACGGCGCGGGCGGCCAGCGGCGAACTTGACCCGATGATTGGCCGCGACAAAGAGCTAGAGCGAATGATTACTATCCTTAGCCGCCGCACCAAGAATAATCCAGTCTTGATTGGCGAGCCAGGCGTTGGCAAAACCGCTATCGTTGAGGGGTTAGCGCAGCGGATCGTCCGCGAGGACGTACCGGGCCATCTATTAGATCGCCGCGTGGTTATGTTAGATATGGCGGCGATGATTGCTGGTACCAAATATCGCGGCGAGTTCGAGGATCGGCTGAAAAAGGTAATTGCTGAAGTGAAAAAACAAGGTAACATCATTCTTTTTATTGATGAATTGCACCTGCTGGTTGGCGCTGGCGCCTCGGAAGGTTCGATGGATGCGGCCAATATCCTCAAGCCGGCGTTGGCGCGCGGCGAGCTGCACATGATTGGCGCGACGACTCTCGATGAATATCGCAAGCATATCGAGAAAGACACGGCGCTAGAACGGCGTTTCCAGACGATCGTCGTCAAAGAGCCAACTATGGCGCAGACAATCGCTATTTTGAAAGGTCTTAAAAATTATTATGAAAAGCATCATGGCGTCAAAATCACCGACGAAGTGATCGAGTCGGCAGTGTATATGAGCGACCGCTACGTCAGCGACCGTTTCATGCCCGATAAAGCGATTGACGTGCTCGACGAGGCAGCTGCCCGAGTTCGCGTCAAGCGAGGCCACCGCCCGAGCCGCGAGCGTGAATACCTCAAAGAGCTCAAGCATCTCAATGAGCGCATGGAGGATGCTGTCTTGCACGAAGATTATCAGCGAGCCGCTATGTACAAACAGCGTATTAGCCAGATTAGTAAAAAACTCGAGACAGAAGTTGCTGCCCAAAAAGGCCGCCGCGCTATCCAACTGACCGATGACGATGTGGCGCATGCTATCGCTGTGATGACCAATATTCCAGTCGAAAAAGTTCAGACTAGCGAAGCGAAGTTGCTGCGCCAGCTCGAAAAGCATCTCGGCAAGTACGTCATTGGCCAGCGCGAGGCTATCGGTAAGGTAGCGCGGGCGATTCGCCGCAGCCGCAGCGGTGTGGCTAGCAGCCAGCGGCCGATTGGCAGTTTCGTCTTCATGGGACCGACTGGTGTCGGCAAAACGCAATTAGCTAAAGTGCTGGCGCGAGAAGTTTTCGGCAGCGAAGAAGCGCTTATCAAAATCGACATGAGCGAATTCGGCGAGAAGCATAATACATCGCGCCTGCTCGGGGCGCCAGCTGGTTATGTTGGTTACGAGGACGGCGGTAAATTGACTGACAAAGTTCGCCGCCAGCCGTACAGCGTGGTGCTTTTTGACGAAATTGAAAAGGCGCATCCAGACGTGTTCAACCTGCTGCTGCAGCTGCTTGAAGACGGGACGATGACTGATGCTAAGGGGCGTGAAGTTAGCTTTCGCAATACGATTATCATCTTGACTAGCAATCTCGGCGCCGACAAAATGACCAAAGAGTCGGAACTCGGCTTTCACTCTAGCCGCGACAAAGGCAGCGAAATTGACGATTTGCACCGCCGCAATGCTAAATTTGCTCGCGATGCTCTCGATAAGTTTATGCGTCCCGAGCTGATTAATCGCTTTGACGGGATTATCACTTTCCGAGCGTTGACTCGCGCCGAGGTCGGCAAGATCTTCGACCTGCTGATCGGCGAGCTGCGCCAGCGTTTAGTGCGCAAAGGCCTGGCTCTTACGATTAAACCTAGTGCCAAAAAATTCCTTATCGACAAGGGTTACAGTATCAAATACGGTGCCCGTCCGCTGCGCCGCGTCATCGAGGACGAGGTTGAGCATGCTATTGCTGAGCAAGTACTTGACGGCGCCTATGCTAAAGGTGATATCCTAGAAGTAGGGATCAAGAAAGGAGCGATAGCGATTGAACGGCGCAGCGAAACCGACAGCCAGACGTAGTATTGTCTCGAAAATCATCGCTTTGATGGCAGTGATAAGTATTGCTGCTGGCGGTTTTTTCTACGGGCAGACAGCCTTTGATACTTATCGAGCGTCGACTTTCACGCCGCCTGCAGCTGTTGCCGCGGTTGAAGATTCAATCAAGCTGACTCCGGCGGCACAGCGTACCTTTCGAGCAACTCAGCCAGCTATCGAGGCCAGCGACCAGTTCAATGCTCATTGTAAAAGTACCGAACGTACCGCAGCCATTTTGGGTTGCTATTATGGTGATCGGATTTATCTTTTTGACGTCGAAAATGCCGAATTAGCTGGCGCCAAAGAAGTGACGGCGGCGCACGAATTGTTGCATGCCCAGTATGCGCGGCTGAATATCTTCGAGCGGCCGCGAGTCGACGCTATGATCAAAAAGGCTTATCAAAAGGTCAAAAATGATCCGGAAATTGCCAAAGCTATGGAATACTACCGCGAGGCCGAGCCAGGCGCCGAGCTAGATGAGCTACATTCGATTATCGGTACCACGATTGGCGAGCTCGACTCTGACCTTGAACAATATTATGCGCGTTATTTCACTGATCGAGCGTCAATTGTCGCCAAAAACCAAGCTTACACAGCAGTATTTACTCGAGTTAATACCCGGGCTGAAGCGCTGCAATCTAAGTTGCAGTCAGCCGCTAAACAAATCAAACAAGATGTCGAAGCTTATCAGTCCGATTTATCGCAAATTAACGCTGATATTAATAGTTTTAATGAACGGGCCAGGAGCGGTGAGTTTAGTTCGCAAGCTGATTTCGCGGTGGCGCGGTCGGCGCTGCAGCAGCGAATTAGCGCTATTAATGCTCGGCAGGGTTCGCTTAATTCGCGAATTAAAGCTTACAATGACGATGTGGCAACCCTCAAAAGCTTAGCCGTTAAGGCCGATCAGCTCAACCAAAGCATCAACGGCGTAGCGGCGCCGACTGGGGTAAATAGTGGCCAAAGCGCGCAGTAATTTCGTCTGCCAAAATTGCGGCGCCAGCTATCCGAAATGGACGGGCAAGTGCGAGAATTGCGGCGAATGGAACACGCTCGTCGAACAGATAGTCGAGACCAAGGGTACTTCGGCGGTAGCGCGCAGCCATTCGCGCGGTAAGATCCTAAAGCCGCAGTCGATGCGTTCAATCGCTGCCGAGGATTCAGTGAGACGCCTGCCGACTGGTATTACCGATCTCGATGCAGTGCTAGGCGGCGGGATTCTGCCGGCAGGCGTAATGCTGTTAGCGGGGCAGCCGGGTATCGGTAAATCGACACTATTGATGCAGGTAGCAGCGCATGTTGCTGAGCAGTCATCGGTACTTTATGTCAGCGGCGAGGAAAGCGCTTCCCAAGTTAAGCTCCGCGCTACGCGCCTCGGTGCGAACTCTGGCGATGATCTGCAGTTTGTCGCTAGTACTAGCGCTGACGACATTGCCGCGACAATCCGCAGCGGCCAGTATAAATTGGTAATTATCGACAGTATTCAGACGCTTAGCCTCGAGGAAATCGCCAGCGCGCCAGGTACCGTTAGCCAGATTACCAACTCAAGTAATGTCATTATCCGGGCGGCAAAAGCTTCGGGTGCAGCGGTAATTTTAGTCGGCCACGTTACCAAGGAGGGCTCGATCGCCGGGCCGAAGGTTCTCGAGCACTTAGTCGATGTGGTCTTGCAATTCGAAGGCGACCGTTACGGCGGTTTCAAAGTGGTGCGCGCCGTCAAGAATCGCTACGGCTCGACTAGCGAAGCGGCAATTTTCGAGATGAACGATAAGGGTTTGCAGGTCGTCGAAAATCCGTCAGCCGCGCTGTTAGCCGAGCGCCAAAACGCCGATGGTTCGGTGGTATTGGCGACGCTTGAAGGCAACCGTCCGATTCTCGTTGAGATCCAAGCTCTTGTCAACTCGACTAATTTCGGGTATCCTAAGAGGACGGCCAGCGGTTTCGATCTCAACCGCCTCAATCTGCTCATCGCGGTGCTAGAGAAGCGCACCAAATTGAATTTATCCGATAAAGATATTTATGTGAATGTAGTTGGCGGTTTGAAGCTTGCCGACCGGGCAGCAGACTTGGCGGTGGCGATGGCGATTGCTAGCGCGGCGGCTGGGCGTAAACTCGACGATGGCCTGGTGGTGTTCGGCGAAGTGGGCTTAGGCGGCGAGATTCGCTCGGCACAAGGCGCCGACAAGCGCTTGAACGAGGCTAAAAAACTCGGTTTCACCCAAGCGATCGCGCCAGCAACCTCTGGCAAAAAGAATTCATTTGTAAAAGGCGTCAAAGATTTACGCCAAGCTTTGATCGGCTATCTCAAGTAGCTAGTAGCTAATCAAAGCGAAAAGAAAGGAAAATATGCAAACCAAAGACTTAATATTATTGGCGGTAACGCTGCTTATTTTGGGCGAGGTGTCGTATTTGTTAGCGCGCCTGCCCAAAAACTCTATCAAATCAAAAGATCGGGCTATCTTGGTAGATACCTCGGTGCTGATGGACGGGCGAATTGTACCGGTAGCGCAAACCGGCTTTATCGGCGGTACGCTGGTGATTCCACGCTCGGTTATCGGCGAACTGCAGTTTCTAGCTGACCACGCCGATGCTGACAAACGCGCTCGCGCCCGTTACGGGCTTGATGTGGTCACCGAGCTGCAAGCTATGGAGCGTGTCAACGTTGAATTACTGCAGGACGGCAGCCACGCCCGCGAAGGTGTTGACGACCGCCTGCTCAAGCTAGCTAAGCAGCATGGCGCAGTGATCATGACGCTAGATTACAATCTAAACAAGGTCGCTGCGGTCGAGGGTACCGAAGTGCTAAACCTTAACGAATTAGCGCAGAGTATCCGGATGGAGCACCTGCCTGGCGAGAAAATCATGTTAGAGCTTATTCAGAAGGGGCAGGACGCGCATCAGGGCGTGGGCTACCTACCAGACGGCACAATGGTTGTCGTCGAGCAGGCGAGCGCTCAGATAGGTCAGACGCTAAATGTCGAAATTATCCGTAATTTGCAGACCGCAGCCGGCCGGATGATTTTTGCTAAGAAAATAGAGACTACCAGCAAACCCCTCAAATCGACTGCCAAAGCCGCGGGCAAAACTCAAAAAACAGCGAAAATCACAGCCGCAGCAGCATCGAAAACGCCCGCGAAAAGTACTGCTAGCGCCAAGCAGCGTCCTGCCGGCCGCACTCGCGGACAATCGTCAGCTGGCAGTGCTAGCAATCGTGATTCGGCTAAAAGGGCAGGCGAGACCAAAACTCAAGTTAAACCAGCCGGCAAAAAAGCTAATTCGCCGAAAACAAAACCGCAGCCGAAGCCAGCTGCTCCAGCGACCCGTCGCCAGAGTGCTCGCCGCCGCCCAGACCACGAGAGCGACTTGATCGACCTAGTCAATAGCCAATAAAATCGCCAGCACGATATACAAATAGCACGCTGCTAGGAGCGTGCTATTTTGCTGGGTTTTGGCGGCAAACTATTGCGATACGAAGCGAGTTTAATCGTCGTCATCGCTGCTACTGTTTGGATTGTAGCTGGCGCTACTAGTCGCCGTATAGTAGCCAGTGTCGGTAATTTTGGCGGTTAGCGTACCGCTGCTGGCTGCTGACAGGTTACCTTTATGAATATTCCAGATGCCGCTGCTATCGACTTGCTTGCTGGCGACAACGGTACTGCCAGATAATAATTCGATGTTTTGCAGTTTGTAACGGCCGCTAGTATAGACGATGGATACGCCGCCGCTAGTCACTGTTAGCGTAACGTTTGGCTTCGGATCGTCGCACTTGTGTGCATTGTCGTCTTTCTCGGCGTCATAGCTAGAGTCGTTAGGCGTGACTATCTCTTTTCTGGTGATTGGATCAGTCATTTTCATGACATCGATTTCAATCTTGGCAGCTTCGGGTGTACAGGACGTAGCCTTCTTTTTCGAGACGCGGTCGAAAGTCATCTTGGCATTGGTAGCAGCACTGGCCTTGTTGTAATATGACGGATAAATCTCGCCCTTGATTGTCTGGATGCCGCTCGGCGCAGTATACCAGTCGCTTAATTTTAGTTTACCTTGGTCGGCATACATCTTGGAGATATCGGCCATCGTACGGTCGAAGAACATAGCTGGAATCAGTGAGTTGCCATTACGTAGCGGCGAGGTGTCGGAATTGCCTAGCCACACCGCCATCGATAGGTTCGGCGTGTAGCCGGCAGCCCAGATATCTTTAGCGCTAACCTTGCCATTAATCTCGCTGTTGCTGGTACCAGTCTTAACAGCTGCCTTGACGCCAGCGCGACCGAGGTTGACTAGGTAGTCGCGGCCCGCCAATCCAGCGCGCGCCTTGCCGTCGCCAAGGATGTCGCTAACGATGTAAGCTGCTTGCTGGTCAATGACTTGCTTGCTAGATTCTTTGTACTGTTTGAGCGTTTGGCCGTTGCTGTTGGCAACCTTCAGGATAGTCGTCTGCGGTTTATAAGTGCCCATTCGCCCTAGTGTTGCGAAAGCATTAACGTGGTCAACCAAGCGCGTGCCGCAACCGCCGATAGCGCTCGATAGGCCAGCTTGCGCGTCGGCGCCTTGAGTACAGTACTGCAAATCGCCAGCGGAGCGTATCAGCGACCAGGTGCTGCCGCTGTTGTTCTTCTCGTTGATGGCCATAGCTTTGATAGCTGGAATATTGCGGGAGCGGGCCAATGCTTGGCGTAATGTAATATTGCCTTGGAATTTGTTGTCGGCGTTGTTTGGACTATAATTGCCCGGGAAAGTTGTCTTGGAATCGGCTAGAATCGAGCCGCTGCCGTAATTGGCGTTATTGCCGCCTTGGTTGCTAAATAAGCGGGCGTAAACAAGCGGCTTAATCGACGAACCCGGCTGAATGAAAGCGGTGGCTGCATTGTCCTGCCCGAAGCCAGCATAATTGAAGTCGCGGCTGCCGACTAGGGCAATGAGCTGGCCAGTCTTGGTGTCTTCGATGGCGGCTGCGCCGTTTGAGAAGCCAGCAAACTGCGAGCAGTTGCGATAACCGCAGTTGCCATCGGTAATCTCGCCGTTAAATAATTTGGCTATATTGGTTTCTAGGGTTGTTTGCGCGTCGAGGTCGAGTGTTGTCTTGACTGATAAACCGCCTTCGCCGACGATAGTCTTGCCGAGCTCTTCCTCTAGCTGTTTCTTGACCATTTGGACGAAGTGCGGCGCCTTGACGTTAGCATATTGGTCGGCCAGCGGTTTGATGGTATCCATAATGTCGACTTTTTTGGCTGCCGCTGCTTCTTGTTTGGATATGTAATTCATCGACACCATGTCGTCGAGTACTTTGTGCTGGCGTTCGACAAGCGCTTTACGGCCATAGGTATTGTACGGGTTGTAAAGCGACGGGTTGTTCGGGATAGCGGCTAGCAGCGAGCATTCTGGCAAAGTTAAATCTTTGGATGATTTGCCGAAATAGGTTTGCGCGGCCGATTCGACGCCGTTGCGCCGGCCGCCGTACGGCGATTCGTTGAGGTACAAACCTAGGATTTGGTCTTTGCTGTACATTCGCTCGACCTCGATGGCTAGAATCATCTCTTTGATTTTGCGCGGAATACCCGACAAGCCCCGCTGCATAGCTTCGTCCTTAGTAAAGAACACTTTCTTGACTAGCTGCTGCGTTAGCGTCGAGCCGCCCTGCACGGCGTTGCCCTGCGAGTTGCTGATAAAGGCGCGAACAATACCGCTAGCGCTGATGCCGCTGTGCTTATAAAAATCTTTGTCCTCGATAGCTATAGTAGCCTTACCCATGCATGGCGCGATGGTTTTGGCGTCAACCACTAGCGTGTAGTCGCCGGTACCTTTATCCTCCCAGAGCAATTTGTCGTTACGGTCGTAGTATTTGGTGACTGTCGTTTTAACGCGCTGCGCTAGAGTATCGGGGTTGATTTTGTCGAGATCTTTACGGAAATAGGCAAACAGCGAAGCCACGCCAATAACCATCAGCAGCAAAGCAATGCCGACAACTTTCAGCGCCATAATTGCGCCGTCGCGGCTAAACCAATATTTGGCTAGGCGTTTCGGATGCAAGCGGTATAGTAAGCGCTTGACCGGATGTTTCGGCAAAGTTGCCAGATATTCGGCCTTTTTGCGGGCTCGCGCATCTTTCTTGACTCGGCGTTTATTGGCTAAATTAGCATAAGCGCTGACGCCGCCAGCTACTTTTCGTTTCTTGTTTCCCACTTTCACTCTTCCCATAAGCAATATTTCCACCATTATAGCACTGTTCGCATCACGACGGCTAGTGCTTTTGCTGATAATTTGCAAATATGTTACTATCTCACTATTAAATAAAGAAAGGTTTCAGATGACGCTAGCAGAAGAACTAACGTGGCGCGGACTCATCAACCAGACGACGTTCGCTGATGTCAAAGATATAAACGAGCCGCGAACGTTCTATTTTGGCGTTGACCCTAGCGCGCCGAGTATGACTATCGGCAACTTGGCGGCGATGATGTTGTGCCGGCATTTTATCGACCACGGCTACAAACCGCTGCTGCTAGTCGGCGGCGCCACTGGCATGATCGGCGATCCAGATGGCAAAAAGCAAGAGCGCGACCTGCGCAATGCCGAAACAGTGGCGCGCAATGTTGAAGGTCTGGCGGCGCAATTCCGCCAAGTTTTCCGCGGCCAGGATTTTGAAATTGTTGATAATGCCGACTGGTTCTCGCAGATTAATTACATTGATTTCTTGCACAAAATCGGCAAGCATATCAGTATGACGCAGTTGCTCGACCGCGAATTCGTGCAGCAGCGTATCGGCGAGGGTGGCGCTGGCATCAGCTACGGCGAATTTAGCTACGGGCTGATTCAAGGGTATGACTTTTTACACTTGTACCGCGAAAAAGGCGCCACTTTGCAGCTAGCTGGCGCCGACCAGTGGGGCAATAGCATCATTGGCGTGTCGCTGATTCGCAAGCTCGAAAGCAGCGAAGCACACGTTTTGACTGCACCGCTAGTTATCAACAAGCAAACTGGCGTCAAGTTCGGCAAGTCTGAGGGCGGCGCTATCTGGCTCGACCCCGAGATGACCAGTCCGTACAAGTTCTATCAATTCTGGCTCAACTGCGACGACGAAACCAGCGAGGACCTCATCAAAATCTACACGCTGCTCGACCGCGAAACCGTCGAAGCGCTGATCGACAATCATCGGGCCAATCCAGGCGAGCGCGCCTTGCAAAAAACCTTAGCGCGCGAAGTTACTGACTTGGTGCACGGCCGCCAGCGCCGCGAAAGTGTCGAGCGGGTGACAGCGGCGCTGTTTGGCGGCGGCGATATTGCCACGCTTAACAGCGACGATTTGAACGCTTTGGCTAACGAAATCCCGACGGTTGACCTCGAGACAACGGTTGTGGCAGCGCTGGTCGCTGCTGACTTGTGTGCTAGCAACGGCGAAGCGCGCCGGCTGATTCAGAATAACGCGATTAGCGTCAACGGCGCGAAGATTGCCGGCGATATGCCATTGACCGAGACTAGCTTAATCAAAAAGGGCAAGAATGACTTCTTGCTGGTAAAATAATCAGAATAGGAGGAAATCATGAAGAAAATTATCGGTTTTGACTTGGACGACACGCTAGCGGTTAGCAAATCGGCGATTTCGCCGCGCATGGCGGATTTGCTCGCTAAATTACTGGAAAATTATCAAGTTTGCGTCATTTCTGGCGGCAAATTCGAGCAGTTCGAGAAGCAAGTGATCGACAAAATGAACGTTTCGCCAGAATTGCTGGCGCGCTTCCACATGATGCCGACGTGCGGCACGCGTTATTATACTTTTGACACGGCCAGCGGCGCTTGGCAGACGCATTATAAAGAGGATTTTACCGACGAGCAAAAGCAGAAAATCACTCAGGTTTTGGAAGAATCAGCGCGCAAATTTGATTTGTGGGAAGCGAATCCCGATGGTGAAATTATCGAGGATCGTTTGAGCCAGGTGACTTATTCAGCACTCGGTCAGCAAGCCTCACCCGAGAAAAAATACGCTTGGGCGGAAGCCAACAAAGCCGTCCGCAAGCAAATGCGCGACGATGTCGCCGCCAAATTGCCGGAGTTTGAAGTGCGCCTGGGCGGCACCACTAGCGTCGACATCACCAAAATCGGCGTCGATAAAGCCTACGGCATGAAAAAGTTGATGGAAGCCACTGGCGCCAGCAAGGAAGAAATCTTGTTTTTCGGCGACAAAATAGAAGAAGGCGGCAACGACTTCCCGGTCAAAAACCTCGGCATCGACTGCATCGCAGTGGAACGCTGGCAGGATACCGCCTACGCGCTAGAGGGCATCATCGCCGTGACCGAATAGATTTTCGAACGAAATTCGAGCCAGCAAAACACCCGGCTAACTAACCGGGTGTTTTTAATAAAATCAATCAAGGGAAAGTGATAAGCGAGGCGGGCTGCCCCGGCGCGAGAAATTGGGGAAAATCTCGCGCCGGGACGGCGTCAGTCGTGCAGTCTAGCCACGAAGAACCAAACTGCACAGGGGGTGGACGCTAGTACCAAACCTCGGCTCGAGACCTCGTGCATGACGCTTAAGGTCCTCAACGGCGGACAATGCCAGGGAGGCGAGGAACGTAGGGTCCCGTCTATCTTCCCAGTCTACCGAGAGATCAACGCACGCGTTGAGTTTTGTGAACTCAACGCGGACAACCTCCCCAGGGTTGTCCTGAGCGAGTCGGATACCGCGTTCGAGCAAATCGAGCGCGACCTCCTCATCAAAATGGGTCATCGTTCCTCCTATAGAACGATTGTTCTCGCGACAAAGGGTGATCGTCTATGCCACCGTGCGAGATACTTGCTCGCGATTGAATCTCGAACACGCATCTCGCCCGGTGGGCCTCGCTTATCAAAAAACTCTTTTGGACAAGGATTTGCTCTACTCGTCAACAAAAGCTTGATACATAGTATCATACTAGAGTAGGAATGTCAATACTTTTTCACAATTTCCCGTAAAATCTATAAAATTTCAAAGTAAAATAAATAACTTAACAAAAATCTCACCAAAGAAAATAGCCCGCCGAAATGGCTCAAACCGGAATTGGGTATAATCTCAACCCGGGAAACACTTAATGATTAAGTGTCTCAACCAGTGTTGAACCAATTCGGCGAGCTATTTTCGACGGGCTTGTTAGCCCTTATTAGCCGCCTCCTCGGCGGCCCGAGCCGCCTTGAAGCAGGGCTGAGCCGCAGCCTCGGCGGCCAGACAGGCGTCGACAAAGTTGCCGCCTGTCTGGCGGGACACTTCTTTGAAAGTGTCCCGCCAAATCCTCTCGGCCTGGTCCCTCTTGGCCCAGGCCTGTCCTTGAGGAGAAGCCAGCCAGGAGGCTCGCGCCTCCTCGGCACGAGCCTCCCCGACCTGAACGGCCATAGAGACCGTAAAGCCGATGAGGACGAGGACGACAATGGCGATCATGATTCCTCCTTCTAATCATGCTCAAGGTAAAAGGGCAACCTTCCGCCCCTTTTTTTTTGATTAACCTTGAGCGAAAAGCTAGTATTAATATAGCATAGAGTGGTAAAATTGTCAATACTTTTCGCAATTTTCCTGAAAACTAGTACAATAAACTTATGAATCTCGCAACTAACCTCGATCAAATCAAAGGTGTCGGCCCGAAAACCGCAGCCGAGCTGCGGCGGGCGGGGCTGCAGACAGTGGGCGATATTTTGCTGTTTTTGCCGCGCAAGCACGAGGATTTCACGCACGTGACGCCGATTGCCGAGCTGCAGCCCGGCAAGGTAACGATTCGCGCCCGCTGCCAGCAAATTAGCACTCGGCCAGTCCGCCGCGGACTGCGCCTGACTACGGCGGTGCTGGCTGACGATACCAGCAAGCTCAACGCGGTTTGGTTCAATCAGCCGTACCGAGTGCAGCAGCTGGGCGGCAGCGATGAATGGTTTTATTTCAGCGGCACGTTTGAGTATAACTACGGCCGCTACCAGCTAACCAACCCGACAGCCGAGCTCGCCAAGGAGCTGCCAGTACAAGCCGATCGGCTGCTGCCGGTTTACCATGCGG
>ERZ773083.919-NODE-919-length-21851-cov-9.126124_pt1 | contig 21851 bp, 24 predicted proteins | sample MGYA00511465_ERZ773083 | MGnify/ENA primary metagenome ERZ773083 (study PRJEB29015, sample SAMEA2738001) | human oral metagenome | biome: human oral; feature: human-associated habitat; material: dental | place: China | collected 2060 ... | reverse complement strand
CATTGATTTTAGCGAAAGCTTCTTTCGCTTTTGAAACATAGTCATAGTTTGTATCGTTTGTCGCTTCAACACGGTAAACAAACTTCACATAACCAAATTCTACGTCACTATATTTCTTGTCCTCAACACCACTCTTGAGGTTTGCAATCAAAACATAGTCCTTAGCATATGGGTTTTCTTTCGTCTTCTCAAAGATATCTGCATCTTCGATTTCCCACTCAGCTTTAGCATCCCATCCAGCGTTATCAAGGAATTTAGGATTCATTTTTTCGATAACGTATTTCTTGAACTCTTCAACATTCTTGAATGGCAATGGTTGACCAGCTTTGGCAGTAGTTACCACGTTTGTTGAGTAGAGTTTTACGCTAGAATTTTGATCGCTGTACATGTACTCATCGTCAGCAGTATTTTCGTGAAGTTTTGGATCAATACCCGGATCGTTTGGATCTGTCATACCTTGAAGTTTCCATTTTTGTCCAATCCACTTCCAATATGCTGAATAACCTGTACGGTCTGAGTTAGATGGTACATAGTAGTAATGCGTACTACCATCGAAGTAGTAGTTTTTATCATTCTTAAGGGCTTTATCGCCTGGTTTTCCTGGTGGGTAAACCAATTTTGGCGTTTGTCCATTTGGTGCCCATGCCAAGTGCTCAAGTCCTTCTGCTGGTTTTTCAACATAATCAGGGATTTGGTTTTCACTTGATTCATCAGTTGTTACCAAACCTGGTGTTGTTGGAACAGCTGGTGTTGCTGGTGTTTCAGGTTTAGGCTCAGCCGGCGTTTCTGTTGATGGTTTGAATGGATCAAACTCACTATCAGCACCGTTAATTGGCGGATTTTCTGGTAAATCAAGACTTGGAGTTGTTGGTTGTTCTGGTTTTGGTTCAGCAGGTGTAGTAGGCTCTTCAGGCTTATCGCTAGGTGCTGGAGTTGGAGCCTCAGGTTGTGCTGGAGTTGGAGTTGGAACTTCTGGTTTTGGATCCTCAGCTGGTTGTTCTGTACTTGGAGTTTCCGGCTGAGCTTGAGGTGATGGAGTTGTTGAATTGTTGGTTGAAGTCTTAACCAATACCCATTTACCATCTTGGTAATAGTAATAGTCACCATTTTCTAAAACATAGTAATGGTAGCCATTTTCATAACGGTAATGTGGATCGTTTTCCAAATTGTTAGATGATGAGTTATTGTTGCTATTGTTTGTCAATGGTTTCCATTCACCGTCACGGTAAATACGGTAGCTACCATCGTTCATACGGTAGTAGTGATTACCATTCCAGTAGATATAGTTTTCATCGTTTACTAGGTTGTTGTAGTTGTTCCATCCATTGTAACCATAGTTATTGTAGTTGTAACCATAGTTATTGTAGTTGTAATTTGGATAGAAATAATCCCAAATATTAGAACCTAAATAATAGTTATTGTAACCATAGCCATATCCGTAGCCATAGTTATTGTAACCATAGCTGTAGTTGTTGTAACGAGAGTTACGACGACTGCTATGACGACTAGTACGGCTGTTAGTTACTGTATTACGGCGACTTGTGAAGCCAGTATTCCAATAATTAACACCTGGTTGGTATAAGTTACTATAGCGAGAACTATAACCATAGTAGTCAGCGGCCTGAACAGTATTTCCAGAAAAAGCTGGAATCACTGCTGCTGCAGCTAATACTGAACAAGATAAAAATCTTAAACGTTTCGACATTATAATAAACCTCCAAAATCAATCATTTATCTTTTAGAATGATCTTATATTTTAGACGTGCTATGACAAAAACTAATTTTTCAGTAAATATGATATCTAGGACGTGAATCTTTAGATTAAAATCAATCATGTTTTAATCAGTCAATTTCACATAAACTTCTTAGACAAATAATTTGACAAAAAGAAAAACTACCCAATATCAATATTGCTAAAAAATTCTTTTTTATGCATATTTCACATCGACCTAAACTATAACACAAAAATTTAGGCAAAGCAAGAAATTTGTTCGTGTTTTCAAAATTATTTTTTTCAATATTGTTCTTAATGTGATTATATTTTTTATCTATGTTCGTTTTTGTTTTATTTTACATGCAATTTTCTGATATTTTAAGAGTTAACCCTATTTTTTATTTGTAAACAAGCCAATAAGCGCTTTTATGATTTGATCCGTGAAGCTATTTCATACAAAAAGGTATTATAGCTATAAAACAGTGTTTATTTTTGTTTTATACATGAAATAAAATATGCTTTTAATATATCACTAATTTTTGAAAGATTCGTTTTTTTAAATATTTATCTAAAATAGAAGAATATTACATTCTTATAAATGCTTATTTTAAGGCCATCTAGATAGACTCGTTTATTTTTGTTTACAAATGCAAATAATAAATATGCTAGTATAAATTAGACATTTTTGTTTGTTTGAGGAATAAAAGAAAATATGGTATCTTAACTGCAGTAACACTTCTCTCTGTGAAATTTTTATTTCACTTCAGCTGAAACCTTTGAAGGAGGAAAAAATGAAACGACGCACGCTATTCCTTATACAACTTATATTGTTAGTTGGTCTATTAGGAACTTTAGTAACACAAGACGGTATTTCTGTTCAAGCCCAACAGATTCGACCGCAAATCACTAATCACACAGATGGACAGTGGATTAATGATAAGAATGGTTGGTGGTACAAATATCCAGATGGTAGTTTTCCCAGAAATCAATGGCAGCAGATTAATGGAAGGTATTATTTCTTCAACGTTAACGGCTATATGCTAACTGGCTGGCAAGAATTAGATGGTTTTGGATACTACAAAGAAAGATCTTGGTATTATTTCGACCCAGAAAATGGAGATATGAAAACGGGATGGCAGAATATCAAAGGTAAGTGGTACTACCTTGATCCTGCTGAAGGTTATATGCTAACTGGAGTCCAGCAGGTTGGTGAAAACGGGGAATGTTATTATTTCCATAATAAAAATGGAGATATGCAGACCGGCTGGCAACAATTAACAGGTGCTGGTAACCATGAAGGCCCAGCCTGGTATTATTTCAACCCAGCAGACGGAAGTATGCTCACAGGCTGGCAAAATATTCAAGGAAAATGGTATTATTTTCAGCCGATTGATGGATATATGCTAACAGGACTTCACCAAATAGGAGATGCTGAAAAATCTTATTATCTTAATCCAGTAAACGGGGAAATGTTAACTGGTTGGCAACAGATTGCTGACGAATGGTATTACTTCGCAACTGAAGATGGATCCATGCTCTCAAATGCTTGGCAGGATTCGTATTACCTTAAAGAAGATGGGAAAATGGCTCACAGTGAAACTCTTCTAATCAATGGCAAACAATATACCTTTAATGAACAAGGTCTTGTAACTACCAATCCATAACTAGAAGATCCACTTCTCTTTATTTAATCCACCTTAGAACTCGATAAAAAAAGAAGTCTGATGTAAAACATCAGACTTCTTTTTTGTTCTTAATAAATCAATTGCTGAATGACTAGGACGTGACTTTCTTCCACACCATATAAACTGTGCAGTTCATTGGGTTCCATTGTAAGAAAAGTTCCTGGAAGCATTTGAACAGTTTCTCCTAAAGCCGTAAAATCCACCTTGCCTTCCAAGCAAACTACTGTCACTAATGCATCAGCCTTATGTTCAGGAATTTCCTTCCCCTTTGCCAAATGAAGATGACGGATCAAACGACCTCTTTCCTCGACAGGAGTTTCAACAACATCAATTGATGGATCAATTTTGTAAAACTTCATAAATTTGTCCTCCTTGTTTTATTTTATAATGACCTATAGAAAAGACGAAGCCCCATTCTATCAATCTTGATAATCTCCTCCAGAAATACCAAAGTATTCTTCTAATGATTTACCTGAATCAGCAATTTCTTTGGCTTCCCGTCCAATATAACGCAGATGCCAGCTTTCTGGCATGTAGCCTGTTGAAGTTTCCTTACCTTTTAAAAACCTCACAATAAAGCCATAATTGGCAGCATTATCCAAAAGCCACTGGCTGGCACCTGGTTCTTCTAACAAATTGCCTTCTGTATCAATCAAGTCAAAGGCTAAACCAGACTGATGTTCACTGTATCCCGGTCTGGCTGAATAACGATCGGCAGCCTCCTTTCCATCTCGATCGACATAATTTTGATAGAGTTCTAGTTGAGTATCATAACTGCGGAAACCACTGTATTGGTCACTTACAGCATAACCAGCGGCTTTCATGTCCGCAATCAACTTGAGTAAGGCTGCCTTGGCAGTGGGATTTTCTCCAGGATTGTAATGAGAAGAGAGGGGGTACTTTTTATTTACAATCAGGATCTCCTCATACTTTCCTTGTAGACTATAATAACTTCCGTTATAAGAAAGCTCTGCATCCTTTTGTTTTTTATTTGTTTTCTTATCTTCTGCTTGATTTTCTATTTGCTGATTGACAGAATGCTCTTTTCTTTGAACAGAAGTTGATCCTGACGTCTTAGAACTTTCCTTAGCTTTCTTATCAAGTGAACAAGCAACTAATGTAAAGGCAGAGAAGCCAAGCAATAAATAAGCTATTGTTTTCATTTTCATAGGAAAAGATCCTCCATTCACAAGACATATAAAACAAGAGAAATTCTTACCTACATTCTACAAAAAGACCACCAAAAATTCAATGAATTTTAGTGGTCTTCTCAAAATTTCTATTGCGTCAATTCATCTGGATAAGCTTCGACTCCGCCCTCTACATTGGTCACTTGATAACCTTGGCCTTCCAAAAATTCACATGCCCGTGCAGACCGACCTCCTTTTTGACAGATGACATGATAGGAAATCGTCTTATCTAGACTGAGATAGTTTTCTGCTAGGCCACTAAGAGGCAAATTGCGAGCGCCAGCTACATGCCCATTCGCAAACTCATCTACTTCACGAACATCAATCAATTCAATCTTTTCAGTCTGTAAAAGATCTTGTAATTCTTTCGCACTAATCTTTTTCATCATACTTCTCCTTTTTATTTTCATTGATAATTACAACCTTACCAAAACCTGTCTTCCCTTCAATATATGCATGTGCTTCGGGCACTTCTTCCAAGGAAAAAACGCGCCTCGGGGAAACATCTACCTGGTATCGGTCTATATAATCAAACAACTCATCCATCAATTCTTGGTTGACTTGAGCTGAATGAAAAGTCGTCATAAAACTATTATTCTTTATTTCTTCAATTGGGTTAAAGCCTTCTAGCTCCCACTGTCCCCCTAAGAGACCAGTTACGCAGATAATTCCGCCCGGAGCAATATGATCAAATGAATCCTTAATAGTCAATGGACCTACCAACTCTAGAATTTTATCGAACTGCTCCTCAGTCTCCAAACGACCATCTTGATCAATAACAATGTCATCATAAGCTTGATGCTTAAGTAAAAATTGTTTAGAGCCACTTCGAACCGAACCAACGATATGAACATCAGGAAACTGAGCCTTGGCAAGGCGAGCAAACGCTAGACCAACACCGCTGGTTGCCGCACGGACTAAAATCTTATCTTCGGGCTTAATATGCAAATTTTTTAAAGAGCCAAGAGCTGTATAATAGGTTTCAGGAACTGCAGCTAACTCAGCCCAAGACAAACTGGTTTCGATAGGATAAACCTGACCATTTGGCAGGAGAACGTACTCAGCATATGAACCATCGTAAGCTCGCCCCATTTCTCCCATGATGGAAACTACTTTCTGACCAATCTCTAAATCTGTCCGAGTCGTCTCGGCCACCTGGCCAACACATTCAATACCTAAAATTCTAGGGAAGCTAACACTAGGTGACAAGCCTTGCCGTGTAAAGATTTCCGAATGGTTTATTCCAAATCCTCTAACCTTAACCAAAGTCCATCCTTCTCGTAATTCAGGAATAGGTCTTTCTTCTAATAGAAGTTTTTCTGGTCCTCCTGGCTCATAAATAACAATAGCCTTCATTTTCTTCATAGGATCACCTCCCTTTTTCTGGATAGTGTAACTAATCAAACTTAGACTTAACTTAATCGACAATGCTCATGATGGAAATCAAAAGCTGCAAGAGGCAATAGAAGGTATTTTATATTTGAATGCATCCCAACTTTTTAAATTCAAGATAATACTATAGGCTCACTCATACTTCTTCTTTTTCTACTCTCTCCAAATTGAGCAGAATTTTTTCAAGACAAGTTTCAAAATCATTTGCTTCTTTTGGAGAAAAATCTTGATATATGATCTCTGTCATTTCCTTAGAAATTCGATCATAATCATCTTTCAAACTCTTAGCATGATCAGTCAAACAAATGACTTTCTTTCGCTTATCCTTTTCATGGGGACAACGTTCAACCAGATTCATCTCCATCATCCGCTCTAACATCTTGCTTAGAGTATTGAGTGTAAGACCTGTCTTATTTGCTAGTTGCGTTTGGCTCAGTCGATCTTGCTGCCACAAAGCATGAAGAATCCGTCCTTGTTCACCATTAAAATCCTGAATCTCTTGGTCCAGTAATATCCGATTCATCAGTCGATTGGATAATCTGTGGATCTTCCCGATATAAAAACCACAGTTAACCTGTTTCGTCATTTTTCCTCCTTTATAATCTACGATATAGAACTATTTTCTAATTATATTAAATAGAATAATAGCTGTCAAAGATTTAGTTTTCACTGTAAAACACTTACAACACTGTTAAGTAGCATTTCATTATGACAAGAAAAACCAGTTTCATCAGAAACCGGCTTCTTACTACTTATTTCTTCTTTTTGGGTTTTGGAGCTGGTAGCTCTTCAAACATAGCTTCAAATAAAGTAGTTAGATAGCCTTTGCTGTCCACATTGTCTACTAATATCATTTCTTTAGCACCAGGATAAGGAGACACCAGCACGGCTTCAGGCATATATTTCTGGGCAGTTTCGACTGGTTTGACCAAGAGCCGATCATCATAGATTCCACCGACTATTTTACCTTTGTAATAAATAATATACTCCCCCATCATAGCCCGATAGCTGATCTCATCTAAATCAGATAACTGCTCCAAAATGAAGAACAAATATTCTTTGCTTGAGGCCATCTTCTGCCCTCCTCTTCTGTTTTAAATAGTCCGCAATCTCAGAAAAACCTGACTAAAGCTCTACGATTTCATAAGAATATCCCAAATCTTGCAGGAACTTAAACAAATCTGTTGTAGAGACAAAGATGGTCTTTTCATTGGTATTGGGATGGAAAGTCATGATATCCTCTGATACAATGTCCTTATCAAAATAAACTTGAATATCCTTTTCCTCATTGTTGAGCAGACCAAAAGGTGATACCGTTCCTGGTGGCAACTGCATTTTTTCATAGAGGGAATCCGCTGAAGCCATACGAATTCGGTTGGCTGAAACCATCTCTTTAAATAGGTCCATATCCAGACTTTTCTTGTCATCCATAATCAGCAGGTAATACTGAGTTTTCTTTTTATTAGTCAAAAACATGGTCTTGGTCCGAACGCCTTCCATGCCTTCAATATAGCTATCCGCCTGCTCTGTCGTAAATGCAGGTGGGTGCTCCACCACATCAAAAGTGATCCCCAACTCTTGCAACTTGTTAGCCACTTGTTGATATGCATCCATATTTTTTCTCCTTTATTGATGAATAATCTTTTGTACCAATGCTTGCAATTCTGGCACAACTTCTGCCTCAAACCAAGGATTTTTAGCCATCCAGATTTGGTTGCGGGGAGAAGGGTGAACTAGTGGAAAATACTCTGGCAAATAGTTCTTAAAATGATGAACCCGTTCAGTTACTTTGCCACTCACTTTCTCATGAAGATAGTAAGCCTGGGCATATTGTCCAATCAAGAGGGTCAACTCAATATCCGGACACTCCTTGAGGAGTTTAGGATGCCATTTTTCAGCAAAGCCTTTGCGAGGTGGTAGGTCACCTGATTTTCCATGCCCTGGGAAATAAAAGTCCATGGGAATCACTGCAAACAAACCAGAATTGTAAAAAGTATCTTCGTCAACTCCTAACCACTCCCGCAGACGATCACCACTTTTATCCTTCCAGTAAATGCCAGCCGCTTCTGTCTTCATCCCAGGAGCTTGTCCGATGATATTGATACGGGCAGTCTTTGGCGCTGCAAAGAGCGGTTCGATTCCTTTATCCGTATATTCTTTATTTTGAGGATCTGCCATAATGGCTTGTTTAATAGTTTCAATCTTTGACATAAGAACTCCTTCTATGGAAAAACTCAGCCAGAAAAACTGGCCGAGTAGTGGATTATTTGATTAGTTCGTAGATAGCTTCCGCATAAATAGCCGCAGCACGGAAAAGGTCTTCTACATCTGTAAATTCATTAGCTTGGTGCATGGTATTGACATAGTCTGGGAACATAGCACCAAAGGCAACTCCACGTTTTAAGAGACGACCAAAGGTACCACCACCGATGACTTGCTCATGTCCTTTAAGACCTGTTTGTTTTTCGTAAACACTCAAAAGAGTTGCTACCAATTCATCATCTGCTGGAACATAATGTGGAGTGTGTCCGTGCTCAGACAAACTCACTGACACAACACCAGTGACTTTTTCAAGACCAGCTTGAATCGTTTTTGGATCAGTACCTTGAGGGTAACGGATGTTCAGAGCAATAGTATTGTCTGCCTTAGCACTGTCAAAATGGAAGACACCAGCATTCATGCTGAGAGCACCCATTTTAGCATCCGTATAAGCAATTCCTAACTTTTCACCAGTAAAGTCCTCGTGCAGAACTCGAGCAGCTACTTGCAGATAAGCCTTGGCGTCACCACCAAAGTCAAATTGGTTCAACAAGAGGGCCAAATAGGTCCCGCCATTGATCCCATCTTCGGGAGTTGATCCATGGGCAGATTTACCAATGATTGTAACGGTATAGGTTTCTTCATCAACAGTTGAGATTTCGTACTGAAGCTTGTGTTCCTTGGCAAAGGCATCTAAGAGACCAACAAGATCTGGTAATTGTCCGGATACAACTGCTGTTGCAGACTCTGGCACCATATTTTCACGGAGACCACCTGTAAAGCTATGAAGTTTAGCATTCCCAGTGTTGTCATTTCCAAAATGGAGGTACTCGGTGATATTCCCTTTTTCTCCATTAATGATTGGAAATTCCGCATCTGGTGAGAAACCAAAGTCTGGTTCAGGCAGACCAACATGCTTGAAATAATAGTCCATGTCTTGCCAACCGGATTCCTCATCAGTCCCCACCACAAAGCGAACGCGCTTAGATACTGGCAATCCTAAATCTTTGATAATTTTCAAACCATAGTAACAAGCCATAGTTGGCCCTTTATCATCTGATGAACCACGCGCATAAAGTTTACCATCAATGATTTCAGGTTTGTAAGGATCTGTATTCCAGCCACTTCCAGCAGGGACCACATCCATGTGAGCAAAGATTCCCAGTTCTTCTTCACCCTCACCAAAAGTAAAGTGACCAGCATAATTGTCCACATTCTTGGTCTCATAGCCATCGCGCTCAGCGATTTCTAAAAACTTATGCAGGGCTTGAACAGGTCCAGGTCCAAAAGGATGTTCCTTGTCCGCCTTAGAGTCATCACGCTCTGAGTTAATTTCCAAAAGGCTGAACAGATCGGCCAAGAGAGCTTCTCTGCGTTTTTCAACTTCTGCTTTAAAATCAATTGTCATTATATTACCCCAATCTCTAATTCGATTTAAATCAATGCAGCTGTATCAACGTTTTTCAATGATCTCGTCAACTGGCAAACGATAGCTAGGCTCTAACTTTTCATCAGTATAACCAACCGTAATCAAGAGTTCCGGACGGAAACGCTCATCAATCTCCAAAACTTCATTAATCTTAGATTTATCAAAACCTAAAATAATGTTAGATCCGATACCTTGGTCAGTCAAAGCCAGAACAAGATTCATGGCTACCAGACTAGCATTAAGGGCCAAGTAATCACTCTTTTGTTGGTCGCTATAGCGCGCAAACTCAGCTGGTAGATTCTGCATGTAGAATTGAAGCTGCTCATCAGAGAAATTTTTAACTCCAGCCACACGTGCAATCTTACGAGACCGCTTGGTCAAATCTGTATCCGTAAAGAGTGCTATGGTCACTGGTGCTTCTTTAACCTGATCTTGGTTAGAGCCAAAAGCAATTTCTGCTAAGTCTTGATTGCGTTCTCGTACTACTACAAATTTCCATGGCTGGCTATTGTGGGCACTAGGTGCCAAAGTCGCAATTTCAATCGCTGTACGGACATCCTTTGGATCCACAGGCTTATCATTGAAATGCTTGGTTGCGTGACGCTTTTTATTGAGTTCTAGAAATTTCATAGGTCTCTTCCTTTTCTTAATATACTAGCTTCATTTTATCATATTTTGTAAGAGTTTGCAGAGGTTTTTCATTCTCTATAAGAAAGAACTATCAGCCCTTACTACTTAATAAGATTATTCTGTAGTAGAGGTTTCGTTTTCTCCATTCTGGCTACTTGAATCTCTTAAGCCCTTTATTAAATCGCTATAACTAGAGCTTCTTTCTTGCTCAAAAACCTTGTTTAAATTTTGATCTATCTTAGGTATCTCCACTTTTGGTTCAGGTTTTCGAAGGGTCAATTCAATGGCCCCTAGAAAAAGAACAAGAAAAAGCACCAAGAACGTCAAACCTGTCTCCTTTTTAGGAAGACCACTTCCCTTGGTCGGAAGACCTTTCCAACGAGGATACTGCTTCAAAAATCCATTGATCTTCAAGCCAGTGATATAGAGTGTCAAAAAGCCATACATGGTAATAAAGAGAAGCGAAAAACTATGGACAGATACTCGACTAAACTGAATCCTCATTCTAAAGGCTTTATAACCTGCTCCAGCCATATAAACCTCTATGACAAACGCCATAATTATCAGGATAAAGAAAATCAGAAACTGCAGTTTCCACAATTTTCTCAATCCCAAATAAACTTCCTTGTCTGCTTTTTCTTTCGCGAGCACCTCATTCTTTTTTCTTGCTTGGGCTTTAATTTGATGGATTAGTTGAGATTTACTCATATTAGAACTTGATGGCTTTTGTTCTTTTTTTAGATGACTAGCAAAATATGTCTCAGCTACCTTTATCACTTTTCTAAGATTTTCCTCAGTTAACTCATAAGGGTAACCAAATAAATCCCAATGATCTTTCAAATCTGCTTTATTTGGCCTAGTCACGTGAAGATAAAAGTGCCTGCCGATCAAAGTAATAGAAAAGATTGCCGAATAAAAGTTGGATTTTGCAAAAAAATCAACCTCATAAAGACTACCATCCTCCATCATCTTGGTCGTTTCAAAAAAAGAAACGTCCTTTGTGAAGCTTGTGCTGATAATCCTCTGTACTTGTAAAACCTTTGCCCCTACAGTATCAGGCTTAAGAGGAGCAGTCAAAATGAGCTCGGAGACAGACATTGAGTCAGTTACATTATCTCCACTTTCCAACTCAGCTTCTATAAATTCCTTAAATCGACTCAAGAAAGAAGCCATATTTGAGGAGGTTAAATCAATCGGCTGATGCATCTGCAAACCTTGACTTTCTATGCCGGCCTTGATAGGAAAAATATCTTTCACGATAAAGTGTTGTTCTGTTAGCTCAAGGGTAAAAGAAGCCTGGTAGTGAGGCAAGAGATTCGTAATAAGAGCTTTGTAATCTCCATCCTTTTGGTCAGATTTTTCCCAGCAGTTGGTTCTTGTTTTCCCCTCGAAGACATTAGCAATCATTCTTTCAATGCCTTTAGACTTCAGTTGGACATTTCTAGGACTTAGAGGTTCAGAAAAAATCAATTCTGGTTGATCTAGATAGAGCTTAATTCTTTCCAGTCCTTCCTTTAGACTTTCGCGATCATACTTATACTGAATCGCGTATTTTTCCTCTCCCCACTCTAGTATCAGATCACTGCCATCAACTAAAACATCTAATCTATCCCGATAGTCCTCAAGCTTTATCTCAAATAAAAAGATCGGACAATAGGGTCCCAGAATATTCTCTTTAATGTCTAGTATTTTGAATTTGTCTATATAAATACTCTGAAGTTCTTCTCGAATATCTTGTTCCAAATGATCTCTATGTTTGTCAAAATTTAAGGTCATCTTTCTTTAACTTTCATTTTTTATTTTCTGAAGGAAATCTTTGACATCCTCCATATAACCATGTTTCTTAATCAAGAAGGTTAACAGCTCCTTATTATGTCCTGGATAGTTATCTTCACGTCGTAGTTCTTCATACATTTCAATAAAAGGAAGTCCCTTTTCTTTGCCCAATTCTAACTCCGCTTCATAGTCATAAGCTACTTTTCGGAATTGAATGTTCACCAGTTCCCCGCCTTCAACTTCTAACAAGGCATACTGGGCACGGTGATTTTTCAAAGCTGGCCAATCAAAATAGGGCATGCCAATCGTACCTGGATTAATAATTTGTTGTCCTTGGCTTCCATAACGAAGCAACTGCTTGTGAACATGACCGTAAACGGCTATATCCGTTTCCCCATCCAGCAAATGATCAAAATTTGAAGTATCATTTGTCACCTGTAAAGCTCCACCGTAGTTTTTATCAGGTAAGTTATGACTAAGTGAAAAACGCAAACCATCCACCTCAATCCTGTCAAGAAGTGGCAAACTTCTCAACCAGTCAATATAGCGAGTATCAAGTCGTTCCATCAAATACTGAGTTAGGCGCAAAAGTTGTATTTCTTGAGGATCTTCCAAGCCATAGACACCATCTAAAGCTTCTAAAACACAGTCATCCCAATTTCCCCTGACTGCTACAGTGATTGGCAGACCTTCCAAAAGATCCATCAAATCATTTCCACCCGGTCCAGGAAGAAAAAGATCACCCAGAAGCCAGTATTCGGTCGCTCCTAGCTCTTTAGCATCATTTAGGACTGCTTCTAAGGCAGTCGTATTTCCGTGTATATCTGATAAAATGGCAATTCTTTGTTTCATCTTCACTCCTTAAATGAATGGCTGCTTAGTTTGAATCTAGTATATCAAAAACTGACTGAAAACGTGAAAACCATCCTCTGGGTGGTTTATCTTCCAGAACTTATGGATCATTTTAGAAACGGTATAGTTTATGATTTTTACTCCTCACCAGCAATCACAGTTCATCTACTTCTTATGTGTCACACGCTATCTCTTTTATAACTATTAATTTTAAGTACAAAAAAAGCAGGTGACAATCACCTACTTTGTTGAGATATTATTGTCCAGAAATAAGCGGAGCAAGAGATTTATAAGCACCTTCAATAGCCTGCTTCATAGCATCACGTCCTGTTTTCAACTGTTGAAGAAACAGGTTACGACTTTGTTCTGGAACCACTGTATCATCCGGACCAGCGGCTGAAAGTGTATTGTTAAATGTTTCTCTTGAAGTTTCCATAGACTCAATTGCTGGTTGGACTTGTTGATTATATGCTTCTTTTCCAGCTTCTGGAACTTTATTACCGATTTCAGTAATGTATTTCTTATAGTTGTCAATCAACTTACCAAAAAGAGCTTTCATATCGCCGATTGTTTTAGCATTGTCAATTTCTTCATCTGTCAAAAGAACAATTTCTGGAGTTTTTAGATCTGAACTAGCTGTTTTTGATGAAGTTTCAGAGCTGCTTGATGAACTCTTTGAAGTAGAAGTTTTTTCTACAGAACTTGAAGCTTTCTCAGAAGATTCTGAAGTTGATTTTCCAGAACATGCTGCTAAAGTTATAACCGACAAAAGCGCTACACTAGCTGTAACAATTTTTTTCATTAGTGTCTCCTATTAATAAATAATAGGAATATTATATTATAAAATTATTTTATTGTCAAATTATTCCGATATCAAATATTATAAGCATTCTAATGGTTACTTCACATTGCTTGAATCTTTCTCGATATATGACTAAGAATGATTTGAAAATTAATTAAATAAGTCCGACTATAAAATCGAACTTACTCCGTTGTAATACCTATCTTTTCACCACTTGAACAATATCTTGAAAATCCTCTGAAAGAGCATCATATTGATTGTCTACATATAGAAAGTAGCCTTCTATGCCTCTATGAATAATAGCGTTAACCGTCGGGTGAAATTCTTTATCCGTCGCATTAATGACAAACTGTGTCATTTCAAAAGCTACCTCGGGAGTATATTGAAGTTTCTCAATACCAATTCGAATCATCAAGGCTTGGACATTTTCTGGTGAAATAGAATCCTTTTGTGCCTTCCCGTTTAACATCCCGAAAATATAGGCTGCTACTAACTGTCTATCAAGATCCTCATCAAAATCAATCGTGAATAAACTTAAAAATTTATCGACCATTTCAATAGTCTCGTTTGTAATGGTATCGTTCATAATAATTCCTTTCTAAACCAAAATCTACTTCTGCCAACACAAAGTCTTATATTTATCACAATAAGATTAAAGCTTAACAATGACTTGCTCACGACCTGCATACTTATCAATTTCTTCTTGCCAGATTGCCTTTAATTCGTCATCAACTACAACAGTACTTCCAATTTCTTCCATTTCTTTAATACGTTCATCAATTGATGGAATATAAACTACGGGACTTTTTATCTTCTTTAAAAACTCAATAAAATCAATATTAAAAGAAAGATATTTTTGTTTTTCGTGATCATAAAAAGCTATTTTATTATAATTTCTAGCATCTATACCAATTAAAATATTATTACCAAAACTATCCTTAGCAATTGGAAAATAATTGTTATCAATAAAATCTTCTAAGAAGCCTTTCTCAATTAAGTAGTTAAAATTACTATAATACTTAGCTAAAGAAAAACCGTAAAACGAATGGATATCTGAACCCACCTTTTCGATTTTAAAGCTAGTATCAATTGTATCTCCGCCATTATACTTTAATAAAAACTCTTTATATTTTTCAGGTAATGAAATAGAATAATGTTTCTCCAATTTTTCTACTTCATCTAGTACTCCATCCGTTTTAAATGGAAAAATTCTTAACATAGCATTTCCTCATTTCCAGTCCATCATACCATTAAATCTTAGAATAAAATTCTACATTCCAATCTTGTCAATCAATGTGGTAATTAACAAGATACGCTCATACATCTTTACCTTATCTAGATGATTCGCATCTTTGAATCTACCTAATGCCTACAATGGTACAAAACCAAAATACTGATCATAATACAACATACTCTTTCTTATTAAATTTCACTTCATAACCGAACGAATTGATTATTTCCATTAAAAAATCACCGTTATAATAATCCAAAGTTTTTTCTTTAGGAGTTCTAGCCCTACTAAATTTATGGGACAATGCTTCATATCTTTCCACAAAATTTATATTTTGCAAAGCTTGTTCAACTCTAGTATCTAATTTCATCTATTTATTCCTCAGTAAATTGTAATTCTAGGGCGTACTTTGGACATATTATATCACAACCAGATAATAGAGCAATCAATAGAAATCTAGTATAATTAAAAATTCAAAAATATAAAAATGTGATAACAACAACTAGTTATCACATTTTAAACAATAAGACCTCAACTTAAGAATCATTTGCTCACGACTTACAGATTCAGCAATTTCTTCTTAACAAATTGTTATCATTTCCAAAATATTTAAAAGACACATTACAATTCAATTAGTCCCAATTTCCCCAATTCGTTGAGAGCAGCAATTTTTGAAAATGAGTGATTATTCCCCACAAATTCTTTTATCTCTCCAACACATTTATATAAATTTTGGTTTATTTCTTCTAAATTTTCAATAAATATGTCTAATAAATTTGAATCTATATTTTCCAAGGCGGAAGGTAACTGTGTTTGATGTCCAAATAAGTACGCCTCCTTAGCAGTTGCACCTATCGCATAGCTGATATTATCCCATAAAGGAATATTAGATTCATCATTATCTAACTGCATGTAGATAAAAATTCCATTAAAATCAGTTCCATCATCTAACAGAATATAAAGATCTTTACCTGACTTATTTTTATTTTCTAAAAAACTCCAACATTCATCTAAAGCAGTTCGAATTTGAGTTTTATATTGTGTTTTTAATTGAGCAAAAATTGCCTCTGAATAAGTTAGCATAAAGCAAAGTTCAACTACTCTCATATTCTTATCTTTATTTTTCGAAAAGAAATTTAAAATAATCGGCAATAACTTCATCTTTTAAATACTCCTCGCCCTGGAATGTTTTGTTCAATTTTGATAATTCTTTATACGAATTGATTATTTTTTTATAATTATCAAAATAATCTTCTAGTGTTTTTTCATCCACATTCTCAATGGTCTCAGGAAAATATTTTTCACCAGTAGCTTCATAAGAGTAGTAACTAACTAAAACAAGGAAATTCGCGATGCAACTCCAAATAGCAGGATTGGTCTCTTTATCTAACTCAAAATAAGTTAAAATATCTTCCTCATCCATGTTTTCCAATCTACTATACAATAAGTCTGGATCAGACTCACTAATTCTATCAATAGATCTACTTGTGAGTTCTAATGTTTTATGCACATATTCCTTATAGGCTAGGTTTTTTATATACCTTTCTAGAGGATCCGTCATTTTTTGCATAAAATGTAAAAGATTAAGGCTTAATTCCATTTCTATTTTCTCTATAATCTATGACATACAGACCATTCTCAACTACAAATTGTAAGCGTCCATTTACTTTAATACCTTCAACCACTTCAGTGCTTACTTCAATTCTAAGTTTAGGAAATATTTCACTCAATGGTACGACCAATCATTGACTGAATATAGTGTATTAAAGGGATAAATCTAGTATAACAAAAACACCCATAAAACGTTAAAACCATCCACATGAATATGAATGGTTTAGACTATTTTTAAATTAGACTTGTATAGTAAACTAGATCTCTGCTGTGTCATCATTCTCATCATCTACAACTTCAACATTCAAGTGGCCATCATCTAGGTATTCTTCTTGAGTGATCTCACCGCTATGATACATAAATTGCTTATTTAATTTTATTGACAGTTGCTTAAACTCTGAAAAGGTATCTTCTAAACCATCCAGAGCCAAAAAGATATCCACAAAACCGGTTGTATAATCCAGATCTTTTGATGAAGAAATCTTATTTTTCTTTTTGTCTAACAAGGTTATTCCGCTACTTAATTGCTCCAAGTAGTCTTCTATTTCTTTCTCACAGACTTTTAAATTAATAAGATATTCAGAATTATCCATATGTTGATTAATATTTAATTGTTCAAAAAAATTAATATACTGTCTTATTAGTTTATTTACTTCAATCATTTATTTAGTCTCCGCCCTGCTCCTAATTTGGTCTTCATTTTGTTTATTGTACCGTCAATATTCATTACTTTTTTAAATTCTCCATTTGACTTAAACACTTCCAAATGGTCTTTATGCATACCGTCCAAATATATCTGATCGCCTTTTTTGAGGCCTGGGATGCTCTTGTCTACCACCTCATAAATGGCTTGTCCATCATAGCGTTTCTTTGTCTTTCTAACCGATTTTTTCAACTGTTCACCAAAATCTGTCTCAAAAAATTCCTGCATATTATTTACAGGTGTAGGAATTGATCTTCCCCCACCTCTGCCTTCAAACGCCTCAATCTTTTGTTTGTGATCGACTGAGATTTGTTGGATACGATCTGCGAAATCATCCATCTTGCTTGAGACTTTTGATTTTGGTAGATCGACTGGGACGTCATCTACAGTCACAAAGGCAAGTCGATTCTTATTCCCAAGGGAGTCAAGCGTGTTGTGAATATTTTGACGGCCAGTTTCAATAGCATCGCTAAAATTGCGGACCTTATTTGAAAGTGTCTCTGTGCTAGCTGAGATGGCTTGATTCTTCACATTTGAGACACGGTTCTTGAAGTTCTCAAAACCTTCTCCTGCTTGAACCTTGACATCACCTGCCTTGGTCTTGATGTCCGGCCAGGCTGTGTTAGCTCGCTCTTTGATGTTGGCCTTGAAGCTGGTCGCTTCACCACTGTGGATATCGACATTGCCTGTTTGACTTGCTCGGTAGGCCTTGTATTTGTTTCCAAGGTGACCAATGGTACGGCCAATCATTTGACTGGTTGCTAGGTTTGTCAAGGCCATCTGAGGGTCTTCCATAAAGTCATGCCCGAACTGAGCTGCATCATAGACGTTTGCACTCATATGAGCAACCTTTTCAGCAGCCAGGAGAGACTCCGATGCTGTAGTGCCTACCACCTTTGTAGCTGTGGTTAGGCCACCAGATACTAGCGTCGTAACTGCCTCAGCTCCTGCCCACCAGCGTTGCTCTGTTGAGAGTACGTCTCCAGAAATCGTTTCCCCTTTCCATGCACGATAAAGAGGTTCTCCTCCTAAAAGAACTGTACCTGTCCCAAATGCTACTGGTGCTAGGGTACCTCCCGAAGCAATACTACCGACAACTAACAATCCAACACCAACAATTTTAACACCGTTTTCTACCCAGCCAAGCCACTGTTCATTGTCCTTAGACCAAGTAGACTTGAGACGCTTGTACTCCCCCATTTCGGTTGGATAGAAGCTATCCACCAACTTTCTATCTGTCAGGTCCTTAATCTTATTATAGGTTTCTTTGTCTGACTGTTCAAGTTTTTTTAGACGCTCTTTGGCAACTTTTAGCTTTTCATTGTATTTAGCTGCAGCGGCAGGGATCGGACTTTTATCACTATTTAGAATATCAGATAAGGTAAAATGTTTGGTTTCTGTTGACGTCTGCTCTACCGGCCCAGCCAACCCATTGTTTATATAGGTTGTCGTTTTTTCTTCATAGGTCAAGTGATCTGACTTGTATTGATTTTTCCCTTCATTGACCTTATTGAGAGCTTCTACTGCATCTTCAAGACCGCTGATATACTTATTCTCGATATTCTGGACAACTTCGCGATGAATATCCTTCAGAGCATCCATTATTTTCAGGACTTTATGTTCAGCTTCAAGAAAGTCTTTTTCTGGCATTTCTTTGCCCAGAGTGGCACCTCCTTGAGCAATATAAAGGTCAGCTAAGTCATTATCTTGGACGATGGTTGCGGCTTTAGAAATATCATTGAGCAAGTCAACAACTTGTTGGACATTGTTCTCCATGAAGCCTAAATTTTTGCCTTTTTCAAAATCACTTTTATTTGTATTAGTTTACCATAAATACAGAAACATTTACACTACGACCCGACATTATGGCTCTTAAATAAACATTTTTACCAGTCAGACAATTTAATTTTTCATTCCATATTTTCAATCGGCTCTGCTACTTCAGGTAGCGTTGCTTTCTGCTGGACTACTAGATGTAGCTTTTCCCGCACTGCTTCTGCCACAGCTCGAGGTACGCCGACTTCGACAATTTCGTCAACGCTGGCTTCTTTAATCTTGGTTAGAGATTTGAAGTGTTTCATAAGATTTTGCTTGCGTTTTGGTCCCAAGCCTTCAATGCCATCTAGCTGCGATGAGAAGGAATTCTTAGACCGGAGCTGGCGGTGGAAGGTAATAGCAAAGCGGTGGACCTCATCTTGGATACGCTGTAGGAGAAAGAATTCCTGCGAATTGCGGGATAATTCGACGACTTGCAGAGGATCTCCAAAGAGCAACTCGTGTGTCTGGTGCTTGTCATTTTTTTGCAGTCCAGCGATGGGAATATCTAGTCCCAGCTGATCCTGGATAACTTCTTTAGCGATATTGACCTGCCCCTGTCCTCCGTCAATGACAATCAGATCAGGAGGAGTCAGTCCATCCCGAATCACCCGACTGTAGCGCCTCTTGATGACCTCTCGCATGCTGGCATAGTCATCTGGTCCTACCACAGTCTTGATCTTATACTTGCGATAATCCTTCTTGCTTGGTTTACCATTGACAAAGACTACCATAGCCGATACAGGACTAGTCCCCATGATGTTGGAGTTATCAAAAGACTCGATGCGAACAGGCGTTGGAATGTTAAGGAGCTGACCTAGATTCTCAATAGCGCCTTGGGTCTTTTCAATAGATTTCTCCAAGAGGTCAAACTTCTGTTGGAGACTAACTCGGGCGTTTTTGATAGCCAGATTGACCAGCTGTTTCTTCTCACCTCGCTGGGGCTTAAGCACCTTGGTATCTACCAAAGCCTTCACAGCCTCTTCGTCAATATCTGCCGGAATCAAAATTTCATTGGGCTTGAGGTGGGATTTTTCCTGATAAAATTGTCCAATATAGGTCAAGAAATCCTCGTCCGGATCATTGTAATAGGGAAAAAGATTGACATCACGCTCGATTAGCTTTCCTTGGCGGACAAAGAAGACCTGTACGCACATCCAGCCCTTGTCCACATAGTAGCCAAAGACATCGCGATTCTGCAAATCCTTGGCCATAACCCGCTGCTTGGTTCGTAAGGTACCAATGGACTGAATCAAGTCGCGGTACTCTGCTGCCTTTTCAAACTCCATAGCTTGCGCTGCGCCAGCCATTTTTCCCCGTAAATCCTCAATAATCTGGTCATCCTGCCCCTTGAGAAAGGCCGCTACCTCTTGGGCTAAATCCTTGAAATACTGGCTGTCTACCTTACAAATAGTGTGGGCCTTACATTGCCCCAGATGGTAGTAAAAGCAGACTTTCTCAGGTGGATTGGTACACTTGCGGAAAGGAAAGAGTCGATCTAAAAGCCGCTTGATTTCATTGGCCGCACCAACATCGGGGTAAGGACCAAAATAAAGTCCACCATCCTTTCTGACTTGGCGCGTGATAATCAGGCGCGGATAGGTTTCATTGGTAATCTTGATAAATGGATAGGACTTATCGTCCTTGAGCATGATATTGTACTTGGGCTTGTTTTCCTTAATTAGATTAATCTCCAGAAGCAAAGCCTCAATATTAGACTCGGTGACAATAAACTCAAAATCGACAATCTCTGATACCAGAGCCTCCGTCTTGGTATCATGACTACCACGGAAATAAGACCGAACCCGATTGCGAAGATTCTTGGCTTTGCCGACATAAATAATAGTACCGTTTTTGTCTTTGTGAATGTAACAGCCGGGACTGGTCGGCAACAGTTCCAGCTTTGATTGTATTAGCTTGTTCATAGGTCTATTATAGCAGAAAAGAGGCCGAACCGCCTCTTCTTATTATTGTAACAACAAATCCAACAAGTCTTGATAAGATTGGAGAATGTAGGTTGGTCTAGCCTGTGTTTGGTTAATCAGTCCCTTCGGATTATACCAAGCCGTATCAATCCCTGCATTGTTTCCACCGGCAATGTCAGCGGTCAATGAATCCCCAATCATCAAAGCCCGACTCTTCTCAAAAGCTGGTATCTGCTCTGCTATTTTTTTATAAAACAAAGCTTCAGGCTTCTGTGTCCCCATCTGCTCCGAGATGAAAATATGGTTAAAATAGGGTGAAATATCGGAATGAGCCATGCGACTGGTCTGAATAGCCGTGATACCATTGGTCGCTCCGTAAATCTCATAATCAGCTTCTGTCAGACTGTCCAACAACTCGCTAGCACCAGCATAGGTCTGACCCTGCTGAGCAATATGCTGTTGGTAGAGGAGGGCCAACTCGGCACCATCCTTCTCAATGCCAAAATGAGCAAAAAGACGAGAAAAGCGCGTATTAACTAGCTCCGGCTTGGTGATTTTCCCCTGCTCCAGATCCCGCCACAGCCCCTTGTTCATGGGAATATAATAGTCTTTGTAGGTCTGAATCTCCGTTACGCCCTGCTCCTCCAAAAACTGAGTCAGCGCAATATCTTCTGCCGTATCAAAATCCAGCAGCGTATGGTCAAGGTCGAAAAGTAAAAATTTGTATGACAAGGTTGAAATCCTTTCTGTAACTGTAGTAGCTTCATTATACCACAAGCCATAAAAAACGAGAGTGGGACAGAAATCGGTAATTCGTTAGAATTCGATTTCGTCGTC
>ERZ773083.918-NODE-918-length-21854-cov-4.081196_pt1 | contig 21854 bp, 17 predicted proteins | sample MGYA00511465_ERZ773083 | MGnify/ENA primary metagenome ERZ773083 (study PRJEB29015, sample SAMEA2738001) | human oral metagenome | biome: human oral; feature: human-associated habitat; material: dental | place: China | collected 2060 ... | reverse complement strand
GGTCGCGGATACGATGAAGGAGGACAGCGCGGAGGCAATCGCAGAGCTGAAAAGGCTCGGCATCCATGTGGTCATGCTGACCGGAGACAACCAAAAGACGGCCGAGGCAATCGGCAAGCAGGCGGGTGTCAACGAGGTCGTGGCGGGCGTGTTGCCGGACGGCAAGGAGGCCGTGATCCGCGCGCTTCGGGAAAAGGGCAAGGTCGCCATGGTCGGCGACGGCATCAACGACGCACCGGCGCTGACCCGCGCCGACATCGGCATTGCGATCGGTGCGGGCGCGGATGTGGCCATCGACGCGGCGGATGTGGTGCTGATGAAGAGCCGTCTCACGGATGTCACGGCGGCGATACGTTTGAGCCGTGCGACCTATCGGAACATTCTGGAGAACCTCTTCTGGGCACTCATCTACAATGTGCTCCTGGTGCCGACGGCGGCGGGCGCCTACCTGCATTTCTTCGGCATCGCGATGAACCCGATGCTCGGTGCGGCGGCAATGAGCCTCTCGAGTGTCTGCGTCGTGAGCAATGCGCTGCGTCTTAATTTGTTCCGCGTGCACGATGCGCGGCATGACAAGCCGCTGCGGCATCATGTTACGGTAAACCAAACAGGGCGGCTTTTGGAAGCAGCAAGCGCCGAAAAGAGCGCGAAAGGAGATTTTATGAAGAAGGAACTTACAATCAAGGGTATGATGTGCGGACACTGCGAGGCGACGGTCAAGAAGGCGCTCGAGGCTCTGCCGGGCGTTGAGAGCGCTGCGGTGAGCCATGAAAAGGGCGACGCGGTCGTGGAGCTCAGCAAAGAGGTCAGCGACGAGGCGCTCAAGCAGGCAGTGGAAGAAAAGGATTACGAGGTGACCGGCGTTAAGAGTCTCTGAGCCGGAAGCTTGATTTGAAACGCGCGGACATGACTATGGTCTCCGGGGCGGCGAAAGCCGTGCCCGGAGATTTTTTTGAAAGAAAACGACTGGCGGCTTTTATTTACAAAAGCGGAGTGCTATCATAGGTAATAAATGGTTAGCTAATTCTAATTAATTGCGACAAGCCGCTTCGGTCGGTGTAAGGGCAGCGAAAAAAATGCCGTCCGGGTGCGGAAAGGGGGAGAGATTTATGGCGGAAACAGGCAGACAAAAAGGGCAGGAACAGGGTCGCGGAAAGAGTTTTTTGAACTATGTGACGAAGTTTGCTGCGGTGAGTAAAGCGAGCTACCTGCGAAGTGTGGTGCTGGCTTGTATCGGGGTTCTCTGCTCCATGGTCCCGTATTTTGTGATGGGCACCATGGTAAAGCAGCTCCTTGAGGGAGAGCGAAACTATGATGTATTTCTCCTAGAGGGAGGGGGCATGGCAGTTTTTATTGTGCTCGGGATCCTCTTTCACACCTGTTCTACCAACTTGTCGCACAAAACGACCTTCGCGCTGATTGCGGGGATACGGACGGAACTCTGCGAAAAGCTTGCGCGTCTGCCGCTCGGAACGGTGCGCGAGACGCCGTCCGGCGCGCTCAAAAATATCATGATTGAGCGAACGGATGCAATCGAGACGACGCTTGCGCATGTGGTGCCGGAGTTTACGGCAAACCTGCTTGCGCCGCTTCTCATGTTTTTGTATCTCTGCCGCATCGACTGGCGCATGGCGCTCTTATCGCTCGCGACCCTGCCGCTTACGCTGCTCTGCCTGATGGCGATGTTTCGCGACTACGAGCGTCCCTTCCGCAGAACGCAGGAGACCACCAAGGTGCTGAATGACACGGCGGTCGAGTACATCGGCGGCATTGAGGTCATCAAGGCCTTCGGCAAGGCGGAGAGCTCCTATGCCCGCTTTGCGCGCGCGGCCGAGGAGAACGCGCGCAGCTTTACGGACTGGATGCGGGCAAGCATCGTGCCTTTTTCTCTCAGCATGACGATTGCACCGGCAACCCTGCTTGCGGTGCTGCCGCTCGGCGCGGTCTTTGTGATGCAGGGCACGCTTGCGTTTCATGACTATGTGATGATACTGATTCTTTCCTGCGGCCTGATTACGCCGCTCATCACGGCGCTCAGCTACAGCGACGACATCGGGAAGGCGACCTCGATTTTCGGTGAGATCGACGCCGTGCTTACGCTCCCGGAACTCTCGCGTCCGGAGAAGAGTCGCGCCCTGCCGACAGACAGTGAAGTCAGACTTCGCGATGTGCGTTTCGGCTACGAGGACAAGGAAGTTCTGCACGGGATTGATCTCGACATTCCGGCGGGAAAGGTGACAGCTTTGGTCGGACCCTCGGGGAGCGGTAAGTCGACCATTGCGAAACTGGTTGCCTCTCTCTGGGACGTCGGAGACGGCAGCATTACACTCGGCGGCGTTGATTTAAGGGAACTTTCGTCGGAAGACTATAACAGGCAAGTTGCCTACGTTTCTCAGGACAGCTTTCTCTTTAATACGACAGTGCGTGAGAACATACGCATGGGGAGACCCGGGGCGAGTGATGCCGAGGTGGAGCAGGTCGCGCGGGACAGCGGCTGCTATGACTTTATCGCAGGACTCGAGAACGGCTTTGACACCGTGGTCGGCGGAAGCGGAGCGCATTTGTCGGGCGGTGAGCGCCAGCGCATTTCGATTGCCCGTGCGATGATGAAGGATGCGCCGCTCCTTATTCTGGACGAGGCGACCTCCTATGCGGATCCGGAAAATGAGTCGCTGATTCAGCGCTCCGTGGCAAGGCTTGCGCAAAATAAAACGCTGCTGGTAATTGCGCACCGGCTTTCGACCATTGTGAATGCGGATCAAATTGTTGTGGTACAGGCCGGGAGGATTGCAGCCTGCGGGACGCACGAGGCGCTGCTCGAAGAGAGTCCGCTCTACCGGAAGATGTGGGAGGCGCACAGCAGTGCAAGAGACTGCTCGGAGGAAGGAGGGCTGTCCGAATGATTGCGACACTCAAAAAGTTCTTTGCCTTTTGTTCCGCAAAACACCGCCGTATGTTTTATGCGTCGCTTTGGCTCGGGGTGTTGATTGCCTTCTGTGAAGTACTGAAATATCCGGCCATCAGCCTCATACTCCGCGGATTTTCGGAAGACGGAATGACGGGAAAGCTGATCCTGTTCAGCTTTCTGCTCCTGCTGATCGGCGTGCTCGCGGAGGCTGCGTTCCGCTCCAAACAGGCCATGCTCCAGTGCCGCGCGGGCTACGGGGAGTGTGCGAACAAGCGCATTGAAATTGCGGAAAAGCTGCGCTTTTTGCCCATGGGCTATTTTAACCGCACGAGCCTCGGCGATATCAGCTCGGTGACCACCAACACGATGGAGCTGCTCGGCGATGTGGCGACTCGCGTGGTGATGCAGACAACCCAGGGGCTACTCAATACAGCGCTCATTCTGCTGATGCTTCTGATCTTTGACTGGCGAATCGGTCTGATTGCCCTGATCGGGGCGCTGCTCTTTGCTCTGATTAACGCCCGTATGCAGCATAACAACGAGGCCTTGTCCGGACAAAAAATAGCGAACGACACCAAACTCATTGAGAATGTTCTCGAGTACATCCAGGGCATTTCCGAGGTAAAGTCCTACGGGCTGAGCGGAGAGTCCGAGCAAAAACTGAAGGAGAGCATTGCGGAATCCGCCCGCTTGATGACCGACTTGGAGTTCGCGTCAAACCGCTACATGCCGCTGCAAAACGGGGTCCTGAAGCTCACGGGACTCGGGATTTTACTGGCCTCGCTGCGCTTTTATCTGGACGGCAGCATGGACCTGATTACCGCGGTGCTGATGATGGTCATGGCCTTTCAGGTGTTCGCGGGACTTTCGAGCATGGGCGCTTACTCCGCACTGCTCCGCATGGTGGATCTCTGCGTCACAAGAGGACAGGAGATACTCTCTCTCCCGTCGATGGAGATTGACGGCGAGGCCTATACGCCGAAAACACATGACATTGCACTCGAAGAGATTGACTTTGCGTATGAGAGCCGGAAGGTGATCGACGGTGTGTCGCTTCGCATTCCGTCCGGCACGAGCGCGGCCTTTGTGGGCCCCTCCGGCAGCGGCAAGACGACACTCTGCCGGCTGATTGCCCGCTTCTGGGATGTGCAGAGCGGAACGGTGCGCCTCGATCAAAAGGATGTGCGGGACTACTCGATTGACGCACTGATGGAGAACTTTAGCTTCGTGTTCCAGTCGGTTTACCTGTTTCATGATACGGTCGCAAACAACATACGCTTCGGGAAACCGGATGCGTCTATGGAAGAGGTCATTGCCGCGGCAAAACAGGCCTGCTGCCACGACTTTATTACCGCGCTCCCGGAGGGCTATGATACCGTGATCGGTGAAAATGGCGCCTCGCTCTCCGGCGGGGAGCGGCAGCGCATCTCGATTGCGAGAGCCATCATGAAGGATGCGCCCGTCATTATCCTCGATGAGGCGACCGCCAATGTGGACCCGGAGAATGAGAAGGAACTCATGGAGGCAATCGCGGCACTCACAAAAGAGAAGACGGTCTTAATGATTGCGCACCGCCTGAAAACCGTGCGGGCGGCGAAGCAAATTTTCGTGGTCGAGCGCGGGCGCATTGCGCAGCGCGGAACTCACGAGGAACTTCTTCGGGAGGACGGCATATACCGCAGATTTGTGGAGGCCAGAAACAAGGCGCTCAGCTGGAAGGTATGAACGCAAATCGAAAAGAGCCGCAGCGAGAGGAAACTTTCGCTGCGGCTCTTTTTGTTTGCATCGCTTGCCCAATTTTTTTGACTTGCCGATTCAAGTGCGGGCTAACCCTTATTTTCCCATAATGCCTTGTGCTTCCCTGCGGAGCCGCTCGCCGCACTTATGCAGGCGCCCGCGGAGGCAAAACAGCTCACGGCGGCCTATATCCGCATCTGCGGCGCTTCCTGTGCGATCAATGTGGTCGGTGACCTCCTCTTTGTCGCGGTGCTCGGCATGAACGTGGCGGGCGCGGCGCTCGCGACCGTTCTGGCGCAGGCGCTGAGCGTTGTCTTTTCCCTTGTGATGCTTCGGAAAAAGCAGCTCACCTTCCGCTTTCGGAGGAGTAACTTCCGCTTGAACGAGCAGAGCGCGCGCATCGTAAAAATAGGCCTGCCGCTCGCCCTGCAGGAGCTGCTGACCCAGAGCTCCTTTGTCGCGATTTGCGCCTTTGTAAACCGTCTCGGCCTTGAGGCCTCCTCGGGTTACGGCGTCGCGAGTAAGCTGATCGGTTTCATTATGCTGGTGCCGAGCGCCCTCATGCAGTCGCTCGCAAGCTTCGTCTCGATGAATGTCGGCGCGGACGATGAAAAGCGCGCGGAGAAAGCTGCCGTGACCGGTGTTTGGATCTGCGAGATCGTGGGAGTCGCGGTCTTCTTCCTGGTACTCCGGCACGGTGACCTCCTCTCGGTGGTCTTTACGGCGGACAGCGCCGTCATTGCCAAGAGCTTTGCGTATCTGAAGGGTTTTGCGCCGGAAGTGCTTTTAACCCCCGTGCTCTTTGCCTTCATCGGCTACTACAACGGACACGAGGCGACGGTTTGGTCCATGGTGCAGGGACTGCTGCAGGTCTTTTTGGTTCGCCTGCCTTTCTCTTTCTTCATGAGCATACAGCCGGATGCGAGCCTTCGGCACATCGGCTACGCGGCGCCGCTCGCGACTGCCTTCGGTATTTTGATCAATGCGCTCTACTTGTTTTTTTATCGAAAAAAACACTTGCAGTGAGAAGCAAACGAAAAAGACGCCCCCGCAGGCGTCTTTTTCCGTTCTCGGCTTGAGAAAGTATTGGGAATGGACTACACTGGAGCAGATACGGTTCGGACAAGAGGGGAGGCAGAAATGCTCTTAAAGAACGGCTCTTTTTATTACGAAAAACGCCTGGTGATAGGGGATCTCCGCGTGACGGGTGAGACGATTGCGGCATTTTCCTCTCAGACCGCGGGTGGCCTTATGCCGCTTGCGAATGAGGAAGTGCTGGAACTCGGAGGGGCGGCGGTCATACCGGCCTTCTTGGACATTCACACGCACGGTGCGGTCGGCGTGGATGTCAATGCGGCGAGCGCCGAGGACTTTGAAAAACTGGCGCGTTTTTTTGCGCGTCAGGGGACGGGCAGCTTTCTCTGCTCGATTCTCACCGATACGGAAGCGCAGACGGAGCGCGCCATTCAGGCCTTTCTCGACTGGAGGAAGCTACCGCACGCGGGCGCCGATTTACTCGGCATCCACTTAGAGGGGCCGTTCTTGTCCCCGAAGCATAAAGGGGCGATGCCGGAGAGCCTGCTCCGCACGCCTGACTATGAACTGATTGCCCGCTACCAGGAAAAGGCAGAGGGGCACATCCGCTATATCACCCTTGCACCGGAGCTGCCGGGGGCCATCGAGCTGATTCCGAAACTCAGAGCCCTCGGCATTGTCACAGCCCTCGGGCACTCGGATGCGGATTACCGCACCACGGAACAGGCCATATTTGCGGGAGCTCGTGCGGCGACGCACACCGGTAACGCGATGCGCCCCTTTGACCGCCACGAGCCGGCCATTTTCGGTGCGGTGCTCGCCTCGGAAGAGGTCTACTGCGAGATGATTTCGGACGGTCTCCACTTACACCCGGGCAGCATTTGCCTCTACTTACAGGCGAAGGGACTTGACCGCGCGATTGCCATCACGGACTCCATCATGGCGGCGGGACTGCCGGACGGCGAATACATGCTCGGCGTCAACGAGGTCGTGGTGAAAGACGGCGATGCGCGCTTAAAGCACGGGGATGCCCGCGCGGGAAGTACACTCACCATGGCGCGCGCCTTCCGGAACCTCAGGAAGTTTACGGGGCGGCCGACCGCGGAACTGGTTCCCTTGCTCTCGGAGAATGCGGCGCGCCTTCTCGGGGAGGATAAGCGCATCGGGAATCTGACCCCGGGCAAGCGGGCAGACCTCTTGATTTTAAAAGATGATGAGATTCACCGCGTTATGCTTCGCGGCGCGTTTTGTAACTTTGACTGAAAACAGAGAGCAGAGAAGGAGGCATCATGGCAGGACATTCGTATCATTCGTATTATGAGATCGGCAGAGAGGAACTCGGAAAGGACGCAAAAATTCCGATTGTTGTCTGCAAGGAGCCCGGAGAGGCGTTCTATGAGCTTGCACTCGAGATGGTAGAGGAGATTCAGAAGAACAATGCGGCGGGACGCCGCACGGTGTTCATCTGCCCGGTGGGACCGGTGGGACACTACCCGATTTTTGTGCGCCTCGTGAACGAGAGAAAGGTTTCGTTAAAGGACTGCTGGTTCTTTAACATGGACGAGTACCTGACCGATGAGGGCGAGTGGGTTCCGAAGGAGGACAGACTTTCCTTCCGCGGCTTCATGGAGAGAACCGTGTACAGCAAGATTGCGCCGGAGTTAAACATCCCGGAAGAACAGCGCATTTTCCCGGATCCGCATCACCCGGAGAAGGGCGATGAGCTGCTGGAGAAGCTCGGCGGCGCGGATATCTGCTTCGGCGGCATCGGCATCACCGGTCACCTCGCATTCAATGAGCCCCAGCCGGAACTTTCCCCCGAAGAGTTTGCGGCGCTGCCGACCCGCGTCCGCACGATTGCGCCCGAGACCCGCGCGGTGAACTCGATCGGCGACCTCCGCGGTGCGCTTGAGGACATGCCCTCACTCTGCGTGACCATAGGCATGAAGCAGATTCTCTCGGCAAAGAAGGTGCGCCTCGGAATGTTCCGCGACTGGCACTACTCGGTCATTCGCCGCGCGGCTTACGGCGAAGTCAGCGCCTCCTTCCCGGTTACGCTGTTACAGCGCCATCCGGATGCCAAGATGTATATGAGCGAGCGCGTGGCAAGCGGAAATTAAAGAAGACAGGAAAGAGCTTACGGCAAAATACAAAAAGAGCAGCGCGGCGTGATTCGCGCTGCTCTTTTTATGTTGCGATTCGCGGCAAATATAGATACAATGCACTTAAAAGGAGGCACAACATGGCACAGACAAGCATCAACATCCGCATGGATGAGGATTTAAAGAAGCAGTTTGACGCGTTCTGTTCCGATATCGGTATGAGTATGTCGACCGCATTTTGCGTGTTTGCAAAAACCGCTGTCAGAGAGCGGAGAATTCCTTTTGAGATTTCCGCAGAAAAAGACCCCTTTTACAGCGCTGCCAATATGGCAAGGCTGAAAAAATCCATTGCCGAAATGGAGGCAACGGGCGGAACGGTCCACGAAGTGAAAATCGATGATTAAAGCGTGGACAGAAGACGCGTGGGAAGATTTTGAATATTGGCTAAAGCAGGACAAAAAAACGCTAAAAAGGATTTTACAATTTCAGATTGTCCGGTGCGGCTCTCACTACAGAGATAAGTAAAAAACGGCAAGAAAAAGCAGAGCGGAAATCCACTCTGCTTTTGCCTTTGTTCTATGGCAGCGATTAGCCGATTGCTGCAACAGACTTCGAGAGGCGAGACACCTTGCGGGAAGAAGTGTTCTTGTGCAGGATGCCCTTGGAAGCTGCCATCGTGAGCGCACGCTCTGCCTTGCGGAAGCTCTCCTCTGCTGCTGCCTTGTCGCCTGCTGCGACAGCTGCGTCGACCTTCTTGACAGCGGTCTTGACAGCGGACTTAACAGCCTTGTTTCTCTCTGCTCTCTTTGCGGACGTCAGAATTCTCTTCTTCGCGGATTTGATGTTTGCCAATTTCTTTTCCTCCCATTCACGGATACGATGATAGTTTCACAGTCATCAAGACAACCGTCAGGGACGGGCAGCCGCGCAAATGTCTTGCTCTCTGTGGGCGTTCGCATCGAAGTCTGGACACGGACAGTTCAATGTAAACATACCCGTAAATTGTAGGACAAAGCCCGGAGAGTGTCAAGCTTACTTGAAAGAGAAAAGCAAAAATGTTATTCTCATTCCAGATGAAAAGGCAGGAAAGCCGCAGTCTGCTTACGGTTTTTATGGAGGAAGCATGCCGACTTACGACAGACAACATATCAGAAACTTTTGTATCATTGCCCACATTGACCACGGCAAATCCACGCTCGCCGATCGCATCATCGAGAAGACGGGTTTGCTCACCGAGCGGGAGATGCAGGATCAGATTCTGGACACGATGGAGCTCGAGCGGGAGCGCGGTATCACAATCAAGAGCCAGGCGACCCGCACGGTGTATCGCGCAGCCGACGGCGAGGAGTATATTTTCAACCTGATCGACACACCCGGACATGTTGACTTTAATTATGAAGTGTCCCGCGCGCTCGCGGCCTGCGACGGCGCGGTGCTTGTGGTCGATGCCTCCCAGGGCATAGAGGCGCAGACGCTCGCAAATGTCTACATGGCGCTGGATCACGACCTCGAGGTTATTCCGGTCATCAACAAGGTGGACTTGCCGAGCGCGGAGCCCGATAAGGTCGCGGCGGAGATCGAGGATGTCATCGGCATCGAGGCGGAGTCCGCACCGCGCATTTCCGCGAAGACAGGTCTCAATGTGGATCAGGTGCTGGAGGCCATCGTGAAGCAGCTGCCGCCGCCGGGCGGCGACGAAAAGGCGCCGCTGCAGGCGCTCATTTTCGACTCGCTCTACGACAGTTATAAGGGCGTTATTGTATTTCTCCGTGTGAAGAACGGCACGGTTCGGAAGGGCGACCGCGTCCGTATGATGGCGACCGGTGCGGAGATGGACGTGGTCGAGATCGGTTATTTTGCGCCGGGGCGCTTTATCCCCTGCGACGAGCTTTCGGCCGGCATGGTAGGCTACCTCACCGCGAGCATCAAGAATGTGCGGGACACGCGGGTCGGCGATACGGTCACGCACGCGAAGAATCCGGCGGCAGAGGCGCTCCCGGGCTATAAGAAGGTCACGCCGATGGTCTACTGCGGTCTTTACCCCGCAGATGCCGCGCAGTATCAGGATCTTCGCGACGCGCTTGAAAAGTTGCAGTTAAACGACGCCTCTTTGACCTATGAGCCGGAGACCTCGCTCGCGCTCGGTTTCGGTTTCCGCTGCGGTTTCCTCGGGCTCCTGCACCTCGAAATCATTCAGGAGAGACTGGAGCGAGAGTATGATCTGGATCTTGTGACGACGGCGCCCGGCGTCGTGTACCGCGTCTATAAGACGGACGGCACGATGTTGGAACTCACGAACCCCTCGAATCTCCCGGATGCCGCGGAGATCGAACACATGGAAGAGCCTGTGGTTTCGGCGGAAATCATGCTGACCCGCGAGTTTATCGGGCCGATTATGCAGCTCTGCCAGGAGCGCCGCGGCCTTTACCTCGGCACCGACTACATGGAGCAGGACCGCGCGATTCTGAAATACGAACTGCCGCTGAATGAAATCATCTACGATTTCTTTGACGCGTTAAAGTCCCGCTCGCGGGGCTATGCGTCGCTCGACTACGAGTTAAAGGGCTATAGGCCCTCGAAGCTCGTGAAGCTCGACATTTTAATTAACCGTGAGACCATCGACGCGCTCTCGTTCATCGTCTTTGCGGACGGCGCCTACGAGAGAGGGCGGAAGATGTGCGAGAAGCTCACGAAGGAGATTCCGCGTCAGCTCTTCGATATTCCGATTCAGGCGGCCATCGGCTCGAAGATTATTGCGCGCGAGACCGTCAAGGCAATGCGGAAGGATGTGCTCGCAAAGTGCTACGGCGGCGACATCTCGCGGAAGAAGAAGCTGCTCGAGAAACAAAAGGAAGGCAAGAAGCGCATGCGCCAGATCGGCTCCGTCGAGGTACCGCAGAAGGCGTTCATGAGCGTCTTGAAACTCAGCGATGAGTGAGAAACAAAAACTGGAACTGTACATCCACATCCCGTTCTGCGCCTCGAAATGCCGCTACTGTGACTTTCTCTCCGGCGAATCCACGCCGGAGGCGCAGCGCGCCTATGTCAACCAATTGATCGAAGAGATACGCGCCCAGGGGCAGATACTTCCCGAGTATCAGCTCTCCAGCATTTTTATCGGCGGCGGGACGCCTTCTATTTTGAGCGGTCTGCAAATTCAGAATATTATCTCGGCGGTCTATGAGAACTTTGTGGTCGAGGCGGATGCCGAAATCTCGATTGAGTGTAACCCGGGAACCCTCGACGCAACCAAACTCGAATACTACCGCGAGGCCGGCATCAACCGCCTGAGTCTGGGGCTCCAGTCCGCGGACGATGAAGAACTGAAACTGCTCGGGAGAATTCACAGCTACAACGACTTTCTTCACAGCTACGAGCTCGCGCGGGCGGCGCATTTTGACAACATCAACATCGATTTGATGAGCGGCATTCCGCACCAGACGCTGCACAAGTGGCGCCAGAGCCTCAAAAAGGTGCTGCGCCTCCACCCGGAGCACATCTCGGCCTATTCGCTGATCATTGAACCCGGGACACCGTTCGCGACGCTCTACGGCAGCGAGGAGGGGCAGAAAGCGCTTCCCGGCGAGGACGAAGAGCGCGAGATGTACGCGGAGACCAAGACTTTGCTGGAAGAGTATGGGTTTACGCGCTATGAGATTTCGAACTATGCCCGCCCGGGCAAGGAATGCCGCCATAACATCGGCTACTGGACCGGCGTCGACTACCTCGGCGTCGGGCTCGGTGCCTCCAGTAAGTTAAAGCACCACCGCTTTCACTCGGAGGAGAGACTGGACCGCTACATGGCGGTCGAGATGCACCGGGATCTGATGCCGCTCTACCAGGATCTGGTGGCGCTCACGGTTGCGGACGAGATGGAAGAGTTTATGTACCTCGGGCTCCGCATGACCAAGGGGGTCTCGGGCGCGGATTTTTACGACCTCTTCCACCTGAATATGTTCGATCTCTTCGGGGATGCAATCCGGAAAAACACGGCGCTCGGTCTCCTGGAGGTCGATACACCGATGCTCCGGCTCACGGAGCGGGGAATCGATCTCAGCAACCGTGTTTTTGCGGACTTTTACGAAGTGTTGCCGCGAAACCAGGCGCTGTTTCCGGACGATCCCCGCAATTTAGTCTGAGAGCGGGAGCGTCACGGTGAACACGGTGCCGTGTTCCGCAGTGCTCTCGGCACGAATATCGCCGCCGTGGGCATTCGCGATGGTCTTTGCAATCGATAGACCGAGGCCGTAACCGCCCGCCGCACGGGCGCGCGACTTGTCCACGCGGAAAAAGCGGTCAAAGAGACGGGGGAGTGCATCCGCAGGGATGAGCTCCCCGTTGTTATGAACGGAGAGCAGGGCGTGTTTTTTCTGGCGGCAGAGGCGCACGGTGACTTCGGTGCCGGGCGCGGCATATTTCAGTGCGTTGTCGAGCAGGATTGCAAGGAGCTGGGCGAGTGTCTGTGCATCGCCGCTCACGGACAGGGCCGGGGCAATGTCCAGCGCGAGGGAGAGCTTTCGCTCAAAGGCGAGCGCTGTGAAGGGGAGAGCCGTGGACTCGACCAGGGTCGAGAGTGAGAGTACCTCGCTTCGCGGCGGCAGTTTTTTGGCGTCCGCCTTCGCGAGAAATAAGAGGCGATCGGTGAGTTCCTGCATGCGCCGCGCCTCGGTCTCGGTATTTTGAATCCAGAGCGCCTCTTCCCGTATGGTCGCTGTCGGATGTGATTTCAGGATGGAGAGGTTTGCGAGGATGACCGTGAGCGGCGTCTTTAGCTCATGCGAGGCATCCTGGACAAAGCGCTGCTGTTCCGAAAAGGCGTGTTCGACCGGTCGGAGGCTCATCCGGGCCAGGAAAAAGCTGAGCCCGAAGACGAGGAGCCCCGCGAGCAGAAAAATGCCGCCGAGTTCCGCGGCAAAGCGGAGCAAAGAGGCATTCAGATTGTCAAGTGAGGTGACGAGGAAAACGCGCTTTCCGCCCTGCCGCCCCTGTACGTAATAATAAGAGGAAAAGGCATGCGTCAGGCTTTCGCTGTCCTCCGGGCGTTCGGGCGGACCTTGCCGCGCCGAATCCGTGTCTTTACCAGCCGCTTCCTGTAAGAGACTCTGAAGACGGGTGGTATCCGCCTCGCTTAAGCTGAGGTCGTGGGTGACGGAAACGGTATAGCTGTCGCTGCTGCTGTTCCTCGAAAAAACGACGTAGGGATAATAGGCTTTGGGGGATTGACTCCCGTCCGGCGGCGGGCTCGGTTCACCGGACGAGGACTCCCCCGCAGACTCATGCTCGGAAAAGACACTTGCAAAGCGGAGCTCGGCGCCGAGATAGCGGCCTGCCTCCTTCAGGGAGCGGGCGCGGGCGTTTAAAAAGAGCGCGGTCAGGATACCGAAGAGCAGAAGCAGGACAAAGGCGAGATTCGTCGCGATGATACGGCGCTGTAAGAGGCGGAGCGGCTTCACTGCGCCTCTCCTTCTACCAGGCGATAGCCCTGGCGGCGAAGCGCCTGAATTTTGACCGAGGACTCCAGAAAGGCGAGCTTTTTCCGGAGAAACGAGATGTAGGCCTCGACATTGTTTTCGACGGCGTCGCTCTCATCGCCCCAGAGCTTCCGGAGTATGGTCTCTTTGCCGAGAAGCGCGCCCTTGTTTGCGACCAGCAGTTTTAAGAGTTCGGCCTCCTTAAACGCAAGGCGCACAGTCTTGCCGTTGGCGGCGAGCTCATTGGTCGCGAGCGACAGGCAAAAATTGCCGAAGCGGAGTTCGTCGAGCAGCACTTCGCCCCGGCGGCGGGAGAGCGCACGGACGCGCGCAAGGAGTTCTTCCGGCACAAAGGGTTTGGTCATATAGTCATCCGCTCCGCGGTCAAGTCCCTCGATTTTATCCCGAATCTCATCCCGCGCGGTCAGCATGAGGACAGGCGTCTCCTTGCCGGCGCGCCTAAGCGCGTGCACCACGGCAAAGCCGTCCATTTTCGGGAGCATGACATCGAGGACTATGACATCGTAGTCCTTTTGCAGGGCGGCGTAGAGGCCGTCCTCCCCGTTGTCCGCGTGGTCCGCGAGATATTTTTCGGCGTGAAACAGTTCAAGGAGTGCCGCCGCGAGGCGGTCCTCATCCTCCACCAGTAAAATCGTCATCGTAGGATTCTCCTTTTCGGAAGCGTTTACTTCCTAGATGGTATCACAGTTTTTCAAAATGAGGTGTGAAATGAGACAGCGTAACAGAGCGTTGCACATCAAACTGCTGCTTGGTCTGGGAGTTCTTATCGCAGCGCTTTCCGGCTGCGGCAGTCGTGAGGCTGTCACAGCGACCGGGGCAGAGGAGACGGCATCTCCCGCAAATGCGGTCGCGGGTTCGGTCAATATTCTCCTGCGGGGGGACAGCGCAAAGATTGAAGGGCGCGGCGCAGAGGTCGAGAAGGGGGTGCTCGTGATTCACGAGGGCGGGACTTACCGCCTGACGGGAGAGAGCCGCCTGCCGATCGAGGTGCGCGCGGCGAATGTCTCGGTCACGCTGTATCTCGAAAACGTGAAACTTCATACACGGGGCAACAGCGCCATTCGCGCCGTGCAGCGCGGCGACCTCACGCTGATTTTTGCGGGCGAAGAGGCGAACAGCATCGAGACGGACGGCAGAGAAAAGAAGGACGGCTCGGCGGCGGATCCCGAGGGTGTGGACGCGGCGATTTTTGCCAAAGGAAATCTCACATTGCGGGGCAGTGGCGGCGCGGATATCAAAGCGGCAAAGCGCGGAATTGTCGCAAAAGGGGAGCTCATTGTCGCGGAGGGAATTTTTGACCTCCGGACGGAGGACGATATTTTCTGCGGCAAGGAGAGCGTCACCTTGCAGGGCGGCGCGGTCCGGGCGAGCGCGCAGGGCGACAAGGGCAAGGGTGTCAGCTCAAACGGCGCGGTGACCTTGTCCGGCGGTTCCTATGTGTTTGCGCATACGAGCGAGGGCATCGAGGGCAAGACCATAGAGATGAGCGGCGGCAGTTTTGATATCAGCGCGGACGATGACGGCATGAACGCACGGGAGCACTACGACAAGGAGGAGACGAAGATCAAGAAGAAAGAGGCGAATCCCGAGGTTTGGATTCACATTGCGGGCGGAGAGCTCTATGTGACTGCGGGCGGCGACGGCCTGGACTCGAACGGCGATTTGATTTTCAGCGGCGGAACAAGTTATATCAACGGCTCCGACAACGGCAAGGATGCCGCGCTCGACTGGAACGGCAGCTGCCGCGTGGACGGCGGTGTTCTGATTGCCTCGGGCATGAAGGCGCGGGCGGAGAAGATTTCGCCGGAATCGGCACAGCCTTTCTTCGAGTGGGAGCTGAAGAGCGAGCATCCGGCGCGGGAGCAGATTTCCGTGCAGCGGGGGGATGGCAGCACGCTCTATTGGGAGCTGCCGCGCAGTGCCTACGACTATGTGCAGATCTCTTGCCCCGAACTCACGGAAGAGAGCACGCTCCACGCGGTCGCGGGGAACGAGAGCATTGCCTTGCGCTGAACGATACGACTCGGACGCGGAGACAAGAAAGAGCCACCATCAGGGTGGTGCCCGTAAAACAGGAAAATTTAAAAGTTCCGATTTTCGGGGAGAAACAGCGTGACTTCGGTTACGCTGTTTCTCTTTGCATCAATAAGTTTAGCGGAATAAATCCTGCACCGTCGTAGTAAATTTCGATTTTCTGCTGACGTTTGCCGGAAGACTTGTCCGGCGCATCTACATAGATGGCACTGACCATATCTCGCAGCGCATCAGGAGTCAGCGAATTCAGTTCCTGATAGTGTTTTGCTTCCTGAATAAATTTCTTCAATCATTCATTCTGACGCTCCTGTTTTTCGATATTCTTCTGACGCTCTACAGCGTCCATGCTGAGCTTTTTCTGTTCCGCTTCATAGTTTCCGCTCATCATAGAAAAACGCTCGTCAGACAGTTTTCCTTTGATATTGTCCTCTTAAATCTTCACGAATAGTCTGTCCAACTCAGCAATACGTTTTTCAGCCTGTGTCAGCTGCTTTCTCCATGCCTATATCTTTTCATCACTTTCTATTTTTGCTGTTCCTGCACAACTACACGGAAGTGATCTTCATAGTGGAGAGTATAGCTGATGACAGTTTTCATGTGCATCCGCACCATATCCTCCAAAACGACTGCACTGATATAGTGGGATTTGCATTTTTCATCGTTCTTACGATGGGTGGAACACTCGAAGAAATCCCGTCGCTTCTCAAAATTGTTAGCTGTGCAGTAATACAGCTTCTCACCACAATCGGCACAATACACTATGCCGGAGAACAGGCTTGTTTTACCTGTCTTGGATTTGCGTTGGCGATTCTGACGCAACACCTAAATCTTCTCGAATATATCCTCTGGAATGATTGCTTCGTGAGTATCATAGAAAACAGAGTGATTTTCTACCGGGTTGTCACGCTTTTTCTTGTCCCAAATGGAATCGGTAAAGGTCTTGAAGTTGACGATACAGCCTGTATATTCACTGCGTTCCAGTATTTTTCTCACTGTGGTCTGATGCCATTTACTTGGATTCTCCGGTGTCGCCTGTGGAGTATTTAAGTCCTGCTTTTGCTTATAAGCTATTGGAGTAAGTGCCTTGTCCTTGGTCGGCTGCGTTGCAATCTGGCTCGGCCCACCCACGTCCCTCTATTGCCATCTTGAAGGTATACTTTACAACGATAGCTGCTTCTTCATCAACGAGCCAACGGGTGGGATCATCCGGATTTTTCATATATCCGTAAGGAACATTGGTTGTAAGTGGAATACCACGGGAACCTTTGGATTTATTGACAACTCTGATTTTGCGACTGGTATCACGGGCATAAAGCTCATTGATCCAGTTCTTGATGCTTGCCATATCAATCCCCATGCTGTTCTGATCGCTGGTATCGAAATTATCATTGATGACAATATAGCGGGCACCGTGTTTCAGGAATGTGATGTTGGTGTACAGGACAGTCATAGCAGAATTTCTGCCAAGTCTCGAAAGGTCTTTTGTGATACAAACCGCTACATTGCCGGATTCAATTTCATTCAGCATTTTCTGGAAACCAGGCCGGTCAAAAGTAGTGCCACTGTAGCCATCGTTTGCGAAAAAAGTTGGATTCGGAAAGCAATTATCCTTGGTATATTGGAGCAGTATATTTTTCTGATTTACAATGGAATTGCTATCGCCAGCCAGTGCATCTTCCTGAGAAAGTCTGCAATATAAAGCAGTAATTTTGTCTGTTGCCCTCAACATTTCTCTTTCCTCCTTCATAGGGGCAACTGTCAGTTCTTGGTTAGTCTAGAATATACCCAATTTGGGAACAAGTGAAATTAAGCGTTCTTACAATCTGACTAGTGCCCAAATTAGAAACAAGTAAAAGGGTATGAATCGTATCTCTCGTCAATTTGGCGAGAAGTAAGCTCGTGCCAACTTGGCAAGAAGTCAGAGCTGATAACTAACAATTTCAACTTCTGATTAATTTGCGCAGAAGTTATTTTTTATTCCCAACGAGTTGATGGGGATTATACTTCCCAACATTATATATCGTTTATAATGCTTTCAACGTATAGCAAAGAGTCCATCAATTAACAAAATGCCAATAGACGGACGCTTTTTTATATTGGATATTAAAAAAAATTACGATACTGAGGGCAATAAGAGAAACATTATGATGGATACCGATTCGAATATTTTTATAAGTTTGATCGGATCATTTTGTGTTCTTATTACAGTTTCGAGTTCTTCGTGACAATTAAAGAAAAGATTTACAACATTTAGCAACTCACTATTTTGCTCATTAGCAGTTTCAATCAGTTCGCTTACGAGATCTTCGACCAAAATGAAGTCGTTCCACAATGTATTGATTTGGTTAATCAGCATTTCTGTGTATGTAGCTATACTGCAAAGGCAGTTGTCATCAATAGGCACTTGAACAATTTGCTGATACCTCTGAAGGTATAATTTCATTTCACCAAGTTTTTTCATGGACTCAATCCACAGCTTCAAAGAATTTGTTGCGTTCATTTTTTCAATTAGCACAGGTTCTATTTCACACGGATACATTGGTTTTGCTATGCGAGATTCTTCTGTATCCAAAAGTTTATAGAATGGAATCGAGTATACTGCCGGAGAGAGCACACCAGAAAAAACAGGTACATATACTAACTCTAAGGATTGTGTTTCCAAATACCATCTATCACTTGATGGCAAAATACTGTTTTTAAATACATCCCTGATCGTCATCACGATTCTGGTATATTCCTTCTCAAGGGTATTATTCTCTTCCATATTGTAATCAACAATGATGTAGGCATGTTTATTACTTTCAAGAAGGGTACCATTCACCGCCGTAACTGCTTTTGAGAGCGTATCACAAAAATAGTTTGTTCCCTTGCGATATTTTTGTTTTGAATCATAAGCAATGGCGCAACCTTTCGGTTGATTATCAAGCACATAACGCCAAACATTAACTAAAGTAAGAATATTCTCAAGTTCTTGCCTTGCAAAATCTTCATTAAGTGAACTGTATTCGGAAAACAACAATTCATACTCTTTCTGGAAGTCCACGATGGCTTTAGCCGCAGAATAAAGATTAAACATAGCGAGTCGTGGATTCTTAACAATGCTAATGTCTTGCTTATTAATTCTTGCTTGAAGAACCTCAACAAAGTGATTGTAAAAATTATCCAACGAGGAATACACATCATTCAATCGTTTTCTAAATTTCTCATACTTACCAACCGAAAGCAATTGACGCATTGTATAATACTCTGCAACAGGGCTTTTTGCGTGTCCTTCAGAATAAAGACAGTACGGATCAACGGCAAAAGTGGGAAGTCGATTTTCGGCAAAGGTGTGTTCTTTAAACACTTTTAGCCGTTTATCAACGATTTTTACTCGATCCTGTGTATATCTCCCCTTTCTGTATACATCATCAATGAGCTTAATTGTCTCAGCAATCAAATCATTGACATTGATTCTTATTTTGTCAATATCAGCTACATATTCCTGCCACGAAGAAGGACGCAAGCTATATTCTATTCGTGTAATTGTCCATCCATTCAATTCAGATACCCATGCATTTTGGCGATTGCTCTTATGGATGTGAAGTTTATGATCCAGTGCCTCAATTCCCAAATCCCGAAGGAGATCAACACCGATCAACTCAATATCAATATACTCTTTCTCTGGATACAGTTGCTGTAAAATATCCAGCATTTTAATTCTCCAATACTGATTTGTATTTTTCGTATTCTCCGGCCCCCCAGTTTCTGCCGAAATAGGCGGAATGAATTTACAAGACACTTCATCGTTTGTAATCGAAAAAGTAAGCACTTGCATTTCATAGATGAGCTTTTCCACTAATACATCCGCGGCAGCCTGATAGCTTTCCTGCAATGTAGGGTGTTCAAAGAGTCCACGTATCGCATCAGCAGATGGCTGGAGTTCGCCCGCACATATGCTGGCAACGATTTCATCAGTCTTGAATGGTAATGTCACATTAAAATTACGCTTTGCCATCCAAAATAGCGCATATCCAAACGATGATCGCTCAGCATCTGTATTAGGCAAAACTGATGGAACCACACAATTATTCACAAAATAGTCTGTTGCTTGATAATTGATTGAGAGTGAGGTTAGAGATTTCTTGACTTCATCGATGGCATTCTGTAAATCTACTTTATTGAAAATAGATAAATCTTTCATTCCATCTGCAATTAGCTCATCTGATCGCTCAATACCAGAAAGGTCAAGGGGTAAAAAACAGAGCCAACCTTTGCCACGTTTTTTTACCACAGAGCTAATGAATGTCATGTTTCCCTCAACATAATGCTTCGCATCTAACCAAAGCATTGACCTGATAGCATTTGCATATCCTATCCAGTCAAGGAATCTTATTTGAGAGAGACGCTGTACATCTTCAATGTCATATTGCTGGTTAGAGAAATAATCCAACAAAACCACTCTCACATTTTGTGAAGATATGCACGAAAGAGCCTTGAACGCAACCTCTCTTGCTCCGGTGCAAATTTGATCGCACAACGCATCAAAAACGATTTTTGCACGGACAGGATGAAGTGCTTCAATGGTGTTTTCATCAACTTCTCTGATGAGGTACTCATCTTTCAGACGTCTAATGGCAACGTGCATTGTAGAACAATGAGTTATGTTTTTTACGGCAGTAAGATTAACAGCACATCCTAATCGCCCTGCGTAACAAACCAACTGAAGTAATTCTAACCATTCATCCGAAACACCTTCTTGTAGCAATGCATCGATCTGCCCTTGGAGGCGCTGAGTCAAGGTCCGATTATTTGTCAACAAAAATACAAATTCAATCAATGGACCTTGTCCACCAAAAGACTGCCATGCTTCTTCGAAAGTTCTGTGTTCAGTATGAGGCTGTATTTCTGTAAAAGAACTATAAATGTGTGCAGCTTCCTTCTTAGATAAAGCCAATTCCACAATCCCATATCGGATCGCCTTTCCGCTAATTGGTGTTAGATTATAATCTTCATCTCGAATGGAGATAAGCACTGGAGTGGAAAGACCACGAGATTGTAACTCTTGCAGTAAAAATGCCCAAAGTGTTTCACCTGGCTGTACATCAATATAGATGATTAAATTTTTATTATACTTACCAAGCCCATCTAACGCTGTAACCAAATTCTGTGCTTGCCCTTCGTTAGCAATGGAACGAACACAAAATACGCAGCATTCAGGATATGTATCGATTAAGTAGCGGTAACAAAGGGTAGATTTTCCTTGTCCAGAAACCCCCTTAAGGATTGCGACACCTTTACTATCGATTGCTGCTTGTATTTCTCCTATCCAATAATTTCGCTTGAAATCTAAATTGTTACGAATATGCGTAGGATGCGCAGACACACCTTGCAAATACTCTTGTTTCAGCTGTTCATTATTGCCATTTAGCTGCAGTTCACTTAAGCGAACAAGAGATTTATTGTATTCTTTGTAAAATCCATCTAATGCAGCAATATTTGTTCCAATTTCGTGGATTTTCTCTTGCCACATTTTTAGTGTGGTGTACCCTTTGCTTTTAGAAAGTACAGAAACATATTGAATCAATAGGTCTTTGGCCAGTGCAGGCGCAGACATTACCGGAACATAGTCGCTGATCTGAGTTTGAATATTTAAATCCAAATCATCAAGATTGACTTTCTCAAAACACAGAGAATCAATCAACCATACGGCCTCTGACTCAGACAATCCGTGTTTGTCTACAAGTCTCTTCGTTAAAGCCTTTTTGGTGACAGCTTTCCTAGATTGCATTTCTTGTAGTTCAACACCAAGAGTATTAAAGTAGACAACCTTAATGCGATGAAAGGATGGATTTTGTGCATGTAAGCTACCCATACGATTGAAAAATCCTTCGCCGCCTTTGGATGTTTTTGTTGCTGCAAGGCTTGAAAGTGTTAGGTCGGCAGAGATGTTTTTAACCTGAACAGCCTCTACTACGACTCCGTCCTTTTTAATCACCAAATCCTCAACATCTTCTGGGTAGTACTCATATCCATTTTTGTCGGAAATTAGTCTGTGGGAAATATATAGCGTTTGGGATGAGAATCCTTTCCAAGCAGCCTGTGCACCTATATCAGATTTTTGAAAAATGCTCATTTTTACCTCCTCTGTGACCGTTATTGTCACAATCAGCCAGGCAGAAATTAGATGCTCGGTTGATTGTATGTAGTGGTACAGTGAATTTGTAGCACCTCTGTCTGGTAGATTATAATGTCAGCAGAGGAGAAAAATACATGACTTGAATTTCAGACGAAACCAGACGAAAAGTTGTTCGTGCGCACATTCAGGATGGACGCACGATTGCCAGCCTTTTGGCTGAGTACGGCATATCCAGAGCCACTGTTTCCAACTGGGTACGCTCGTATCGCGAAGAATGCCAAAACAATGATGAGGAGAAGTCTCTGTTAGAGATGATAGAAGAACTTCGTCGTCTCCGGCGTGAAAAAGCCGAATTAGAAAAGGAGAACAGCTTCTAAAAAAAGCAGCGGCATTCTTCGCGAAGGAAATCGATTAGTGGCATATCGTTT
>ERZ773083.911-NODE-911-length-21932-cov-8.277278_pt1 | contig 21932 bp, 20 predicted proteins | sample MGYA00511465_ERZ773083 | MGnify/ENA primary metagenome ERZ773083 (study PRJEB29015, sample SAMEA2738001) | human oral metagenome | biome: human oral; feature: human-associated habitat; material: dental | place: China | collected 2060 ... | reverse complement strand
TGCCTTTGCTCACTTCTAGCCTCCTATTTGGTCTCTTTCGTGAAGTACTTTTTCAGCGTCACCGTATCACCCACTCGCGCTTCACGCGTAGTCTTCAGGTTAGTGACGATGTAGCCGATTTCACCGGTATCCAGTGACGGATCTGCAATCATACCAGGACTGAGATGGCCAACCTCCAGCGCCAGCCCATTAGCACCAGTCGCCATCATGTGAATCGCTTCACCCTTTTTAATCTGGCCATCAACCAGCCGCACATATAAAATCACCCCGCGATAATCATCATAATAACTATCGAAAATCAGCGCCCGCGTCGGATCATCCGGCTGGCCTTTTGGTGCTGGAATTCGCTCAACAATTGCCTCCAAAACCTGATCGACATTCTGTCCTGTCTTGGCTGAGATGTGAATAATGTCGCTCTCATCACAACCCAGCAGATTAATCACCTGCTTGGATACTCGCGGCACATCAGCGGCTGGCAAATCAACTTTATTCAGCACCGGAATAATTGTCAAGTCCTGCTCCATGGCCAGGTACACATTCGCCAGCGTCTGCGCCTGAATGCCCTGGCTGGCGTCAACCGCCAACACCGCTCCCTCGCAGGCTTGCAAACTACGCGACACCTCATAGCTAAAATCAACATGGCCGGGCGTATCGATAAGGTTGAGATCGTAAGTAACCGACCGCAACGGCCTATTAGTGCCGACCTCGCTGGCGCTTTTCTCTTCAGGCCGCTCGGCCGCCAACTGATCTAGCTTACGCTCTTGGCCTCGCTTTGCCGGAAAGGCAAAGCCTTCAGAAAAAAGACCAGCAGCAGTCGGCTCGTACTTCATCCGCACCGGCGCCAACTTAATAGTAATCCCTTTTTCGCGCTCCAAGTCCATACTATCAAGCAGCTGCGACTTCATCTCACGCTTAGTAACCGTCCCTGTCATCTCCATCATCCGATCAGCCAGCGTCGATTTGCCATGGTCGATGTGGGCGATGATACAGAAATTGCGAATCTGATCCATGATTTAATGCCTCACTCGACCGAAAAACAACTGGCGCAACTTAGCGACGATTGGGTTTGCTTCCTCGAGTTTAAAACATTTACTCAGCGCAATATACGTAGCGAAACTCACCACTACGATAATCGCGAATTTTGGAAAGACTGCCATGAAGTTCATATCGCGTGATTGCAGCTGCAGTATTTGTACAACGAAGTAAGTTACGATACCCATCATAGCGCTAACAACCATCATCTTGATGATACTGTGGAGTGTCTGACGATTAAAAATACCAGGTGTGCGCCTGTGTAGAATAGTCAATAAGATAGCTATCTCTACTACTGAAACAATTGACTGTGCCCAAGCCAGCCCGAATACCCCCCAGCCAAACGCTTGCGTAAAACCAATCGCTAATACAATGTTCAATGAGATAGTTGCTATCGATATATACAATGGCGTACGCGTATCTTGCTGCGCATAAAAAGTCCGCGCCATAATGTGATAAAGTGTCCTGAAAAATATTGATACCACTAGAGCACCAAGTACATTAGCGATTGCCAGCTGACCGCCGTTCTTGATAAAAGCCACCACGTAACCTCGCGCAAAAAATGTAATTACAGCAATCGGTAACGCCAACCAAATAATCCAGCGAAAAACCGAACGAAGTTCCTTCTTGAATAGATCAACTCTACCCTCAGCTAACCGCTCTGTCATTCGCGGAAATGCTGCGTTGCTAATAGCTACACCGACTAAATTCACTGGCATCAAGCTCAAACTCGACGCTTGCTGATAAACGCGCATCACGCCCTCGCCCATACGCGATGCCAAGTTGATTTCAACAATCCCATTAAAATAATCAATGCCTTGATCAATCGAGCGTGGAGGTAGAAGTTTCAAGACCTGGCGGAACCCTCTGTTTCGCCAAGAAATCACAGGGCGATAATCAAAATTCACACCAACTAGCCCAATAGAGCTAACGACCAGTTGCAGTATCGCGCCCAACACCACGCCAAGCGCCACGCCCATGATACCGCCTTCGAAAATTTGCCAACCAAAAATATTGATACCGTTAGTGAAATACTTCGCGCCAATCACAATTCCCAAATTATAAATTGTCGGCGCCAATGCCAAGAAGGTAAACCGCCCGATCGCCTGCTGCATACTCGACACTACCGTCGCGATCGCAAACAAGAACGGGTTGACAGCGATGATACGCATCATGCTTACCGCCAAGGCGTGCCCTTGTTCGCCAAACCCTGGCCCGACAACATACCGCACCAGCGGATCAGCAAAAATAATAATAAGTACGCTAGTAATCAAAGTCAGTAGCGCAAAAAGATTCAACAAGCTCGAACTCAGTTCCCACGCCGACCGCTTATTGCCGCTGGCCAAACGCTGATTAAAAACTGGGATAAACGACACGCTCAATGCACCCGACACCAGCAAAAAATACATAAAGTCCGGCACCGTGAACGCTGCCACATAAGCATCCGCCCCCACCTTATAAGTATCCAGATACATACCGTTGATCAAACGATCGCGGTAAATACCCAGCAGACTTGATAACATAGTCGAGCCGGACAGCAGAATCGCTGCCCACTGCACCGACAGCTTGCTATTAGCTTTGGCAACAACCGACCGGACTCGACCTTTTCGACCTACCATAATCTACGCGTGCAGCTTCGCTTCCTTTGGCAGTACTGTGCCTTCCATACACTTAGCAGCATCCTCTTCTTCAAGCGTCTCGTTCTTGAGTAGAGCGTCTTTCAAAGTTTCAAGTACTGCACGGTTTTTCTTGAGCACTATCTCGGCACGCGTTGACGCTTCTTTGACAAGCGCTTCAACTTCATTGTCAATTTCTTGTGCAGTCGCTTCTGAATACGGCCGCTCGTGAGTGATCTTGTCGAAAACCATACCGCCAGTATCCTCGTGGAAAACTTGATCGCGCAGTTTCGAGCCCATACCTTGTTCGATCACCATATCGCGAGCTATCGCGGTAGCGTGACGCAAGTCGCTACCAGCGCCCGTCGTAATACCGTCGTCGCCGTAAATCAGCTTCTCGGCAATCCGACCGCCCATTGCCCGTGCTAATATATCTTTGAATTCGTAAACATTCGTATAGCTTCTATCTTCCGGTGGCAAAAACCAAGTCACGCCACCAGTACCGCCGCGCGGAATAATAGTAATTTTATGCACCGGATCGCTATCTGGCAAAACATGTCCAACAATGGCATGGCCAGCTTCATGATAGGCCGTCAGCTCTTTCTCGTGGTCATTCATTACTTTAGCTTTACGCTCCGGCCCAATCGCTACCTTTTCAAATGCCTCGGTCAGATCGTCGTTAGAGATCTTTTTGGAATTGCGGCTAGCGGCAATAATCGCTGCTTCGTTAGCTATATTAGCCAGATCAGCGCCGCTCGAGCCAGCCGTCTTCGCTGCTAATTTATCAAGATCAACCGTGTCGTCAGTCGGCTTATTTTTGAAATGAACTTTCAGAATAGCTTCGCGATCTTTGCGCTCCGGCAAGTTGATATTCACATGGCGGTCAAAGCGCCCCGGTCGCAGCAAAGCCGGATCAAGCACGTCCGCCCGGTTAGTCGCGGCGATGATAATAACATTAGTGTCAGCCTCAAAGCCATCCATCTCTACCAAAATCTGATTCAATGTCTGCTCGCGCTCATCATGACCGCCGCCCATACCACTACCGCGTTTGCGGCCAACAGCATCAATCTCGTCAATGAAAATAATCGCCGGCGCATTTTTCTTGGCCTTTTGAAAGAGATCGCGTACCCGGCTAGCACCGACACCGACGAACATCTCGACAAATTCTGAACCAGAGATCGAGAAAAATGGCACGTCAGCCTCGCCAGCCACTGCTCGCGCCAGCATAGTCTTGCCAGTACCCGGGTCGCCAACTAGCAGTACGCCCTTTGGAATCTTAGCGCCGAGACTCTGATATTTTTTCGGATGTTTGAGAAAATCTACAACTTCTTGGAGATCCTGCTTAGCATTATCGTTACCAGCGATATCATCGAAAACTACACGTTCTTTGTCGAGTCCATACAATTTAGCCTTACTCTTACCAAAACTCATCGCCTGGTTATTCTGACCTTGCGCTTGGCGCATCATGAAAACAAACAGCGCACCGATCAGTAGTACTGGCAAGAACACCGTCATCAAAGTCAACAATACTGAGTTATCCACCGGCGCGCTATCCGAGACAACAGAGCGGCCTCTCTCGTTAAGTATGCCCTCTCTCAACAGCGACGAAATGCCACCGCCAATGTAAGTTCTTTTCGAAGGCTTATTTTCGCCTTTCATCGTCACCTGGAGGTCGCCACCTTGGCCTTCAATTTTGGCAACCTTACCGTCATTGGCGTCTTTGATGACTTGAGAAATCGGCACTTCTTTAATAGGTTTTGCCGGCATAAACGCTGCATACAGCGACAGGCCAATCAGCGCGATAATCGCCCAAAATAGGCCGAGCCGAACCTTATTACTTACCTTTTGTTTACGAGATTTAGGCATTGAAATAGATGTCCTTTCGTGGTTTTACAATCAAATTCAGAATATCTCTATAATTGTACCACTTTCGCGCGGTAAGTTCGAGTAGTAATTTCTAGCTGCACATGGTCGCCAATATCAACTCTAGCACCAGCCCGCGCCGTTTTGATAGCAATAAGCGCCCGCTCGGTGCGCGGGCGCGTCGGTCTAGGCGCGCCAGTCTGCCGCGCAATATCGCTAGCCAGCAGCTCTAAAGCCGTATCCTCGTCAATCTGCGATAAGAAATAACGCGAACCGCCGTTACGCAGCAAGATCCGCTCAACCTCGCGTTCAATATCTTTTCGCAAAGCTATTTGCCTAGCGCGTAGCTGTAGCAAATCAGTAATCGTACGTTTATCACAAGTACTATTAAGAGTTTTTCTAACGCGATTACGCTGATAGTTGTCGCTGAGATTTGTCGCATCCTCAACCCATTCAAGATGACGGCGCAATGCGTATTTGTAGATTTGCAATTTGGTAAACGATAACAGCGGACGCGCAATTCCAGGCCGCGACAAAACTGCTAGGCCGCGCCAGCCCGTTCCGCGCTCAATATTAATAGCAATTGTCTCAGCAATATCATCAGCATGATGCGCCGTCGCTAGCACTGCGCCAAACTCTTGCGCCTGCGCCAATAAAAATTCATACCGCTTGCGGCGCGCCAACTCTTCGCTAGCATTCACACCAAGTTCAAGCGACGTTGAAACAAATGGCAAATTATACTTTTGCGCCAATGCCGCTACAAACCGCGCGTCAGCCCGTGATTCTTCACCGCGAATACCGTGCTCGACATGCGCCACGGCCAGCCGATACTCCGACCGGCTCAGCATATCTAACAAACACACACTATCCAGGCCACCCGAAACAGCTACCAGATACATCATATCGTTATTATAATCTATCAGAACGTTAGCGTTAACTCAGTTAATAGCAAACCGCCCTTCCAAGAGGGCGGTTCAACAGAGAAATCGGGAGTAATATTTCTCGATATCTATCGTCGAATAGTTTCATTAATTTTTCCTTAAAGCTAGCCGATTTGCTACTACATCACACATCTGGTACAATTAGGAAAACGTGGCACTGTAGCTCAGTTGGTTAGAGCGTAGGACTCATAAGCCTAAGGTCACTGGTTCGATCCCAGTCAGTGCTACCAGGACAATCAATTTCTACGGCGGATTTCTCCGCTGTTTTTTTGTTTTACCGTCTCACGATAATCAAACTATATTCGCACAAAACTGTCTTAAGTTCGCAATGTCTCACTAGCATCGATTCTTCTTAAAATAGAAAGTCTTCTACATCCAGCAAATCGTTACGACGATTAATAAATTCGCGTAATTCAACAGTCGTCCGTGGACGATTCCAGGTCGCATTTTCGCTATGTAATGAGATATTTGATTCAGTAACGTCCATATTGTTTAGTCCTTTTTGTGTTATTTTGACCTACGTCTGTATAATAGCATAAACTTGCAAGAAAAGCAATACCCTTTACAAAAATCTTTTGACTTTGCTATGTCGCTTATGGTATAAAATAAACAAGGATAAACCAAATAAACATGGATACTTTAATTGCTATTAGCATCATAGCCCTCGCAGGGTCAATCCACGCCAGCTTCCAATTAAGCGTCAGTATGGCAACCGCGCTATCAGGCCACGCTTTAGGTCGCCAGCTTGCCGCTAAACGAACATTGCGATTGCTCTTCGGCTTTGTGGCAGGAGCACTAGCCATGACACTGCTGTGCGTGAGTTTTGCTAGCTATGCTATAGGTATATTAGCGCCACACAACAGTTACTTATGGATAATACTGACTGCAGGTCTGATGATTGTCGGCTTAGCGGTTATCCTCTTTTATTATCGCAAAACAGACGGCACCGAACTGTGGATCTCGCGCGGCTTTGCTCATTTCCTACGCAAACGTACCGCTAAGGCTAGCCTCACCGCTGAAGCTTTCAGCTTAGGCTTGACCAGCGTCGTATCGGAACTAGTATTCACTATCGTACCAATTATCACTGCTGCTTGCGCTATCATTGCTCTACCGCCAGCCTGGCAAATTGCTAGCGCGATACTCTACACACTGATAGCGTCACTGGGACTACTTATCGTTACCGCTCTAATTGGTAGCGGACACAAACTCAGCCATATTCAACGTTGGCGCGAGCAAAACAAATATTTTCTACAATTTTCTGCGGGACTTGGTCTAATTATACTTGCTTTTTACATTTACACTAATACTATATCTGACATGATTACCAGGATGGGCATTCTATGAGTGCGACCGTCATCAAAAAAGGTAAACGCCCATCGGAAGATTTCAACGCCGATAAGCTACGCGCCAGCCTATATGCTGCCTGCCTAAGCAGCAAAAGTCCCGACGGGTTAGCCCATAACCTCGCCGCCCAGGTATCCCAAGAGGTTGAAATATGGAGCAACCAAAAATCAGATGTTACTACTACCGATATTCGCACGCAAGCTGGACGATTTCTAGAAAAAAACCATCCCGATGCGGCATATTTATACAAACACCACAAAAAAATGATGTAGGAGGCACGAATGGCAAGAAAACGCAACAAATTTGATTATGACCTGATAGTTATCGGTAGCGGTGCGGGCGGATCAGCGGCGGCAACGATCGCTACTCGCAATGGAGCAAGAGTCGCTATCATTGAAGAAGATACTTTCGGTGGTGATTCGCCTAACTGGAGCGATGTACCGACCAATGCGCTACTGCATGTAGCTCACTTGTACGATCAAGCGCGTCATGGCGCTAAATTTGGTCTGCGCTCTAACACTTTAGGATATAATTACCCGAGCATTCGCTCCTGGAAAGACCTAGCAGTCAAGCGAACTGGTGCCGCTGGTAACCGTAAATTCTACGAAAATCAAGGTATCATTACCTACACCGGACACGCACACTTTTTATCACCAAACGAGATCGCCGTTAGACGCAAACATATTAGCGCCGAAAAGTTCCTCATCGCTACCGGCTCGCACTGGGTGGCCCCAGAAATCCCAGGGCTTGACGAGATCCCATTTTTAACTGCGCGCACTATCCTAGAGGCGATGCGACCACCAAAAAGTCTCTACATTATAGGCGCCGGCAGCGTTGGCGTCGAGCTTGCGCAATTAATGGCAACTTTCGGCACAAGAGTCTACTTGACAGACATAGCTGCTCGTATTTTACCTAAAGAAGATGAAGAGGTCGGTGAGCTGATGGAGGCTTACCTCAAAAAGCATAAAGGCGTTACTTCGCTAACTCAAACTCGAACCGTTACTGTTGTCAAAGATGGACTCGGCTACCGCGTATCATTCTTGCGCGGTGGAGTCGAAAAATCTGTACGTGTAGAGGACGTACTAGTAGCTACCGGACGACAACCAAATCTTGATCTTGGATTAGAAAACGCTAGCGTTGATTATGATCCAACTGGCGTCCATATAAATGAGTATCTACAAACTAGTGCCCGGCACATTTACGCTGCCGGAGACATTATTGGTAACAGTGAACATACACATACTGCATTGTTGGAGTCACGAATTGCTGCCCACAATCTATTTGCTAAAAACCAAATCACACCAGATTATACGGCTACACCTCGTACAACCTTCACCTTCCCAGAAGTGTCATCTGTCGGATTAACTGAGGATGATTGCATCAAACGCGATCTCAAAATCAATAAATCCATGGCGCCACTATCAATTATCGGCCGCTCTAACACTGGCGATTTCCGCGACGGTTTTGTCAAGCTAATCTGTGACAAAAAAGGTGTAATTGCCGGCGGCACCATTGTAGCGCCAAATGCCAGTGACAGTATTCATGAAATTGCTTTAGCAGTACGACACGGATTAACCGCCAAAGATCTAGCCGACACGCCGCACGTCTTCTTAAGCTGGAGTGAAGCTATTAGAGTCGCTGCTAGCAAATTAGTTTAAGAACATATTGACGACGGTTAAGCGCAAAACGAAATGGTTGAAAACGACATAAGCTATACATAGCAAAAGAAAAAAGCTCAGCTAAAGCCTGAGCTTTTTTCTTGGTAGCGGGGGCTGGATTTGAACCAGCGACCTCTTGGTTATGAGCCAAGCGAGCTGACCAGACTGCTCCACCCCGCGATACAAAGCCTATTATAACAAATTAAACGTCATTTTTGCAAGCGCGATGCGGCAGTTTTGCCTGTCAAGAAATCAATCCATTGCTGGAAGTTTGATTTATTTGTAGCTGGTGCGTGGCGCGGTATCGTTTTGACATAAGAACTATCATCCTGTTTGTCTAAGTTTTGCACTTTTGCGCTATTCTCTGGCAGAATCAGCTGCTTCTCGCCAGCACTTGCTAAACCTAATTTACCTCTCGCTTCCAGCTCCTTATATTCATCACTTTTGTAGTAGTTTTGCTCATACTTAAGAGTCTCTACTTCTAGCCTGGTCAGTTGCAGTTGCTGCTTTTTTTCATCAAGCTCCCGCTGCACTCTGAAATTAGTTTGAATTGTCGTCATTGTACCAATTACCCAGCTAATCGCAATAACAATAGCCAGCAGCAACACTAGTCCGTTAAAGTTAGCATAGTTAAACCAGATGTAACGTAGCTGCTGGCGTAGTCTTTCAGTGAGCTTCATCTCACCTTATTATAAACCATAAGCAATGGCCAACGCGAGTTTTTTAACGACGACGATAGATGGCAATACCCGCTGCGCCACTCAGCGCTAAAATACCAGCCACAATCGCATACCCATACAGACTTTCACCAGTATCCGACAAGCGACTCGCATTCGCAGGCTTGCCGTCTCTGCCGCTAGCTGTTGCCCCACTACCATTGTTATTGGCTGATGACCCTGCATTGCTCGAATTCTCATAGACGGCAACCGGATCGACAATCACACCGTTAGCAGTATTATCTAGATCACCAAAACCACCATCGGTTACTGAATATTCAATAATGGTACGCTTGCCATCAGTTGAAGTTTTGAATGTAACTTTGCTAGTGATATCAGTAATATTTGAACCGTTGGTGTTGTATTTGATTACTTTTAGCTTATTCGGCGTGTAACGGCGCGATAATTCAAGTGTAATCTTAGCCGTGTAGCCGACAGCCGACTGCGCATGACCATCACAGTTAACTGCAAAATTGGTCGACCCGATTAAACCGTAGCCACTTAGCTTACTCTGCGGCTGCGTCGCTGCGACAGCATTTTTGATATTGTAGCACTTATCACCAGAGGTGGAGAGTACTATATCTGTGCCGTCGGCTTGGCGTACCGTTTGCTTAGAAACAAGCGTTTGTATAACAATTGCTGCTAAGCGTGCCCGCAAGCTTGCTTTAACGGTTGGATCCTGAACCTTATTTACTAGCATTCGGGCGTTTGCTACAGCTTGAGCGGTTTTCTGACTCTCAGCGGTAGCGACGGCCGTTGTCGCTGCTGCTTGCGCATCGGACTCAGCTTTTTGCGCAGCAGCGACAGCTTGATTAAGCTGCTGCGTTGCAGCGCTAATTTCAGCTGGTGTCGGGTTTGCTGCAGCCTGGACGTCTTTAGCTTTTTGCAAGGCCGCTTTGACTGCAGCGTCGGCTTTGATGTAGGCTGGCTGCGATTCCGCACGAGCAATTGCATCGCCTAGAGTAGTCTTGTCCGGACGCAGCGCGTCAAGTGCCGCTTGCAATTCAGCAGTCGCCTTTTGAATACGCGTCACCGATGCTGACGAATCGTTATACACTTGTTTTGCTTGCGTAATTTTGTCCTTGAAGGCTTTAACCGTGTCGGCGCTCATACCCGTTGTCGACGTTGCCTCAGCGCGGGCGATAAGCGTATTAAGCGCCTGCTTAGCATTATTCAGCTGATTGGTAATAGCATCAAGCCGAGACTGCAAAGCAGCTTTGACCGACGCATCCCGTACAGCGTTGACAAGGTTTTGAGCTTGAGCCACAGCCTGAGCGGTTCTAGCGCTTTCTGCCGCCGCCGTGGCTGCCGAAGCCGCCGTCTGGGCATCCGTTTCCTTTTTCTTAGCAGCAGTGACAGCAGCATTCAAATTATTAACCGCAGCATTCACTTCACCTGGCGTCGGGTTCACCGCAGTCTGGACATCTTTAGCTTTTTGCAGAGCAGCCTTGACTGCCGAATCGTCCTTAATGTACGACGGTTCTTTTTCGGCATTGGTTATCGCTTGGTTAAGCGCGGTCTTGTCGACACGCAGGGCATCAATAGCTTTCTGCAAGTTTGTCTGAGCCGATTGTAACTCTGCAACGGAAGCGTTAGCGTCAGCCGCTTTTTGTTTGGCGTCCGCTATGGCCGATTTTAGCGCATTGACGGTGTCGGTGCTCATACCGTCGGTCTTCACTTTAGAAGCGGTGGTAATCAGCTCGTTGAGCGACTTTTTGGCACCAGCTAAAGCTTTTGATACCGTATTAAGCCTGCCCTGCAAAGCGGTCTTAACAGATGAATCCTGAACTTTGTCCACCAGATTTTGAGCATCAGTTATCGCCGGGGTGGATTGCTTGCGTTCGGCGTTGACTACGGCAGCTGTAGCAGCAGCCTGAGCAGCCTTCTCCTTCTGTTCGGCCTTGGCGACAGCCTGTCGGAGTTCTGTAATCGCAGCAGCGATATCGGCAGCTTTTGGATTAGCAGCAGCTTGAAGATTTTTAGCTTTCTGTAGAGCAGTTTTCACCGCAGCGTCAGCTTTGATGTAATCCGGTCTGCTTTCAGTATCAGATATAGCTTGATTAAGCAGAGTTTTGTCAGTATGCAAACTATTAAGCGCTGCTTGTAGTTTGGTTTTAGCTGCAACTAGCTGAGCAACTGTCGAATCTTGATTTTTGTTAGTAGCTTCAGCTGCAGCAATCTCACTCTTAAGTGTGTTAACCGTATCACTAGAGAGGCCTTCTGTCGGCGTATTCTTGGCGGTAGTAATCAGATTCGACAAAGCTGTCCGCGCGTCCGAGATTTCTTGCTTAATAGCATTAAGCTCGCCTTGCATAGTCGATTTTTTGGCTGCATATTGGACGTTCGCTAGCAATGCTTCGGCCGCGCGAATATCCGCCGGCGCCTTGCTGTTCTTTGCTTTATCGACTGCTGCTCGCGCCGCACTTTGCGCAGCCTGTTCTTTGGCAATGGCCACATCAAGCGCTTGCTTGAGATTATTCGTCGCCTGACTTATCTCAGCAGGAGTCGAGTTCGCTTTAGAAGCAACAGCTCTAGCAGCTGATAGCGCGCTCGCTACCGCTGAATCATTCTTGATGTAATCTGCGGCGTTATTGGCGCGATCAATTTGCGCTTGGAGTTGAGCCTTGTCAGCCTTTGGCAGCGTCACCGATGCCGTTAGCTGGCCGTTAAACTTAGCAGTAGCAGTACCAACCGCGATATCTTTGGTCCACAGCGCTGACAGTTCGTGCGCCGCACCGTCATAATTTGGCGCGACGACCTTGATCTGCCCGGCTCCATCATTAGCTAAATTAGCGTTATTCACGATACCGACCGCCGAACCAGCTATGTCTTTCAGCGGCGATGCAAACGGCGTAGTATTGGCGCTTAGGCGGACTTGCTGATTCGAAACATCAAGCTTCGTCAAATTGGTCAATCCGCGCAAGAATGACACATCGCTAATATTGCCATCATCTAGTTTCAGAGACGACAGCTGCGTCATCGCGCCAATGCTGTTCAAATCAGCACCAGTCAGCGAGAACGAAGACAGTTGGAGCGCATCTATTTTGTTTAATTGCTTCAGCTTGTCGCTGTTTTTTAACTGTGCTTTGCCGTCGCTAGATCCGGACAGCTGCAATCTAGCCAGGCTAGCGGCGCTTCTGGCGAAGTTGGCAACGTCAAATTCCGCCGACTTGCCGCTGAGACTAACCTGCGCCAGGTGTGTCATATCCGCCAGTGGTGCTGTAGAAGTGATCGCATTGCCGGAAAGCAAAAGCGTATTTATGTTTGTTAGATTCTTGAGCGGTTCAATCGAGGTAATTTTGTTATTAGTTGCTGTCAGTTTGGTCAGTTTCGTCAACGACGACAACGGCGCCAAGCTAGCAACTTCGTGGTTGTCGATATTTAGCTCTTGCAGATTAACAGCTTTCTCGAGACCGGCTAAATTTTTAACTTTGGTCGTACTGTCAATGCTAAGACGAGTTATCTGCGATAGTTCATCAGCTGTAATCTCTTGCGTACTAGGACGACTGCTGCCAAGTGTCTTATTAATAGCTGCTTTAAGCCCAGCGTCAGGGATGCTCACTGTCGCTGGCGGCTGCGATGGCGGAGTTTGGCCGTTCGTGGCGTCCATCAGCGCGTTGACTAGCGCACCAGCATTCACTGGTACCCCAGCCTTAACAGTTTTACCGGTCGGGTCAATTGCCTGCGCTACATCACTCGGCAGAGGCTTGCCCATGTTTCTCGCTGGACTATTAGGTTTGAGGTTGTAATTACTCTTCTTGTAATCGTTATTATTCTCGGCCTCCTTAACGAAATACGGATTATTCGCTCGCGAGCCAAATGTGTCCAACGAATGCGCATCACGACCATCAATAGCACGGTTGATCTTATGGCTAGCCGAGATATCTGCTGCATGCTTAAACGCAATATCAATAGTATTTTGACCTTCAAGATCCCAAGTTAACATATACGGTTCATTACTCTGACTACTGCGGTAGTATACGTTATTATCGAAGCCCTTGAACATTTGGTTAGTGTAAATCTTCGTGGCTTTCGATCCGAGATTCGTATCGCCATCAGTGCGTACCGGATAAGAATAGTACGGCTTACCACTATCATTCGGCTTATAAGCACGTGATGAAATGATATTGTTGTACATTTCTAGATCGGTCAGATTCCAACTGAGGTTATTTGCCTGCGACCACTTTTCAGGCGCTATACATCTTGTACCTTCGTAGGCGTTACATCCATCAGCGCGGTTGTCCTCGAATAGATCAATAGGCCTATGTGTGCGCGAAATAGTATTGTTGTATAATTTCACACCGTTACTGCCAGAAACACGTATACCCGTTCCAGAACTCTCGATTATGTTGGAGGCTATGATTCCCGGACCAGATACTTCATAGAATACGGCCGAGCCAGAGTTTGTGAAAAAGTTACCAACAATTTTCGTATCAATACAGCCCTCATCACACCAGAAGCCCGCCGTTCCAATGTTACCAGCGACGTTATCACCATCTGAGTGTTCAATACTAGAGGCTGAGTTATCTACAATATTATCACGGAAAGTAAGTCCTCGCGTATGTGTTACCTTAATATCCGATACCGTACAGTACGCCCCGCAACCTTTGATTATAAACCCAGCAACATTGTTGTTAGTAAACGTATTGCTGATATACGAACTACCATGCGACCGGTTAGCACCGGTACCGTTAGCACCGTTATTAATAAACTTATTGTTTCTTACGGTTGTGTTCTCGGAGTTAAGATTCAAACCTATAGCTGAACTTTGTACAAACAATGAGTCCTGAACAAGAGAGTTGCTGCCAGCTATAAACACTGCTGAAGTGCCCGTTTGTTCGACACCACCCGGATCCTCAAAGCCCCATTCCTGTACTGGCGAATACTGAGCTATATTGATACCCTTCATTGCAAATCCCTTGCCAGACGCCGTAAACGCGCGAGCATGGCGCGATACTTCTGTAGTACCAGTCGTCGGATCAGAACCTAGGTAGTAGGTAATTGGATCATGAGCACCAGGCGTGTACACCCGTTTGCCATTCTCAATCCTCATAGTTGTTGGTGTATGATCTTCAACATAGAAGGTGCCCGGCTTAACTTCATCTTTACGGGCAACCTGGCGCAGTGGATTATCGTTGATAAATGCTTGCTCTGGATAAGCTGCCACACCCTCTTTGGATGGATCAGAATTTACCGTGCAGACATGACAAAAACTACTGTAGTTACCAGTCGTTTTCCATAAAGAGCCTTCCTTGACCCAGGCGCTCTTCTTGACAACCTCACTACCTTTCATCCACACTTCAGCACCCGGAGCTGCTTGGAAAGTAATATTATTTTTGCTAACGAAAAAGTGTGGCTCGCGGTAAACTCCTGATTTAGCAACAACCGTACCGCCACCACTAACCGCGTCATAAGCCCTTTTGAACGTTGCAAACGGCGCGCCCTCAGTGCCATTGCCTGAAGCGTCATTGCCATCCGGCGCTACCCAAGCAACATTTCTCGATGGCACAGCGTAATTTGTTTTAGTAAACGAATATTTTTTATTGATCTGCGCAGCTTGCGCCTGCGGCAGGTGCGTTAACACCAAGCCAAGCGCCACGACAAACGCTGCCAGCCCAGCGCCGATACGATATTTATATTTCCTACTACTCCTATGTATTTTCATATATCCCCTACCTCATTTGGATTATATACGGTTTTATCGTATCACAGGTAGATTAAGACAGTCAACAAAGTTGTGCTAGGCACTACAAATATTTTACGCTATAATACTAGCAGATGGGGGCGTAGCTCAGGGGTTAGAGCAGTCGGCTCATAACCGATTGGTCGCTGGTTCGATCCCAGCCGCCCCCACCACCAAGGTTTTATGTAAACTATTTATCATACAAGCTAATCTAGCTCCAAGTATGCACCGCTAGAGCGATCTTGCGCCGATAAGTCATCCCAGGGTTTGCTGTTCTCGTGTGTCTGCTTACACGAGTCATTTTCATGTTGTATAATAATCTCCCTAAAATTCTCTCTCAATAATCGACGATACTGCAACAAATCTATATAACCTTCCGCCGCCGTATTGTTTTCTATACCCAAAGCCTTAGCAATTTCTATATCAACTTCACTGCGGATTGCCCTGGCTTTACCTCTCAGAGATTCACTACCTTTAGTATTTCTTGATCCGTATCTCTGCTTTGCCTCACTGTCATTTAATGCCGCCTCTTGATAGCGCAATGCCAATTGGTGCAATTGATTGCTAGAAAGCTGTCGCGGATGTTCCGTAGTAATATTTGATTCTAGCCTAGCAGGTATTGCCGTCTTACCTAGCCAATTATTGACAGATCGCCGTCTTTGATGATGATTAATAATCTCGTTCATATGTCAGTCTCTATATTACATCATAAAGCATACCAATAAGTCAAACAAAAAACCTCCCCTAGGGTAGTCAGGGAGGTAATTTTGTGCACCTGTTTGTTTATACATTTAGAGTAACAGAATGAGTAGGTGAGCGCAAGCACTTTCGCTACAAAATAAGAGCCCTTACTTATCAGACAGGACTCTTACCTCATGCTATTATGTGAAAAATTATTTCTTTTTCGAAACTGTCAGGAAACCGTTACGCGGGTTTTCTTTGACAACGCGGTCTTCCGGCAAATCGCACGGCTCGCCCTTCTCGTTCTTCTCTACCTTAGTGAAGAAATAAATAGTTTGCGGCTTACCGCCGCGAAGCGTGACTTCGGTTTTATGCAGATAATAGGTGACGCCCTTTGAATTCGTGTGCTTGTAAGCCATGGTTTATACCTCCTATTAGTATTGTGGTTTACATCTGTTAGCTTATATCAAACGTATGTACAGTGTCAACACTTTTCACCCCTGATCGCATTTCTCATACAGCTCGATACTTATAGCGCAACAATACGCGTAATACAGCAAGACTAATCAAGCGCAAAACTATAATTATAAGAATAAATATCGCTAGAATGACAAACCAACCAGCAAAATCAGGCGTCCAAAGCGGCGAAGTATACTCATGACGATACAACTCGGTGTTAGGCAGCTCTGGCTCCTGTAGTGTAGCGGAGGTAGGATATTTAGACAGCTCGTTAACGAAACATTGGATATAAGCCATCGACCAACCATTGTACTGCGGGTGACAAACCGCCTCGGCTTGAGCATGTACCTTAGCATTTTCGGACGATGCCGCTGAAGCTTTTTTGATGGCCGCCTGAGAGTCGCGTTCATACTGATGCTGCAAGTAGACAGCGCCGCTACTAGCATTCATATGCGTCATCGAGTAACGCTGCAAGTCCTGGAGTCGATTGAATATTTGTGTTTCGTTCCCGGATTTATCGGCAATCGCGACGGCGTTGCGACGCTGCACCATACCGACATTATTGATTCGCAGAAAAGTTGCTGCCACAAAGCACACCAGCACAAACAAGATTAGCAACTGCCAAGTCTTAATTCGCTCTAACCGCCGAATACTTCGCCGCGCTATGCGCTTATCAACCATACTTCCCGCCCTTCATTACCTAATAGTATACCACGAGCAGCCTGATTGCGTTATAGTAGGGGTATGAATATTTACTTCTCTGGCATTGGCGGCGTAGCAATCGGACCGCTAGCCGAACTCGCTCACGATGCAGGACACAACGTACAGGGTTCAGATGCCCACTCAAGCTTAGAAACTAGTGAGCTAATGCAGCGCGGTATCGTCGTCACCGATGACCAATCTGGCGACTACCTAGAATACTGTCACAGATTGCATCATATAGATTGGTTTATCTACACAGCGGCTTTGCCTGCCGACCACCCAGAGTTAGTCAGAGCTCGAAAGCTAGGTATCTACACCGCTAAGCGCGACGAACTGCTGCGCTATATTATGAGCGAGAAAAATCTTAAAATGATAGCCGTCGCTGGTACGCATGGCAAAACCACCACGACTGGCATGATGATTTGGGTACTGCGCCAGCTAGGCGTGCCAATTAGCTATTCGATCGGTACCACAATTAGTTTTGGACCAAGCGGCCATTATGCACCAAATAGCCAATATTTCGTCTATGAATGCGATGAGTTTGACCGAAATTTCTTACATTTTAGCCCGTATATTTCACTGATTACTTCTATTGACTACGATCACCCTGATACTTACCCTACTCAAGCTGCCTATACTAGAGCTTTTCAGCAATTTCTCGGACAAAGCGAACTATCGATTCTCTGGAAAAAAGACACGTTAACTGGCTTGGAGCCAGTCAATCAATCGTGGGTACTCAAAGACGAAGAGGTAAAAAGCTTTCGCATACCAGGTTGGCATAATCGAGCAAACGCTACATTAGTCGCCAAGGTCTGCGAGCGATTGAAGCTGGGTAATGCAGACATAATTAAAACAGCTATCGAGAATTTTCCTGGCACACAACGGCGGTTTGAACGATTAGCGCCCGGCTTGTACTCTGATTACGGACATCACCCAACCGAAATCTACGCCACACTGCAAATGGCGCACGAAATTTCCCGCGAAATAACACTAGTATATCAACCACACCAAAACGTCCGCCAACACGAAATACAGTCTATGTATACAAATGAGGTTTTCCGCTACGCCGATAGCATATACTGGCTACCAACCTATTTGACACGAGAGAATCCCAGCCTTTCAATATTAAGACCAATGGATTTAACGAGAAATATAAACTCGTCGAAGCTGCATTTTGCTGAGCTGAATGATGCTCTATGGAGATCAATCACACTCGACCGTGAATTAGGCAAACTTGTCCTCTGCATGGGCGCCGGCACTATCGACGAGTGGCTGCGGCAACATTTAAAAATACAAAACACGTAGGAATTAAGAAACCAACTAATCTAGGCTCAAAGACAACAGAAGATTACTACCGATTATCGCCGCTGCCGTGCAACTGGCCGCGCTGCTGGCGGCTGGCAAGCTTGTCATTGTTTAGACGCGCCACCTCTTCCAAACTCGAGCCGAGCAGATGCGCCACCGAATTGACATACCACAAAACGTCGCCCAGCTCCTTGATAATCTCCGCTCGATCGGCATCAGTAATTTTACCCTGTCGGTCGCGGATTAGCTTTTTGAACTTTTCCATAACTTCGCCAGACTCGCCCGCCAAACCTAGTATTTGTGCCATCAAATCGGCGCTAACATCGCCATAAGCGTGGTCGCTGGTTAATGTCGAGATGGCTTTTCGCGAATAATCTTGAAAATTCATGTTCCTCCTGCTTATTGTTTGTATTATAGCAATAATTGCTATTTTCAGTATTATTATACTGTTCTGTTGTAATTATTTACGAGAAGGAGTTTTAATAATATGTCAGAGAGCGATAATCTATCGTTGGCGTTGCGGGGGGAGCATCGAGACGATAGTAACGAGAAAGTTTTACAAAAAGTAAGCCGTTTAGGAAATATTGCCTTAACGGCAGTCCGCACTGAAAGCTAGCTCGCCAGCGTTAAACGAATACCGCGCCTGCCAAATGGCGAACGCGAGGACGATGTTCAGCATAGTTTCTCTTTGGCTATCCTAGCCTCAGAGTTGCGCGCTCAGTTATATCCAGATTTAGACAATGATAAGATTCAAAGTTTCTCCAATGCTCACGAACTATTAGAAATAGCCACAGGAGACGCGGCAACATTCAACCTGACAGAGGAGCAACTCAGAGAAAAACATCGGCGCGAACAGGAAGACAAAGAACAGCTCCTAAAGCGGCTAACACCAGAACTTGGACAAAACCTCGAAGAGCATGAACGTCAAGACACGCCAGAAGCTCGCTTTGTCCGGGCGGTTGATAAAATCTTGCCAGTCGCTATGGATGTTGTCGGTCAGGGAGTACGCGTCATTGAGGAAGATTACGATATATCAACCTTAGAAGACCTTAAGAAAGCTCACGCTAATCTGATCGCCAATTTTGATAGACGTTTTGGCGAAGAATTCCCAGAACTTGTCCAGCTATATACTCATCTGGCACGAGAATTTGAGGATAAATACAAAGAAGAAAAAGCAAAAAAGCCCGAGGTTAAACTGCCGGAACGTCCAAATCAACTGGTCGAAGTTGAGCGTAAATTTTTAATTGGTCCTGAATCTTTACCTTTTGATCCGGAGGACTTTGAACATACCGCAATCCGCCGAGGATACCTAGCGATCGGCGATGACATATCAGAAACGCGAATTCGCGATTTTGGAAATGATCAACGATTTGAGTTAACTGTTAAATCAAACGGCACTGTTGCACGAAAAGAAAAAAACATACAAATTGACAAAGAAGTCTTTGAGTCGTTATGGCCGCTAACCTTGGAAAGACGTATCGAGAAAACTCGCTATTACATACCTTATATTGACCCAGACGGATACAAACATACTATTGAGCTTGATCTATACCATGGGCCTAATCATCTGGATGGTTTATGTACCGCCGAGGTTGAGTTTGAGGGACGCGAAACAGAAGCAACCCTGCGGGCAGATACCTTCCAGCCGCCTGAATGGTTTGGCGAGGATATTAGCAGTAATCTAAGCTACAAGAACAGATCACTAGCCTCCCAGTCGCCTCACAGCCTATAGATCTTGGCAATATTAGTCTGTAGCCTTCACAAAATTAATCGCCTTGCCCTCATTCAGCCAGCGCCGCTCGTACGTGGTCATGATTTTGTATTCGCCGCTCAAGTCTGATTCGTGCAGATCGAAGCTCAGTTCGCTAATGCACCACTTTTCCGCCACCAACTGCTCCAGACTCCAGCAGAAAAAATCGCGGTCGTCGTGCTTGAGCATTAGCGTGCCGCCAGGCTTTAATAGCTGAGCATAACGGCACAAAAAATACGGATGCGTCAAGCGCCGGCCAGCGCTGCGCTTTTTAGGAAACGGGTCGGGAAAAGTAATCCAGATGTTTTCTAACGATTTCGGCGAGATTAACTCGTCGATTTGATCGGCCCGCGCCCGCACAAAAAATACGTTTTTCAGGTCCTGCTCCAGCGCTGCGTATGCACCCTTTTGCAAGCGGTCGCCCTTGACATCGACCGCGGCAAATATTTTATCCGGATGGCACTGCGCCAGCTCGACGCTAAACATTCCAGTACCAGCGCCGATTTCCAGCATCGAGACCGCCGGCTGCTGATACTGGCACAAATCGCGCCACTCATCAAATTCAAAGCAATTCTCGGCGTTATGAAACTTAGCGAATTTGTATTTTTTGCGCCGACGAATAATAACAAAATCATCTGGGTTGAGATGTTCTATCATTGACCAGATGCCTCGCCATTCGAAGATGCCCCTGCTGCACGATCGCTAAATATCTGAAGAGAATCGTCTAGCAAAGCTTCTCCGTCGAAACTAGTCGACGCAGTAGCGCGTTTGGCGTGTTTATTATAGACTTTTTTGAAATCCTTGATAGTCTTTTGATTAATATCGCCCTGAGCTGAAAAACTTTTCTCTGTCTCTTCGCTAGCGCCAGCTTGTTTTTGTACGGAGCTAAAACCCGGACGGCTCAAATCAACCTGTGCAGCGCCACTTGTGTTATACATCTCTAAAGCAATCGACACCATAATAAGCGATATTACAATCACACACACTAGCATTCCAGCAAAACCATACCTCTGACAAATACGATCAGCTCGCGTCTTCAACTTAGCACGAACATGAATTCTAGTCATTAGCTCCTCCTGAAGTATCCGAACCGAACTTAGACAAATCTAATTTATCTAGCTGCACACTATATTGGTTTATCAGCTTGTCTAGCTCTACGACCGATTTTCGCACCTCGCTGCGATAATGACGTGCCCGCTCTATACCCATATAGAAATCAGCCGGTCTATCCTGACAATCCATCTGGACTATGTGCGCCATCGTTTGTTCATAACGTTGATAAGATCCACGAAACTGATCAATTTGGCGATCAAAGTCAACTGTCGTTTTGGTCAGATCAATACCGTTAAGTTTGTTCAGCGCAATACGGCTATTCATCGGCGCCATCAATTTAGTAGAAATCGCATCGTACTCGCGACCTAGATTTATACGCACTAAAGCATCATTGGCGCGAACGCGTTCGAGAACAGATTTAGTTGTCACACAATTAGCACGTACCAAGCTTAGCTGTTTCTCAGTCAGAATAGTCATCGCCGGACCATAAGCGCTAGCAGCCGGACTGCAAGCAAGCCAAACTAATGTACACGATACAGCGAGAATTCGTTTCATTACCTATTATTATGGCGGAATTCATCCAGCTGGTCAAGTTCACGTAGACTGTCGTAGACTGAGCAGATCAAAACCTATAGACCTAATTCATTCAACTGCTCTTTGCCAACAACTGACGGTGAATCCATCATCACATCGACACCGGAGCCATTCTTTGGAAAGGCCAAGGTTTCGCGGACATTAGTTTCGTCAATGAGTTCCATGAGGATGCGATCCACACCAAAGGCACAGCCAGCGTGCGGCGGCGCGCCGTATTTGAAGGCACCCAGCATGGCGCCGAATTTTTCCTCGACGTAGGATTCGCTAAAGCCCAGCAAATCAAATACTTTGTACAGCACCGCTGGGTTGTGGTTGCGCACGCCGCCAGAACAAATTTCGTAACCGTTCATCACCATGTCGAATTGGTCAGCCACGATAGCAAGCTTGTCGGCGTCAGTCTTCGCCGACTCCAGCACCTCTATACCGTCCTTTGGCATGCCAAATGGGTTGTGGCCAAAATCAAGCTTCTTGCCGTGATCGTCCCATTCATAGAATGGAAAATCGATAATCCAAGCCAAGGCTACCTCATCCGATT
>ERZ773083.907-NODE-907-length-22039-cov-7.755595_pt1 | contig 22039 bp, 18 predicted proteins | sample MGYA00511465_ERZ773083 | MGnify/ENA primary metagenome ERZ773083 (study PRJEB29015, sample SAMEA2738001) | human oral metagenome | biome: human oral; feature: human-associated habitat; material: dental | place: China | collected 2060 ... | reverse complement strand
TTTATAATTACTTTCTTTAAAATAAGTTGGTATTTTCATATAAAAACTCCTTAAGTTATATGCAAATATTTTATAGATATATTATATAATTATATTTTAGTAAGTCAAGAAACAACTAGAGATGCAGCCTAGACAATTGTATTTTAATCGATGTTTTTTTCTATGGATACTTCTTAGTAAGTACAACTTTTGATAATAATAAAACACACCACATGTAGTGAAACTTTCCTTTACTTTTGCCATAACGATAACCTCAATCTATTTTTATTTGTTGATCTTTTCAACAATTATATTTTATCATATTCAGTGGACAAATACTGTCTACTTATAAATTATTTTAAAATTATTTTAAAAATAATTTAATATTTATCTAATATATTAGATAAATCAATTACACTGAGTTACTTATCTCAGTTTCCTTAAAATTTGTTCTTCAATTAAATAACATAGTAATTACTAAAAGTATATAATTATTTTTCATAGAATAATTGTTTGACTTTTCAGTTATTCTATTATATGATTTTTCATTATAATAAAACTAAAATTAATATAATGATTTTCTTTATGAAACCAAAAAAAGACGACAGTCTTCACTATCGTCTTTTATATCTATTATGTATTTTTTATAACTATAACCTAGAGGAATTATATCTAAATCAATCCTGCATCTTTTAGGATCTCTTCAATATATGTTCCTTTGATTTTTTTCAATACACGTTTACTAATTGCTTTGGCAAAGAAAGATAGTTTAACTTCTTCAAGTTTTTTACCATCCATTAGGCGATTAGTTGATTTAGTCATGACACGTAAATCATATGCAGAATTAAATACTTCAGGTACACCTCTATCAACATCTAGTAATGTGTATACTGCTTCCATAGCTGTACGAACAGAATATTCTGTAGTGAAGACAGTATCACGAGGTGTTTCAGAGAAGTTACCTATAAATGCTAAGTTTTTAGATCCTTCCGGGATAACTAATGGTCTATCACCATCGTGTCTTGGCATAAAGTAACTTGTTATATAAGGCATATAACATGGAACTGTTCTACAACCTTTGCTTGCAAATTCGTGAATAAATTGTTCAGGAACCCCAATATGGTAAAGCCATTCTTCTGCGATTTCAATACCTGTACAAGCTTCTATTGGTTTTTTTATATAGTTACCTGAAATATTTGAATATAATCCATAAATCCAAACTACTAATTCATCTTTTGATTGAGATTTAAAGTGAGGTTGACGGTTAAGTGTAAAGCTCATCATCCAATTTGAGTCTCGTGCTGTTACTATACCACCAGTTACTACTTTACCTGCATAAGGATCACGTTTACAAATTTTTTCTATATATTCTGCGATTCGTTTGTCTGTTACAGTCGTCGTAGCCGAAACAAACCAACTTTGATCTGGAAGATTTTCACAAAATACTTCTGGACGTCCAAAACGTTCATCTTGTTTAGCTAAGTTTTTCCAAAGTTGCCAAGCTCCACCAAGTTCTTTGCTGACTGGAGCTGAAGTGTCATTGTTACCATATGTTGTAGATGCAGTGATACTACCATTTGTAACAAATACTAGGTCATCTTCAGTTAATTCTCTAACAACAGGTTCTCCGTTTACTTCTAAGATCAGATGCTTAGCTACTAGATCTTTTCCTTGTTTTTCAACTTTAATATCTTTAACTACAGTATTGTACTCAAAAGTTACACCATGACTTTCTAAGTATTTAACTAATGGTAGAACTAATGATTCATATTGGTTATATTTAGTGAATTTAAGTGCTGATAAATCAGGAAGTCCTTTAATATGATGAATAAATCTCAACATATATCGACGCATTTCAGCAACTGAATGCCATTTTTCAAAAGCAAACATTGTTGCCCAATAAGTCCAAAAATTAGACTCAAAAAATTCACTACTAAAGAAATCTGTTATTTTCATACCTTGAAGTTCTGATTCAGAAGTCAAATATAGTTTTACTAATTCCTGACTTGATTTATCAGATAATGCAAAAAGTCCATCATTAGGAATTTGTTGTCCACGGTTTTCAATAACACGACATTTTGAAAAGTTAGGATCATCTTTATTTAACCAGTAGAACTCATCTAAAACAGATGCATCCTCTACCTCTAATGAAGGAATAGATCTGAAAAGATCCCAAAGACATTCAAAGTGATCTTCCATTTCACGACCACCACGAATAATAAATCCACGTGTTGGATTCATAATACCATCTAAGCTACCTCCTGCGATAGGTAGTTCTTCAAGAATATGGATTCTTTCTCCTTTCATTTGTCCATCACGAACTAAAAAGGCTGCTGCCGCAAGAGAAGCTAGTCCAGAACCTACTAAATAAGCCGATTTTTTATCAACTCCTGCTGGTTTTTTTGGTTTAGCAAATGCTTCATAATTTCCGTTTGAATAATACATAAAAACTCCTCCTAAAAAAAGTGTATACTAATATCACTATTAATATACACCTTCCATATCCATAATACAATTTACAATTTTTGATTTTTGCCTAACTATTTTACAAATTTATTTAATTGTAAAAGAGCTTAAACTTTATTTAAAGAAGAGAAATTATCTCACCCAGCATAACTCTTTCAATTCTTTCAACTAGTTCTTCAACACTTTCTGGCATTTGCTTTTCTATCCAATCTAACCCTACTCCAACCAAAGCATATGTATAAAAAGAATAAGAAAACTCTACTTGTTTAGCTTCTTCTTTTGTTACTTCGATTTTTTTGAACACCTGATTACTTAGAAATAGTTCAATCTCCTGTCTTAGTACTTTTTCTAAAAATTCTTTTCCAAAAGAGCGATAGGTATTTAAAACAAAAACATGATTTTCTGAGATATATTGGAAAATTGATGTTAGAGCATCTTGCCATTTATCATAGATTTTACCTCTTTCAATTGGAGTCACTACCTCTTTAAGATAAATTCACTCTACCAAATCATAGATATCTTTAAAATTATTATAAAATGTTTGACGACTAACATCGCAAGCTTGAGTTAAATCATTAATTGTTATTTTTGATAATGATTTCTTTTCCGCTATTTCTTTTAAAGTTGATGCCAGTACTCTTTTTATTACTATTGTCATACCTAATCACTCCCTTTCATTTATTCTCTAAATCTTATATTATTATTTTCTCATAAAGTACACTATTTTCTCAACCAATAAAATGCTTCTTTTAATTTTTCCGTACCATTTTCTAAAATTATCTTTCCATGAGAGAAAACAATTTTATCGGGTTTCCAGCTTTCAATCTTAGAATAGCTATCTTTAGCTTGTTTTTTAAAGATAAATGATGATCGTAAATCTCTTGACGTTCGAAACTTAGGATACTTATTATCTCCAAACTTAAATACAAGTTTATATAATAACGGTAATTTATTCACTTCTATACTCTCTATTAAGTCCGTTAATATTAAGATTGAACTCTTTTTATGAAAAAATACCATCTCTTCCACGGCTATACTTCCTTTAAATGGAGTAAAAAGTATCTCCTCTGACCAAGAAGTTTTTGAAATATTATCTAGTGATACAAAATTTTCTCCTTCATCAGTTTTAAGTTTGCTGCTTACTCCTTTTGCTAACCAAACTTTTGCATCTGGATAATGTTTATACCAATCCAATACATAACTATAGTGGTATTTATTAGGAGCAACTATATGTTCGATTTCTCCTAGTTCTTTTATTTTTTCATCTAATTCCTTATTAAAAGCTATTGGTGAATGAATCCATAATTTGTTGTTATCTATTTTAACTATTGTCATTCTTGTTGTAAAAGGAACTTTAAAAAGTTTAAAACTCATATGTATTTCATTTCCATCAACGATCCAAATGTCCTCACCAATTTGTTTTAATTCATTAATAGGAGAATATAACTTCAACATTCCTTCCATCAAACATTCACCTTCTTTCAATTAAAATACTTCTATTTTTCTTCTAAAATCTTTGCTATTTTTTCAAATGTATTTGAATTCCTAATTGTTATTTTTTTATAGAAATCTTGCTTTATTAATTTTTTATGATACGTAGTTTTTAAAAATTCCGACTCATCATATTTACCCCAAAATACTGCATGTTTTCCTACATACACTACTTCATTATGAAATATAGATTTATCTATAAAGTCAAGGATATTTGATTTATCAAAATTATATGAAAAGAACAGTACATCTTTTCTAGCCATATCTTCCTTCCACCAATCTGGTAATCCGACTTTTTCTTCTAAATATTCCTCTTTTGTGATTAAAGAAAAAGGTATTGAAAAATCATAATTAGTTTCTAACAAATCTCTTATTTTTGAGCTGCATATTTCATGATTTTCTAAACTACTAAAGAACAAATTTCCACTGTTAATATATGAACTAACATTTTTAAAACCTATTTTTAACAATTGTTCTTTTAGTTCACTCATTGATACCTTATTCTTTCCACCTACATTTATACCACGTAATAAAAGTACATATTTCAACTATCTAACCTCCAATCTTACAACATCTACTTTTAAAGGTACTTACTATTATTTTGATTGTTAATCTTTTTATTTCTAATTCTACATCTTCTTATTATTTAGCATTTTCATTTGAAGTGAATTCTTTTATCATCCACTTCTTAATTTTTTTCTGCTTAACATTTCTTCCTAAAACTACTTGAAGTTTTTTATTCAAAATACGAAGCTAAAAAACTCCGAATGAATTATATACCTAAAATAATGTTTATCATACATATATTTAGAAATACTATATAATATAATCAAAATTTTAGATATATAAAACTAAATTGCAACTAATATAATCTGCAATCATAAGTCTTTTTCTTATAAATAATAAGTCTTCAACTGTTCAAAAGTAAGTTCCAAGCCCGCTTCTTTTAACTTTTCAATTCGATCATTATACAGCTTCATTAAAACCGCTTCTTTATCTTCCATACAACCATAATGTAGTAGGTTATGGCAGTGGCTACAAAGAGATACGATGTTTTCTTCAACATCAACACTGAAATCAAAATCTGCATATTTACTAACTGGTATTAAATGGTGTGGCTCCGTATATGGTTTCCCATTTTTTCGAAGGAATGTACGATCTTCTTTATTATACTCACATTTATACTCCGCATAAATTAAAGCATTAGCTGCTCGCTGTTTATCACGCTTTGGTATCAACTTAGTGTTACCTTCATGCATTATAGTTTTCTGTGGTTCACGATTTTTTCCACTGTATATTTTCTCCTTCTCTTGCTGACTGCTTATAATACTATCAATAATATATTTTTCTACTTCATCGTAATCGTCGCTTATTTTTATTTCTTCCAAAGCTTGATAGATAATCTTACGCACATTCTCACTTTTTTGTAGGCTCAAAATTTCTTTAAGTAAATACTCTGCATGTCCAGGTGTTACATTACAAAGATATCTTTGCTTAAAATTACCATTTTTATCAAAACAACTATTTTTCTCAATTTCTTTTTTATCCCAATCTTTTATATTAATTTTTTTAAGAGGGTTATCAAGGTCATAGTATTTCGTATCAACACGATATCCAACCACACTCCTATCATCTTGTTTCTGATGATTGTGTATTCCATCAGGATTTTTTGCAGGATAGTTATCACTTTCTACTACACTTATTGCTGAGATCTCACCTCCTGAATTGTGAATAATAAAGTCCCCTGGTTTGACAGAAGTCATTAGTTTATACCCAGTATTCTCCCTCCCACTACTATCTTTTTTGGGAGACCACAAGTAGCCTCCTGCACGTTCATCTTTATATGACTTATGTTGATTTACTAAATAAATTGTCATATATTTACCTCCTTATCAGACTCACTATAATATTTAAATTAATTTAGTTTCTTAATATATTTTTTTGCATTCTAACTGTTCAAACTTCTTGTAACTTTTGCCCTAAAATTATTTATTCAAGTAGAACATTTCTGGAAAACCATTGTCTTCATAATCTTTTAACATTGTTAATATATCATATGTAAGAGTAGTTTTTTCCAGCATTCAACTTCTTACTTACATATTCATATTCATATTCATTACTATTTTATAGAAGCTGAGTCATTATACAAGTTACTCAGCAAATCACAAGGCAATAAACTATATTTTTCTTTCAAGAGATACCTTCCCAGCTCAAAAATAACACCAGAATAAAAGAGAATTTCTCTACTATAATTTAGTTTTATTATTGATTGGTCAGATAACATTATATAGTTAATTCCATCAAATTTTATCATTTTGTACAATAATGTAAAGTCTTTTATTTTATTAATTATGGTAGTACCTTGATTTTTGTATCTTGCAGATAATTGAGAGTGATTCCCTCCATTACATACAACTATATTCATTGGATATAGAAAATGATTTTGAATATTCCAACTAAAATGTATTCCATCGAACTTATTCTGCTCATTTATATTATTGAAATTATCAAGTATTCTATCTCCATTCCATGGATTCAATAAAATAGGGAGTTTGTTGATATGAAAATCTAATGGTTCACTATTTAAAATCTTTATGCCTTTATAATATTTTTTATCATCATTATGAATTTTTTTTAGAATTGTTGTATCATCATTTATTCCTAAATGGAACTCTAATTCAGAATAAATTGTTTCAATTGAAGAATTATTATGTACATTTTCTTTTTTTTCTATTGCTTGTATAGCCTCTGCATAATTTAGATATTCAACTATAATTTTAATAAAAATCATCGCACATTCAGCCTTATTATTGTTATTTTCTATTAAGTTCAAATATCTTATAAATCTTTCCTCTATTCTTGAGTCTTTCCTCAATAAATAATCCTTGTTTTCTAGTTTATTTTTTATTCTGTTTATAAAATTAAACATAAATAACCTCCTTTTTACACAATTTAAAGTTTCAAGTAGACTTGCTAAAATAAATCTAAAAATTACAAATAATCAATTTATACTATTATAACATACATAAAAAAATACTCTATATTGTAAATTTAGTATATTTAAATTTACTATAATTTACTCTTAAAAAATAAGGTTTACACTAGACTATTCATACTTAATTTTTATAATAGTTTCTAAATAAACCTATATTTTTACACTTTATTTATTAGTGTAACTTTGATATCAAAACTACACACTTAACATGATATATTCTCACTTAATCTACGTTTTTCATAAAAATAAAGGCTTACCCTAGGCTACCTATACCTTCTAACGATAGCCGTAGAATAAGCCTTTGATTTCTACGCTTAATTTACTTAGTGGGTACAACCTTTAACATCAATACAACAACACTCGGCGGTTCGGACTTTCTGTTCAAATCAAAGGTTTCTCTCCTCATTCTACGACTCCTATCCCAGAGTATAAAATCTTCTTCTACTTTTCTAATTAATCAGTTCATTCAAAAGGTGTTACTGCTTCAACATGCGGTGCCAGAAAATATCCATATTATAGAATAAAAAAGATAGTATTATGTATAAAATTATACTATAAAATAAACATTTTTTATACTTACAATTTTATTTAGCTTCTATATATCAACTGTTTAGCAAATATATAGCTTTGAATATTAAAAAAGAGAACCAAAATGGTTCTCTTCAGTATATAACTTTTCATTAATCCACTATATTTGATAAGATTCATAAGAAAAAGTTTAACAACCTATACCCTAGTCACCTTTTGCTTGTACCTGTGTTTGTGCTAACAGGTCCCCCAGATGCCTTTTATCTTTCCTAAAAATCGTCATCGCCATTAACAAAACTGCGAATAGAGTGGCTAAAAATGATAAGATAATAGATAACAAATCAAAATTACTATAGACACCATGAATGGTACCCATATGACCTAATTGCCATGGTAAAAATTTGATGGTGTTTCTAATTAAGCTAGCCTTCACTGTTTTTTTTTTTGTAAATCAGGTGAAGTCCAGCTTTAGACTTCCCAAAACTCCCGTTTTTTTCATAATCCAAAAATGTGAAATAAAGCATGATTGGTAGAACAGTGATAAAAAATGTAAGGCTCTGTGCTTGAATTTCTGTTTGCCTTGGAATGCCATTAAAAAAATGTAGTAATAAGATATTGCACATAGAAACAGAAGAACTAAATAAGTTAAAATTAAAAGATAATCAAATAGAAATTCAATCATTCTTTTTCTTAACGAAATATGATTGAATGCTAAAATTTTCATCATCATTTCCCCCTTTCTTCTCCCTACTATAACAAGATTCCATGAATAAATTAATCATATAAAACATGTAGATACTATCGTTAAAAGTATCAGACAGATGTTTATTTACGATACTCCTCTACTTTATATTTATATTCATTAATCAGTTGTTTTGAATAATTTTTTTCACTCTTCGAGTCTCTAGCTTCTTTCCAGAGTATAGCTGCAACTTTTGACATCAAAACTACGCACTCAGCGGTTCGCTGTTACCGCATCACTATCGCTCTGCGACAGCTATCGCATAAAGTATTCGTAATTAATGACTTCGGTCTACTCCCTTGTCATTAAAACGACTGCTTCAACATACTCATCATTGTCCAAACTCAACTTCTTACTATCTTTAAGCTCTAACAAACAAAGTATTCTTATCTAGAATAATTAAGCCCCAAATATGTTTACAATATATTTTCCCAATTTCCTAAGTTTAATGAGTCATATCTTTGTAAAATTCATCTGCGATTATAAGAGTATTTCCTTATAAAAACTGTCTAAAAAATATTTATAATCCATCCATTTCCCCATGCCGTTCAATAGTCCTTTAGCAAATTTTCCAGCCATTCTATATTAGAAATCGATGAGTTATCTACCGCGTCATCAACAATATTTGTATGTGGACACGTAGAACATAATGGATTGTCTCCATTATTCCATCCGGTATACCCACCATTATTTTTAATTTCTTTTTCTATTTTCCCATTAACAATTTCAAAATGCAAAGAAGTTTCATCTGCATAGCCAGTATCTGGAATAAAACGCTCTGTAAAAGCAAAGTATTTCACCGTATTTCTTTCAAGAAACTTGTCGAAATAGTCTTTGCGAATAAAGACAGTTCCACCGATAGGGTCTCTATAATATGAATTCTTATTGTTGTTACATATTATTACTTTTTCTTTATCTTGAGTTTCCCATGATAAATCCGAAACATTCAATTTGAGATTAAAAAATCTAATAATATTCGATGGTGGTAATACTAATGAAGTCTTCTCGAAAACTTCAGATTGATTATTAATATTTTTTACATTCTTGCAAAGCCAAGGTTTTGAATCATTATCAGGATATGAATTCAAATTACCAATATATTCTTCTAATTCAATGGTCAGATAGCGAGCATTACCATCATCGTATATTGTTTCATTTTCCGAAGAGCAACACCACAAATCATATGTATCTTTCCATCTTATTTCATATTTATCTTCCTCGTGTAGAGATACTCTACCAGCCAACATTACCCATTTTTGATGTTTTAATTCAATTGTTTCAAGAAGATGCAACACATTTCTTCTAGTTAATTCAACATTCCTTACCCAACAAACATCACGCTGCACAGGCATCTCTAAAGAATTTATTGCGTAATCCCCCAGTCTCTCTATAAAATCTTGATATATTGGAATTGGTGCTGTAATAATAACATCTTCTCCATATTCCAAAGGATCATACACCTCATATCCGATACTATTCTGAATATTATTATATGTTGCAAACTGATTTGTATAATAGTTACACATCAAGCTCCCATAATATAATCCTGTTGCAATATCTACCCCCTTCATATAGACAGAATGATGAAAATCTCCTTCACGAATATTCATAGATTTTCTATCTGCTGAGATATTGTAATATTCGAAAACATATCTAAAAACTTTTTCAAAGCTTTCCATAAAAGAATTTATATCCAATGTTTTAATTTCTACTATAGACTCTATCTCTGGCATAATTCTATTTTCGAATGCTAACCAACAGCTGCATTTTCCACCACATACACAGGAGTATTTATTATGAAGATAATTATTTATACTACTAATTTCATTCTTATCATTTGCAAGAAATTTCGTATACATATTAATATGATCTTTTCCCCAATATCTAAATGGTAGAAAATCTTTATTCATAATATCCACATAAAATAATATGTCACTTAAATAATCTGAAACAACTGCATTTTCATTATATTTAAATAAATTTTTTCTATTCCAATTTACATAAGAATAAGGCTTTCCAAAGTAAGTCGAAATTCTACGGAGACTTTTTGCGTTTAGATTATCCTGTTCTGCAATAATCTTCTTGTAGAAATCTATAATTTTACTGTTGTCCTTTCTCATTTGACTCAGAACATATATAATAGCCTCTTGTATATAAAAATCAAAAATTCTATTATATTCAAGAATAACCCTATCGACATAACACTCATTCTTAGAAACCACCTCATATAACAATTTCATTGCTAAACATCTAACATCCTTATTAGGTGCTGCACAGCAAAGTAATGAAAAATAAAATGCTTCATCTTCTCCTTTGTTAGTTCTGTCATTTAATGTTGTAAAATACAACACATTTTTCAGTCTATTCTTTATACCATTTTGAAAATGATATCCAGCCAATATGTTTGATAGATCACATAACCTTTCATGGCTTTCACAATAATAATCAAATAAGTAGTTGCTACAGTTAAATGGTTTGTCAGTATATCCTCCCATCGACTGCAACAAATTACTATGGTCAATAAGTTTAAACGTCTCCAGAAAGACTTTAATATCATCATGGTTAAAATGAATTTTAACCAATGTATTAAAATCCAAGTGTTCAATTAGCTCTGTATCTTTTATTAAGTCCTTTATTTTCTTATAATCTGGAGATATATTATCGAATATTGCTATAATTAAAGCTTCTTCAAGATTGTGCAAAGATTCTACTTTTGATTTTATAATACTAATCTGTTCCTCATAATTTTTCCCACTAATGTCTTCAAATAAGGAACGAGCAATCAAAAAATCTGTCAAAGAATCAATAATAAAATAATAATACTTTTCATCATCACTTTCATAAGCATCCATAAAACCCATCTGTATCATGGATGAAAGAAAATTTTCCCCGGTTTCAATTACCGACAGTAAACTAGTCTCATCAATACGCTTTTTCGCATTTCTATACATCCATTGGGCAATTCTTTTTGTATCTTTCCAAACATCTATACCTTGACAAGTTAAACTGTCCTTAAATACCTTACCTATAGTTTTTTTTATATATTGCTCCAAAATAAAAGTAATAGACGCAATTCCATTTTCAGTTTTAGCAACAAGTTTTTGTGACGATAGAACATCACATAACATACTTAACAATAACGCATTATTCGAATACAAAATATCTTCATACATATAAACATCCGGCACAGATAGCCTTAGTATTTCACTTAATGCTGATTCAAAAGATACACCTGGAAACTTATACTCATATTCTGATATTTCTTGATACTTTTCAAGAATCACATTATCTATTGAATTTGTTCTGTATGATATTATGATTCGTATTCTTGGATATTTCTTAAGCTCCGTTAAAATATCTATTAAATTATTCTGTCCTTCCTCTGATATTTCATTTATTGCATCAAAAACAAAAACAAATCCTTCATCACTTGCTTTTATTATTTCTTCAACATTAATATTGTTTGTATTCTTTTCAAACTTTCCATAAATGCATAAATGCTCAATATTATTCTGCTCCAATTGTTCTTCGAAACATTTTATAAAATAGCTCTTGCCAATACCCCCTTCTCCTGAAATTAAGCAAAAACTATGAAGACTCATATATGTTTCTATTTCATATAGGCTTAATCCGTGCCAAGATCCTTTCAAATTCTTTATATCTGAGATTTTTTTTGCTATTTCATCTATGAAAGCTGACTTTTCAGAAAGAAATGCATCATATGTTTCCAACATTTTTTCTAACGATGATATTTCATATTCTGCTTCCTTATCTTTTTGATATCTTCTAATTTTCGGAAGCTCTCCCATAAGATAATCCATAAACTCTGGATTTTCCCATTCCATGACATAAGCAGGATTACTAATTGCATTCATTCTATCTTTTTGATTTTTATTCAATACTCTGTAATCCATAAGAACCTCCTTTCTCCAAAATAATTTATATTTTATTTCATAAGCTAAACATATCTTAAACTGCTATATTATCCACGTTTCATATTTCTCCCAAAATATCTAAGTACCTCCATAATTAACTATTTCCTTCTCAGTTATGCATTTATACTGCTTTGAACCCTCTAATTTTTGATTATTGTGGCTTTTAGCACATTCTCTCAACCTTTGAATATATTATTATTTCATATCAGGATATCATCTTAAATTACTTCAACACGTCCAAAATAGCTTCTTCCTTTTCAATTGGATACTGTGGAACTTTTTGATTTCCATTTTTTGATATATTATAGTATTTCCTAACTTCTAAACCATATTTTCTCTTCACTTGTGCAATATAAAGTGTCGATACCTTAAAATCATACTTCTCGAGCACATAATTCTGAATTTGTTCATAAGTATCTTTACTTTCAGCACTTGTTAAATCCATATCATCCATAGGAAGTTCTACACTGATATGATTCTTTGAGTTCAGTTTGGAAAGCAACACAATTGTTTTCACATGTGCCGATAGTGTCTACCCGTACTATCAAACGAAAGGATGTAAAAGTGAAAGTGATTTTGGAATTATACTATAGAACGGAACTATTAAAATTTATTTAGTAAGTAAATCCCCTAACTCACTACTCAACCTCTGCTTTATAGAACAAAAATCAATACTCTGAACTTTCTCTGTACGTAATCTAACTTTCTCTTCAGTATTATAAGAATCTATCTCATCTTGAGTGAAGAAATCTAGTAAATTATACCGACGTATAGATATAATTCTTTCATTATAATAAACCAGCATTTTAATCGGGTTGGCTCGTAATACCTCGACCAACCCAGAATCTGTAGTTGCAAAATAATGGAGATAAACCACATCTGGGTTTTCAATACAATTGAATAAAGTACTTTTTTCCAATAGTCTTATATGAAAAATATCCCATGCTGTATTATGTATTTTATCAATTAACTCCTTAGCCCCTAACTGTAACTTTTTAAATATTTCTTGAACTGAACTGTCATTTTTTAAAAAAAGTATTAATAAAGTCATTTCCAATTCTAAAAATACACATAAATCCTCAAAACAATAACGTTTAAACTCAGTGATTTTAGCTTCTGTAGAAAGATTTTTTGTATTTTTCAAAATGAATGCTTTCAATATATAGCAACACACCGCCTCATACTGTTGTATCACCTCATCATTGCTTAGGTAAGCTTCTGCATCTTCCCAGATTTCTTTCATCCAATTATATTCACTTGCTTTTAAAGTCTGAGGCACATTAGATTGAAATACTTCAAAATTAATGCTATCAAAATAAACATAACTTTCAATCATTCTAGCTAATAATTCACGATTTATTGAGCTAGTATATCTTTCCATTAAAGCAGTTGAAATATTATTTGTTAGAGACAACGATTTAATTTCGTACAAGAATCTAATTAGATTCTCCTTATCTGGAACATTTCTTCCTCTATATAAATCATGTATGTAGGTAAAAATGTTTAGGTCATAATTGATAATTCTGGCAACAGGTAAGAAATTATTCTTAGCATTCATAGTATTTTTATCAATAACCCAAGTTTTTTGGTAATCTCCCAAACCAATCAAATTAAACTTTCCATAGCTAATTGATTTACCTATATTACCAAAATTTGACTTTTCTTCATCAAATAGAAAAACTCTACACTCACTAAGGCTCCATCTATTGAAAACTTCCATTTTCTGCATGATTGTCTCACAATTAATTATCTCCTTAATAAAAGGATACAGTTCAAACATAAGCGTTTAACCTCCAAAAAAATGCTCAGTTGTCTTGTTCATAACAGATAACTTTCTCCCAATAATTATACTCATCACAAATATACAACAGTGTATTAAATAGCTTCAAAAACTCTTGTTCTTCGATTTCTTTCTCCCACCGACCATGACCAATCATATGTCGATTGGGTTCATCAAGTGTAAACCTATTTGTATCTTTGAAGAAATTATATAGCCAGTGCATCAGTCCTACATTGCTAAACGACTTATCAATAAATATATTATCAATTTCTTTAATCGCTCGATGACCTACTGGTATTTTTTTCTCTACTGAAGTCATTTCTGAAATTCTATTTAGCGCACCATCAATTGCCAAACTCCCCAGAGTGTATGCTGCATAAAAGTTTCGATTAAAGTAGCAATCAACCATTGATTTTACTAGGGGAGCCGAGTAACACGGCGAATTTTGTAAGGAAATAATAAAATTCTCATTTTTTAGTTTATCCCTGAGCAACTCAATCCATTCGTCCTCCAAAGTATTCCATTCCTCAGCAAGTACACGCTGATAAACATTTCTATCACGAAAATAAATAACCCATCCATTTTCTGCCAGCAGTTGAACTCGAGATATAATTTGCTCAATTTCTTCTTGTGTGTAAATCGAAGGTAGTGACTTTAAAAGTTCATTGAGTCCACTAAAAATCTTTGAATAATCAATTTGATAGCTAGCAATTAAATTTTTAGCAGACTCTGCAATGTTTTGAATTGCTTGCAAGTGTGTGCTTGACAGTATCTTATTGTACGAAGCAATCGCTTCTGACACGGCATTGATAGCACTTTTGCCCACCTGAATTGATGAAGTCAGACTTGCTAAAGGAGTCATCAAATTAGCAATATTCACTAATTTAGATGCACTTAATGCATTTGAAGCCGCAATAATTCCTGAAATATTGGAAGTATTTACTACTGCTTGAAAGTTACTAAAGGTATCAGCCAAAACAGAAACAGCTGCAGTATTTTGTCCCAATTTCATCTTCTCAGAGAGATTTGTTGCGCTGTCTAAGGCAATTTTTATAGAGTCTATTTCAACTTTCTTCACTTTATTACTATCAGTTATTTCGTCCTCCCAAAACAGCTTATTCATATTGTTTATTATACCACTAAAACCACAAAAAAACCTTAACCATTCGGTCACAGTCGCTGACAACTCTACCTCAGTCCATCTGAAAATTGAAGGGAATTTTTCTCTTCTTATGTGCTAGTTATTCTCACATAATTAGCCCATTAAAAACCATTCTATTTTCTAAACTAAGAATTTTAATCGTTAACTGAAATAATATTCTAAAAAGTTATTGACTCCTGTCAGACCGAAATACTTACTATAAAATTGCTAAATTCTCTGTAAAAATATAAACTACTATTCTATTTCTACTTCGCTTATGAATCAGCTCGTATAAGCAGTGCTACAGTCTCAACATGATAAGTTCCTGGGAACATATCAACTGGTTGAACCACTCCAAGTTTATAACCAAGGCTTCTCATTATTTCCATATCGCGTGCTAGGGTTGCTGGATTACAGCTAACATATACTACTTTTTCTATATCCATTGCCGCAAGGTCTCTCAAGAAGCTTTCTTCACACCCTTTACGTGGTGGATCGACAATAACTGCATCTAGTTTTATATTTTGTGAGATTAGTTTTTTTATTATATCTTCACTTTTTCCTAATAAGAATTCTGCATTATTTATATTATTATTTTTCGCATTTTCTCGTGCATCTAGTACTGCTGCTTCTACTATCTCAATCCCGTATACTTTTTTTACTTTTTGTGCAGCGAATAAACTTATCGTTCCAATACCACAATATGCATCGATTATCGTATCATCTTCTTTTAGTTCGGCTAATTCTAACGCTTTACTATACAAAACTTCTGTTTGGATTGGGTTTACTTGGTAGAACGAGCGTAGAGATATCTTAAACTCTATTCCTCCCAAAGTATCAGTTATATAATCTCGTCCAAATAATTTTTCAGTTTTGTCTCCAAAGATAACATTAGTCTTTTTATCATTAATGTTCAACATCACGCTAACTATTCTATCATCTAAGCTCGTAATTTTTTCTACAAACTCATTCAGATTTACAAATCTCTCTTTGGCAATTATCCCTACCATAATTTCACTTTTGCTAGAATTTGTTCTAAACATTATATGGCGAATTGCACCTTTGTGACTCTCTTCATCATATACTGATAAATCTAATTCAATTATCAAACTACGAATATCATTCATTAGTTTATTGTGTTCATCATATTGAATAAAACATTTTTCAATATTAATCACATCATGACTACGCGGTTTGTAATAACCCATTCGTACTTCATTATCCACTTTTTGAACTGGGATAACTGATTTATTACGGTAGTGATATCCATTCTTCATTCCCAAAGTTGGTAATACTTCGACACTATCTGCACCTAAGGTTTTGTTCATAATATTTTGAACTTTTTTCGTTTTAAAGCGTAGTTGTTCTTCATAATCCATATGTACTAAATTAGCTCCTGATGTTTTTGGCACTCCTTCAACACGCTTATCAGAAACTTCTATTATATTTAACACCTTACCATAGCCAAGATTCTTTTTTAATTTTATTATTTTGAATTCAATAAATTCCCCCTCTATCACATCTTCAATAAAAATAGGGAAATTGTCTACTTTTACTACTCCAAGACCATCATGAGTATAATCAATGACATGCCCTGTTAATATATCATTTTTTTGCATATTATTCCTCTCTAATTCATTCAAGATAGCAACCTTATAATCTATCTTCTACTATTAAAAAATTTATCTAATTTCTATATTTTATGAAAAAAGAACAGCAATAGGAAACTTTATCTCCTACACTGTTCTCCTATTAATTATATATTTTATTATATAGAAATTACATAATAAATATTTATTCAATTACATACTTACACCAATTACTTTTATACCATTAACAAATTCAAGGTTTTTAATTTGTTTTGTTAATTTTTCAATATTAGTATGCTCGGCATCTATTTCTAACGAAATAATTATAGTTGCTCGAGCATTAATTGGTACTGTTTGGTGGATAGTAAGTACACTACATTTTTCATCATTGACTATTCGTAATATTTTACCTAAAATTCCAGGAATATCATCAACGTCTATTGATAATGACAAAATAGACTGTCTTTGAATATCTTGAATCGGGAAAATTGTATCTTTATACTTATAAAAAGCACTTCTACTTAAATCAAATCTCTTTGATGCTTCTAAAATAGATAGTTTAGGGTTTTCTTCAAGAGCTTTTTTCATAATCAATGTTTTTTTTACTGCTTCAGGTAATACATCTTCTCTGATTATATAATATACTTTTTCTTTATCCATAGTTTTGCCCCTATTCTACAAATTCAAACTCACCTTTTAGAATCTTAACTGTATCGCCATTTTTACATCCACGTTCACGCAATGCATCATCTACTCCCATAGAACGCATTTGTTGCGCGAATCTTCTTACAGATGCATCACGGTTAAAGTCTGTCATTAAGAATGCACGTTCAATACCTGGTCCACTTACTACATAAGCACCTGTATCATCTCTTGTAATCTTGAATGTTTCATCTTTTGGTTTATGTTTATAAAGAACTCTATTTTCCATACTTTCTTCTTCAGTATCAAGTTCATAAAGCATATTAGGATCTGTAGAATCTAATATATCACTTATTTTATAAAGTAGATTATCTACATTTGTTCTAGTAAATGCTGAAATTTCTACGATATCAACTTCTTCACCATCAGCTGCTAATTTAGCTTTAAACTCTTCTAGATTTTCTTGTGCTGCTGGAATATCCATTTTATTAGCGACTACAATTTGTGGACGTTCTAATAAACGCATATTATATTCACCTAGTTCTTGATTAATAATTTTATAATCTTCATAAGGATCACGACCATCAGTTGCTGACATATCTACTACATGAACTATTACTTTAGTTCTTTCTATATGACGTAAAAACTGATGTCCTAAACCTACACCTTGACTAGCTCCTTCGATAAGTCCTGGAAGATCAGCCATAACAAAACTACGATGATCTTTTGTTTCAACTACTCCTAAATTAGGAGCTAATGTTGTAAAATGATAGTCTGCAATTTTTGGTTTAGCTTTTGAAGTAATTGATAACAATGTTGATTTCCCTACTGATGGGAATCCTACTAAACCTACATCAGCCATAAGCTTAAGCTCAAGAGTAAGATTACGTTCTTCTCCTGGTTCACCATTTTCTGCGATTTCTGGAGCTGGATTTGATGGTGTTGCGAAACGACAGTTACCACGTCCACCACGTCCTCCGCGTGCTACTATTACTTCTTGTTCATGTTCTACAAGGTCAGCAAGTACTTCTCCTGTATCAGTATCACGGATAACAGTTCCTGGTGGTACTTTTAGGTATAAATCTTTTGATTTACGTCCATGCATACCTTTACTCATTCCGTTTTCCCCGTTTGGTGCAACGAATTTTTTCTGATAGCGATAGTCCATGAATGTTCTAAGCCCTTCGTCAACTATAAAAACAACATTGGCTCCACGACCACCATCTCCTCCCGCAGGTCCACCTTTAGGAACATACTTTTCACGTCTAAACGCTACTAGACCATTCCCACCGTCACCTGAACGGACAAATATTTTTACCTCATCTAAAAACATACTATTCTCCTATATCTCTTTTACTATTAATTTTTATTAAAAACTATTCCTAATCACTCTTTACAAGTATACATATCCCATTTATTATATCATAATTTTTTATGGAAAAATACTATTAAATAGTTTCAAAACAAAAAAATAACGGCTGCCTAGCAACCGCAATGTACTCCACAGGCAGGACTCGAACCTGCGACCCTCTGATTAACAGTCAGATGCTACTACCAACTGAGCTACTGTGGAAAAATATCTAAAATAAAAAAATGGAGCGGGTGATGAGAATCGAACTCACAACATCAGTTTGGAAGACTGAGGTTTTACCACTAAACTACACCCGCATTTGAAATTTTATTTAATTGTTATCTTGTTATGTTTAATATTATATTACAACTCTAATGCTTTGTCAATATTTTTTTCATTTTCTTTCAATATTTTTTAAATTATCCATAGTACCACCTTTCTTTTTATTATTTTTCAAGAACTATATTCTTGACTCTAACTATATCTTAACATGAGTTTTTTTACTTGTCAAGAATTTTTTTCTTGTTTTTTAAAAAAAATTATCAAAAAATATAACCTTGTTCTTGAAAATAAGAATGTGATATAGTATAATTATTTTAAAGGAGGCGTATATGCATGACGTTAGGAAAAAGAATTGAAGAAAAAAGATTAGCTAAAAATCTAAAAAAGAAAGAATTAGCAAAACTTATTAATGTACACGACACGCTTATAGGAAAATATGAACGTGATGAAGTAGATTTAGGACTTAGCAAAATTAAAGAATTAGCTAGAGTATTAGACACCACGCCTGCTTTTCTTATGGGCTGGGAAGATGAACAAAAAGAAATTGATATAGCGAATATGGTTAACGACCTAATGGATAATTTAAATAGTAATCAAGTCCTGATGTATAGCGGTGAACCAATGGACGAAGTAACAAAAGATTTAGTGCGTGCTTCAATCGAACAAGCAGCAAGAATTGCAATGGCGCATCACAAAACAGAAAATGACGATTAAAGATGTTTACCATTCCTTAGTAAAGGAATTCGGAACAACTAATCCATTTAACATCGCTGGACGATTAGGAATAACAGTACTATTTAACGATTTAGGAACAAACAACGGGCTATATCATTCTTTGGAAATTTGCAAGAAAACATACCACTACATACACATCAATAACAACTTATCTGACGATGATAAGCGATACACCATGGCACATGAATTAGGACACTTTATTTTACACAAAAATTCAAACTTACACTTCTTAAGGAGAATTTCAAGAGTACCCTTATCAAGACAAGAAATAGAAGCCGACCTATTCGCAAGCTATTTTATAATTTCAGATGAGGAAATAAATAATATCTCTCACATATCCAAGTCATTTAGACTAGACTATAGAATATGTGAAGAAAGAATTAAATATTTAGATAGCTAGTTAACTTTAGCTATCCATTATGGTTAAATAACCGCCAAAAATACAAATCAAAAGGAGTATATAAAAATGAAAAAATCAAGAATATTATTGAGTACATTTCTTGCTAGTGCTGTAGTACTTGCTGGATGTTCTTCAAAAACAGAGACTAATTCATCTTCTGGAAAAACAGAACAAAAAGAAGAAAAGAAAAACAGTAATGAGGCTAAATTAGGCGCACCTATCACATTTGATAAAGAAGCGGAAATAACAGTAAAAACTGCTACATGGACTGATGAAAGAAATCAATTCCTAGATAAACCAGCTAAGAAAGTTCTTTTAGTAACATACGATGTTAAAAACCTTTCTGACAAAGATTATTCAGTAGGTACTGAGCTTAGATTATATGTAAATGGTAAAAAAGCAGAAGCATACCCTGTTCAATTAACTTTAGAAACAATTTCAGCCAATAGAGTTTTTGAAAACGCTACTCAGGCGTTTGCTGTAAATGAAGATGGAGAACTTGAATTAGAAGTACAACCTTTTATGTCACAAAAAGAGAAAAAAATCATTAAACTTGATTTAAAATAAAATAAAAAACTCCCTGCCCCTGCCAAGAGATAGAGAGTTTTTTAAAAGTGTAAGTCCGTTTCGAGTATTACTATATCGTCACATATTAATAGTGATCTCAAAACTACTTAAGATGTGTATATTATATCATATACATAATATCAATTCAATCATTAATTTCTTTGATATGTGCTAGATAGAAAGGAAATGATGAAAAATGATTAAAGAATATATAAATAAACGTGATAATAAAAAATATTACATGATTAAAGTTTATCTTGGAAAAGATGAAAATGGAAAAAGAAAAGAAACAACAAGACGCGGTTTTAAAACTAGAAAAGAAGCGGTACTATGTGAAGCTAAAATTAAAACTGAAATAGCTACTAACGGCTTATTAAATACAGAAGTTACAACATTTAAAGAAATATATGAGCTATGGTACGAGGGTTATCAACATACCATTAAAGAAAGTACTTTACTAGTCAATCAACATATATTTGATTTATTACTTGCTAAATTAGAGAATATGCAATTAAAAAAACTTACTCTGCCTTACTGCCAAAAAATTATTAATAATTACAGTAAAAAATTTTCAATTGCTGTTCTAAAGAAAATAAAGATCTATGGTAGCATGATTTTAGATTATGCTGTCAAGATGAAAGTTATATACAGTAAGCCAATGAAAGATGTACTATTACCTAAACCAAAAGATGATATTACTTCAGATGATAAGGATAAATATTACTCTAAAGAAGAATTAAAACAATTCCTTACTTTAGTTGATAATGAGAAAGATATAAAACTTACTGCAATGTTTAGGGTGTTAGCTTTTACAGGTATTCGCAAAGGTGAGTTACAGGCTCTTGAATGGTCTGATATTGACTTTACCAACAATACAATTAATATAAACAAGACGTTAGCATTGAATACAGAAAAAAAGGTAGTTGTTCAAACTCCAAAAAGTAAAAGTAGTGTAAAAAATATTAGTATTGATGAACAAACCGCAAATATTTTAAAACGTTGGAAAATTAATCAAAGGGAAAGATTTTTAATGATAGGTACAAGAGTAAAGAAACATCAACCTTGTTTTACTGATGATATCACAAACTCTTATTTATACCTAAATTTCATGAATGCTAATCTAAAACGTATCTGTAAAAAGTATGATTTTAAAGAAATTAAAGTACATGGTTTCAGACATACACATTGTAGCTTACTTTTTGAAAGTGGTATTACTATTCAAGAGGTACAAGAAAGATTAGGTCATTCGGACTTAAAAACAACAATGAGTATTTATGCTCACGTAAAAGAAAAGCAAAAAGAAGAAGTTGGGAAAAAATTCGCAAGATACGTTAATTTTTAAAGTGTGGGTCAAGTGCCATAACAAAAAGCCTTAAACGTTTATACTTTAAGGCTTTTCTAACTTTATTATTTAGT
>ERZ773083.905-NODE-905-length-22057-cov-20.884329_pt1 | contig 22057 bp, 22 predicted proteins | sample MGYA00511465_ERZ773083 | MGnify/ENA primary metagenome ERZ773083 (study PRJEB29015, sample SAMEA2738001) | human oral metagenome | biome: human oral; feature: human-associated habitat; material: dental | place: China | collected 2060 ... | reverse complement strand
AGGCAGCTAGTATTCTGGATAATAAGCCACAAAAGATGCAGATTGATTATCAAACGTCTAGTGGACATAGCTTTATTGCTAGTAAGATGAGTGATTCGGCTATGACGCGACTTCAACAAACTGTCGCAAACAATGTGACCAATACGTATATGACTTCTCTTTTTAAGAGTATGAATAAATTGAGAAAAGGTATGACAACAGCTGCTTCTGGTAGTGGTCAACTCGCTTCTGGTGGTCAACAATTGAAAGAGGGTAGTCAAACCTTGACAGATAATTTACAGACTTTATCTAGTTCTAGTATGACGTTTGTGGAGGGTGCTAATACATTAACGACAGGTTTGGGAACGTATACTCTTGGTGTGCGTCAGTTGTCAGACGGGATTGGTACCTTGTCAACACGCCTTTCAGCTTATACATCAGGTGTCGGTCAATTAGCTTCTGGCTCAACAACATTATCAAAAGGGTTGACAGACTATACAAATGCTGTTGGTCAGCTGGCGGACGGTTCAGAACAATTTTCAGATGGCTTAAGCGACTATACTAATAGTGTGGCAAATCTTGCAGGTGGTGCCAATCAATTAAATGACCAATCAAAAAATTTATTGGCAGGAGTCAATCAATTAACCGCTTCTAATGAGGAAATTCAAAAATTATCAAGCGGTGCGCATCAACTAGCTACGGGTCTGAACACTTTGATGGCGACTGTTAAACAATCTGGTATGACAGCTGAGCAAGTTCAAAAACTACAAGCTTTGCAAACAGGTTTAACAACCGTTCAAAAGACTCTTTCAAATGGAGTTGATCTGTCAATGGCGAAAACGGCCATGATGACAGCTTTGAATGATATGGAGACAGCTGCGAATACACTTGCTAATAGTGCGACGACAGATAAGGATACGATTACAAATAACGTAGCTGCTACAGCAGCTTATCAAAAATTAAGTGCTAGTGAACAAGCAGAAATCAATGCCGCCATTTCACAAGCTCCAAGTCAAACCGCTACGACTGCGACAAATATGTTGACAACGATTCAAACGCTTAAGACACAAGTAACAAACTTGCCAAATCAATCCTCCAATCAACAAGGCATCGCTGTCATTGAGCAAGCCAAGGGTGCACTTTCAAGTCTCCAAACGAACGCACAAGAATCTCAAGAAAGCATTCTTGCGGCATTACAACAATCGACTACGGGTGCTAGTCAAGTGGCAGCAGGAGTTGACCAATTGCAAACGAGCTTGGCAACAGGAGCTGGTCGATTTGCGAAAGGTGTGACAGACTATACTAATGGAGTCGCTCAGATCGCGGTAGGAGCTAACACCTTATCTAGTCATAACGAGCAACTAACATCTAGCATGGCAAAAATTAGTTCAGGTTCTAAGGTTTTAGCTAGTAAAAACAGTCAATTGACATCTGGAATGGCAAAGGTTGCTTCTGGAGCCAATCAATTAGCTGGTAATAATGGTCAAATTGATGCGGGTTTGGCAAAATTGGCAGACGGAGCCAATCAATTAGTTAGCAATTCTGCGGCACTAGTGTCAGGAGTAGGTAAGTTGTCTGATGGTGCTGGTAAAATAGCAGATGGTTCTACGAAGCTGGCAGACGGTAGTTCAAGGATGACGTTTAATTTGGGAAGGCTTGTGTCGGGTGTGGACACCTTGACAGCAGGTTTGACAGATGCCAAAAATCAATTATCTATGGTGAAAACCAATAACGCCAATGCTAAAGCTCTCGCAAATCCATTGACAACGAAGAAAATAGATAAAGACCATGTTGGTAAAAATGGTATCGGTATGGCTCCATACATGATTTCTGTGGCACTTTTTGTAGCAGCGATTTCAACCAATATCATTTTTAACACGTTGCCTTCTGGTAAGAAACCTGAGACACGTATGGAATGGCTGAAAGCACGTATTCAGGTCAATGGCGTTATTTCTCTCTTGGCAGGTTTATTGGTGTATGGTGCAGTGCACATGATTGGATTGACTGCCAATCATGAATGGGCGACGCTTGGAATCATTCTTTTAACGAGCATGTGCTTCATGGCAGTGGTGACGGCTCTGGTAACGTGGGACACTAAGCTTGGTGCTTTCACTTCCTTGATTTTATTATTGTTGCAACTAGCCTCTAGTGCAGGGACTTACCCACTTCCGTTGACGGACAAGATTTTCCAAAATATCAATCCTTGGTTGCCAATGAGTTACTCTGTTTCGGCTTTGCGTCAAACAATTTCGATAACAGGGCAAGTCGGTGGGCAAGTTGCCTTCATGACAGTTGTTCTGCTTCTCTTTGTCGGTCTTGGTTTCTTAGTCTACAATCCGAATAAAAAAGAATTAGTCTAGGGTAAAATGAAATGTACCATAGTGATTTGTTGTATAATGATGGGTATATAAAAGCTGATGCTGCATATATAAAATGAGAGGTCGGGACATTGTCCCAACCTCTTTGTGCCTTATCAAATTAAACCAAAATGTGTTAATGCGTACGGAATGCCATTTTCATCATTAGAGCGCGTGATGAAAGTGGCTGCTTCTTTGACGATTGCTTGGCTATTGCCCATTGCAATTGAATAATCCACTCTTTCAAACATTGATAGGTCATTGAGCCCGTCTCCGAATGCGTAAGTTGGTGCTTCGTCTGCTAATAAGGTCAGTAGGTGCTGAATGCCAGAGCCTTTATTACAACCGTGCGGCGTGATGTCTATTGAGTAAGGGCTGTTACGGAAAAAGTGCAGTTCAGGGACTTCTGTTTGATACTGGGTGTCTTTTTCTGGCTCTTCACTAAAAATGAGCAACATCTGACAAGGCTGGTTTTGGTAAATGGTCGGTCCAACTTGGGGCAGGTCTTGATGGAAATAACGGAAATTTTGCTGGACGGTCGAACTGAGTGCTGTCACACGCATTTCTCCCTGTGAATAAAAACCAAGGCCGTGCTTATTTTCTTTTGCCAATTGCAGGAGTTTGAGAATGCTGGTTTGTGCAATCCGTCCTTCAAACAGGAATTGCTTCTCATGGAGAATTTCCATTCCGTTTAGCAAAATGGCAGAATGAATCCCAGCGTCTTCCAGAACCGTTCCCATTTCTCCGCGGCCACGTCCGGTACAGACAATGGGAAGAAAGCCATTGGCTCGTAGTTGAGCAATGGCTCTTTTATTTTCTATCGGAACTTGTCCCTGACTATTTACTAAAGTACCATCAATATCAAAAAATACAAATCCGTTGTAAGTCATTTACTTCTCCGTTTCTATTGAAGTGGTTGAAATTCCATGTGAAATATGAGAGAAATAGGAAGCACGATATTGTTTGACTTCTTCTTTCAAGTTTTCGAGCAAGGTCGTTTCTTCTGTCAGCTCAAGCAACTGGAGCCCCTTCTGGATAAGGACGTCGTCTCCTTGGCAAATACCCAGGCGAACCTGAGCAAAGCCGAGTTTGTCGTATCGTTTTGTTTGCTTGGCGAGCGGTAAGATCATCTCGGTGATACGCTGGCAATCGTCAAGGCGGTTATTGAGAAAATAAACGGTGGAAAGATTGAATAAAATAGAGGCTTGAGTTCCTTTGATGTTTTTATAATCATTATATTTTTCAAGATTGGTGAGAATTTTTTCGGTAATCTCCTGAATGGTTTCAATTGGAAAGAAGAAGAGAATAACACCTAACAGACGAAAGTCACTTTCGTACCAGACATCTCGCTTTTCTAAGACTGTCCAAATTTGCTCTGCCAATTGTTTTGCTTTATCGCTAAAGTTATGCTCTCGTACTTCCATAATAATATTGATTGTGGAGAGAATATTTTGGATTGGCAAATCATGTTTGACTTTTTTAAGATGTTCTTCGCATAGATGAGCAATTTTTTTAAGTTCTGTATTATTAACAATAGATAAGTGGTTTGACATTTGATTGATAATCACTTGTCTTGTCCGCGGTTTATAATAATTACAAATATATTCAAATTCCCCAAAGCTCATGTCAATCTGGTGGAGCAGAAATTCCATAGTTTCATAGCTGGGAACGGATTGGTTGCTTTCAAACTTGGAAAGATTGGAGCGAGAAATCCAATCTCCGCAAATCTCTTGCTGGGTGATTCCCTTTGCTTTTCGAATCGTCTTGTAAACTGTGCCAATATCCCAACGCATAGGCGACTCCTTGTGTTAAATATGAAATGTGAAAATAGTGGGCATTTTGTGAATGCCTTTTCATCATATTATATCATATAGATGAAAGGAGAAAAAGTGATGAAGAAAAAATATCTTTTTTATTTGTTCTTTGCAATAATGGTAGCTGTATCTTTAGCTCCATGGCTTCCGACCGAGTTAATGTAAGGATATTTATATTTGTGAAAAGAATAGAGGTGAAACCAATGTACTATAAGTGTTGATGTAATTAGTATTGTTTTTTAAAAAATATTTGTCTTTATCAAGAAAGAGGTATATATTATGAAAAAATTATATAAAATTTTCCTTACGATTGCAGCAGCTTTTATGATCGGTGCAACAGTTATACCGTCCTCCACTTCTGTTATTTATGCGAATAGTATGAAATATGAAGAAGTAGTTCCTTTCCGAGATCGGGGTGTATGTGGAGATATGAACAAAAATAGTTATACTTACAAGAGATATTGTTTGAAAGATGGGAGTGCTTCGGCTACTCTTACACCAGCGCAAAGAGATTGTTTAGGGGCTTTAGGGCTTGGTGTATTTAGCTTTTCAACCACATGGTATTCTCTGCTTATGGCGTATGGACCAGTAGTATATCAATGCTTAAAAGCATAGCGAAATAGACTTATTATTTCTGTGTTAAAAAAGGAGTGAAAATAATGGAGAAAAAATATTCTTTTGACAAATACTTTTATAAGAAATATCATTTCTATTTTTATACAATTGTATTGATACTGTACTTTTTATATTTCTCACATGATGATGTGATAGGTGATATTCTATTTTTGGGAGCATATATAATTCTGCTTTTAACGACAATAATAAAAAAAATCCCAAAAGATTAAGGAGAATTTTTATGAAATGTATTCGCATGAGTCTATACTTCATTATTATTTGCACAACTCTCTTTTTCCTCTCTGCATGCACCTCTTCATCACAAGCTTCTGAAAGCTCTACAGTTTCAAGTGTTTCTCAGGTTTCAACAAGTGAAAATGAGGTAGAACACGATTTAAAATTGACAAAATTATACAAAGAAATTGTAAAGAGCTTTCAAGAGACGAATGCAGAAAATGTTTTAAACAATAAATTAACAAAGGGAAATTTGCTCTATTTTGGTCGTGAGACGTGCCCGTTTTGTAGAGAATTTCTTCCGGTCTTGAAAGAAACATCAGACTTGTATCATACGCCTTTTAAAATTTATTACTTAAATACAGAAGATTCTCATAAGAATTCTCAAATAAAGAAAGCTATGGAAAAATATAATGTGACTGGTGTACCTACGCTGATTTATTTAAAAAAAGACAATGGTTTTGAAGTCTTGAATGAAGAGCAGACGACTTTACCAGAATGGTTTAATATAATAATGAAATATTGAACTTTTTCAAAAAACACTCCTCTTTTTCAGAAAATTTCCCATTCATGTTATACTAAATGAGATGATTTTTCATTCGTCCGAGGGTCGGACGCCTTACCAACAGTTGGCGGACTATGTGGTGATTTTGCACCAAGTCAAAGACGATAGCTTTTATGCGACCTTCCTTTCCGTACTCAATAACAGCCGCAAACACTATGCGGATATCCTTGTCCGTCGCAAGGGCAAAGAGCCTAAAGCAGAAGCAGGAAAAGTAGCAGAAATCAACTAACATTTCTCCTTCATCTTACTTGAAGTTTTTCTGTCAGAGCTGTAGGATAAAGACGAAGAAGAGGAAGAGCAGAGGATTAGAAAGTGTGATGGGATGATAAGATTTCATTTTAATAACGAATTTTGGTTTCGGTGGCGGTTTTATCTGTTGAGCATGATGATATTCTTTTCCTCGGTCGACCCTTATGCGAAATGGGACGTATTCAATGTGATTTATTTTACTGTACTGGGAATATTTTTGCTCTTACAGATCTTTGTGCCAGAGTGTTCTCATAAGCGATCTTATCCAGTAGGCAGCTATCATTTTAACTGGGAATTTTATAATGATATTTCCTTGTATATGATGTTTTATTTTTTACGTACTTTCTCTTCTGGTCCAATAAGCGGTGATACCGTGTGGTACTGGATTTTGCTGATAGCAGATATTCTCGTTATTTGTACTTTTCTTATCAAAAGAGAAAAAGCAGAGAAGAGTGAAGAATAAGATGTGACAACTTCTATTTTCTATTTCATTCTACAGACATCTATTAAACACCTCCAGAAAATGGGGGTGTTTTGTTTTCTTTAAGTTTTCTTTAGCTTTCTTTTAAGGATTTGCCCGTAAACTACGTAGATAAAGAACGACAAAGGAGAGCAATCTCATGGCTAAAAAAACATTTAAAGATAAATTTCAACGGATAGAAACCAAGTATGTCATCTCAAAGGAAACGTTGGCAGATTTGCTAAAGGAGTTTGAAGCGTATATGGCAGAAGACGAGCATGCCTATTCAACGATTGGCAACCTCTACTATGATACGCCGACCTATCAGATGATTCGGGAGTCTTTGGAGAAGCCTTATTTCAAGGAAAAATTGCGCGTGCGGACTTATGATGCCGAGCCACAAGCGGATAGTCAAGTTTTTTTGGAAATCAAGAAAAAAGTGCGTAAGGTTGTGTATAAACGTCGGATTTCGACTGAGTTGTTGACAGCAGAGCAATACCTCGCGGGGGAATCTCAACTTGAGGATTCGCAGATTAAGAAAGAAATCGAATGGCTCTGCAAGCGGTATGGAGGTGTGCAGCCCATGATGTATATTTACTACAACCGCTACTCTTTAAAAGGTTTAGAAGATTCAAATGTGCGGATTACCATCGATTATGATGTCGCTTATCGAACGAAAGAATTAAGTTTGTTAGCAGGAAAAGATGGCAAGAACCTGCTACCTGACAACCATGTTATCATGGAAATTAAGGTACCTGGGGCGTATCCACTCTGGCTAGCAGAAATTTTGGACTGCTACCACGTTTTTCCAAAATCTTTCTCAAAATATGGAGTCGCCTACAAGAAAACAACAGACTATAAAGGAGTAATCAGACATGTTCGATCAGTTATTTAATGACGTTTTTACAGGAACAACAATCAATCCAGCCAGTATGTTTGGTGCGATTGGTATCGCCCTTGTGCTGGGACTGATATTAGCTAAGGTTTATCAGTACAAAACCATTTACAGCAAGTCCTTTATGATGACTTTGGTTATGCTGCCGACTTTGATTGCTATTGTCATTTTTTTAGTCAATGGTAGTCTGGGAGCAGGGGTTGCGGTAATGGGAGCTTTCAGCTTGATTCGCTTTCGTTCAGCACCAGGTGGTGCTAAGGAATTGCTCGCAATTTTCCTTGCTATGACGATTGGGATTGCTGTCGGCATGGGCTATCTTATTTTTGCTAGTGTCTTTACAATCATTATGTCGGTGGTTATGTTGTTGCTGGAAACGGTGAATTTTGGGCAGATGAAGCATTCTATGCGCCAAGTGACTGTTGTCATTCCAGAAAGTTTGGATTATGAAACTGTCTTTGATGACATCTTTCAAAAAGCAACCAATTATATCGAATTAGCAAATGTCAAAACGTCTGATATGGGAAGTTTGTTTAAAATTAAGTATATTGTCCAATTAAATGGTACAATGACAGAGAAAGAGTTAATGGATGCTTTGCGCACGCGAAATGGGAATTTAGAGATTGCCATTAGCCGCTATGTCACAAAAGAAAATGAACTATAAAAGGAGGACAGCCATGAGAAGATCAACCTCAAAACGAAAACAGTTCAAACGTTTGATTCCGCTTGTCCTATTGACAGTTGCTTTAGGAGCATGTGGTGCGAAAAACGGTAGTTCAACCAGTACCAATTCCTCTAGCACCAGTAAGGTAACGACCGTTAAACTGTCCAATTATTTTAGCAAGCGTGACCAAGATGCTTCTTATGATGAATCAAAAGCAACTAAGATTAGTCTGAGCGGTTCATCTGCTAAGGCTTCTGGTTCCGGTGCAGAAGTGTCGGGATCTACGGTGACAATTACTAAAGCTGGGACATATATCTTGTCGGGTTCAAGTGAAAACGTTCAAATCATTGTGAAAGCTAAGAAAAAAGATAAGGTTCAGCTAGTTCTGAATGGTGTCAGGATGACTGGAACAGATGCTGCAATTGTCGTAGAAAATGCAGATAAGACTTTTATCACCCTTGCAAAAGGTAGTAAGAATACGATTTCGGATTCTGCCCATCACAAGAATACAAAGTATGATGCTGCAATTTACAGTAAAGATGATCTCACTTTCAATGGTTCTGGCAGTTTGACGGTAGAAGGCAATTATGGGAATGCTATTGAGTCTAATGATGATTTGCGTATTTCAGGCGGAACTTATACGATTAAAGGTTATAAAAACGCCCTTTCAGCTAATGACGCAATCAATATCAAAGACGCAACAATGAATTTGACTGCTACTTATGATGCAATTCATGCAGACAATGATAAAAATACGTCTCTGGGGAATTTCTATATCCATTCTGGCAAGATAACCATTCACGCTGGAGATGATGGTATTCATGCTTCTAACATTGCTCTTGTTGACGGTGGTACGATTAAGGTAGAAAAGAGTGAGGAAGCACTTGAAGGCAAGACTGTGACCATTAATGGTGGGAATTTGGATTTGACAGCTAATAATGATGGTATCAATGCTGCAGATGGCAATAGTAGTGAAAAGACTCCGGGACAAGCTACTGCTGGTGTCAGCCTGACAATCACTGGTGGTAAGATAAAGATTAATGCACAAGGTGACGGTTTGGATTCTAATGGGGATTTGACCATTTCAGGTGGGGAAGTTTATGTGGACGGTCCCACAAATGGTGGCAATGGTGCTCTTGACTATGATGGCAATGGCACCATTACTGGTGGCACCGTTGTAATGGTCGGTAGCAATGGAATGGCAATGGGCTTTGGCTCAAACTCTAAACAGGCCTCTATCCTTACGAATATATCTGGGAATGCTGGTGCTAAGGTGACGATTTCTGATTCGTCAGGAAAAGAAATCCTCAGCTACACTGCTGCTAAGAATTTCCAATCTGTTCTGGCGAGCTCAGCTGCTATTAAAGACGGTAAAAGCTACACCATTACAGTCAATGGACAATCCACGACTGCAACAGCTAGCCTAACTACTCAAAATGCAAATGGGATGGGCGGAGGACGGAAATAGCATGAAAAGAGGCTGGGGAGCCCCAACCTCTTTCGTTTGACCTTCACAATAAAACCAATCATACAATTTAAGAATAACACTAAGGAACTGCTTAAACAATTCCCCTTCCTTGGGCTTCAATATAGCACAATAGCAAAAAACAAGTCTATTTTTGAAGGAAAATATGTGCTATAATAAAATTAATGACATTAAAAAACTAGAGTTTCTTGCTCTAGCTTTTTATGTTACTAATTCTTCAAAATATCTCCTATTTCTGCCAAATTATCAACAGTCCAATCTGGAGTTTCTGCTGGGTTAGTTATGTGAGTCAAGCGACTAAAACCCTGCCGGATCCAAATAGTTCGCATACCAAGTTGTTTAGCTGGAAGAATATCATTGTCTAAACGGTCGCCAATCATCATAGCATGTTCAGCCAAGCAGTTTGCTTGTTGGAGAGCCAGCTTAAAAATGGCTAGATTAGGTTTTGCCAGACCAACATCGGCAGAAGAAATAATGAGATCTATGTAAGAATCAATACCAAAGTTTCTCAATCTTGCCAGTAGATTCGGTAATTGATTAGCAAGGATACCAATCTTGTAGTGTGAGTGAAGAGTTTTCAGCACATTCTTACAATCAGGATAAAGCACCTCTAAATCCGAATTCCAAGCTGGAAGTTTCAGACCATAATATTTCAGAGCTTCTACATCGCCTTTTTTATTTTCCATAAAATAGTGGATCATAGTTTGATAAAATGCTGCATAAGAAATATTAGTATCAGCAAGAGCCTGTTTAATCCGCTCTTGATAGGCTTTCTCTTCATTTACCAAAGTTGAGCCAACATCAAAGAATAACCAATCAATCTGTTTCATGCTAAACCTCTAATAAAGATTGATGTCTCCGCTGACAGCTTGGATAGCAAGAGAATCTGTAGAAGTTGATACTTTATGACGGATTGTGTTGCCAACAATTTGGTGGCTTGGCTGGAGCTGCTCAGAAATAGAAATATCTCCATGTACCGTTTCAATATCATAGCTAAAATCATGGTGCAACAAATGAAGCGTAACATCTCCGCTTGTTGTTTGAATAGAGGTTTTACCAGCAATTTCTAAAGAATGCGTGTCGAGATCACCTGATACAAGAGTAATTTTACAATCTGTTAATTTGGCATGTGCCAGATGGATATCGCCACTAGTAAGGGTCACATCGGTTTGTTGTAATTGACAATGCCGCATGGACAGATCACCACTTGCAAGTTCAATCGTTCCTTCTTGCGTTTGCAGTTGAGAGATATTGACGTCTCCCGAAGAAGATTGGCATGAGAAGGATTGGAGAAGAGTTCCACTTGGGATTTGAATGCAAACTGGATGACGATCCAGACCATTTTTCATGACATGAATAATCCAGTTCAAACCACTAGAGTTTGCTGCTCCTTTTTCTGTAATGTACCATTTCTTGTCACGAACAATCGAGCTTAACTGGTTGCTGCTCTTTCCGTTGTAGTATTTGATATGAAAGAAAGCATCAGGTGAAGGCTCAATTTGAATATCTTTAGTACTCATATCAATATGCAATTCAGAGACGGTTGAGTAATCTTCAAAGATATAAGTGTCGCTAGCATATTGTGAAGGATGAATATTCGGAGATGGTTGTTTTGCTGGACTATCAGAATTTATCTCTTCTGTCGAATGTACTGAAAGCGAGCGAATAATCTCTTCTGCTGCGTCTCTAGGATCTCCTAACTCTTTAATAACTAGTGCTTCATTTTCAGATCCAGCGTCTTCAAAGTATTCCGTAAAATAATCCATCGCTTCTTTATAGTCTGCCTCAGGTAATGTTTTTAAGGATTTCTCTAATGCGGCTAAATAATCAGTTCTTGTCATGACGAATGCTCCCTTCTATGATGCCGTTGACTGTCGTCGTATATAACTTCCACTCTTCTTTGAGTGTACTTAATTGCTCTCGTCCATTTGGAGTAAGAGAGTAATACTTTCGTTTTCGACCTTGATATTCTTGAGAATAAGTTGTTAAGTAACGATTCTTTTCTAACTTTTTTAAAATAGGATATAAGGTTGATTCCTTGATATTGGCAATCAATTTAATCGTTTGGCTAATCTCATAGCCATAGGAATCTTCACTTTCCAAAATCGCTAGAATGAGAAATTCAATCAGAGTAGAAGATGTTGGAAAATACATGAGTCACCTCCTATGTATAATATTTTTATATATAATTTTTCTATACATAGTATAGTGCCTTTCACTTTCAAAGTCAAGAAAATATATAAAATTTTTATATATTTTTAAAATGTAAGTCTAAAACCATTTTCTTTTCTAGTTTTTTGAGACAGCACATCTGTGATTTCCCTAGGTTTGTTGTAAATAAACCTTAATTCATTAATTAAAGAATGTTTTGTATTGAAAAATTGCGCTAGAAAATGGTAAAATATACTAAGTCTATCTTAGAAGTAAGACAAAAGTGATGAATATAATGAAAAAACATAAAATAATTTTTAAATTTTTTGGGCAGACGCTACTTTATTTTGTGATATTTTTAGCCTTGCTTTATTTCTTTAATTATCTTGGCCAAGGTCAAGGTGGTTTTATCTACAATGAATTTTAGGAGCAGATTGTGACCAATTCAGTAATTAATGATATGATTGAAACGATTGAGTATTTTGCTCAGTCTCAACCAGATTTTCCAGTTTACAATGTCCTCGGAGAAGTTCATACTTATCATGATTTGAAAGTGGACTCAGATTCCCTTGCTGCAAAGATTGATAGCCTTGCGCTTCCTGAGAAATCACCAGTAGTAGTTTTTGGTGGGCAAGAATACGACATGTTGGCGACTTTTGTAGCCTTAACGAAGTCAGGTCATGCCTATATCCCGATTGATAGTCATTCCGCCCTTGAACGTGTGACAGCAATTGTGGAAGTGGCACAACCTAGTCTCATCATTGCAATCAATGAATTTCCACTGAAAGATAAATCGATACCAATTCTTGATTTAGCAACAGTTCAAGCAGCTTTTGCAGAAAAAAAGCCTTACCAGCTTACACATTCTGTTAAAGGGGATGATAATTACTATATCATCTTCACTTCAGGAACGACTGGAAAGCCAAAGGGTGTGCAAATCTCGCACGATAATTTGCTCAGTTTCACTAACTGGATGATTACAGATAAGGAATTTGCGACTCCAGAGCAGCCACAAATGCTGGCACAGCCACCGTATTCTTTTGATTTATCGGTTATGTATTGGGCGCCAACCTTAGCACTTGGAGGCACACTTTTTGCGGTTCCGTCTGCCATTACGCAAGATTTCAAGCAGTTATTTGAAACTATCTTGAATTTGCCGATTGCCATTTGGACATCAACACCGTCTTTTGCAGATATGGCGATGTTATCGGAAGATTTCAACGCTGAAAAAATGCCAAGCATTACGCATTTCTACTTTGACGGGGAAGAATTGACGGTTAAAACAGCACAAAAATTGCGTGACCGTTTCCCAAATGCGCGTATTATCAATGCTTACGGTCCGACAGAAGCAACGGTGGCTTTATCTGCCGTTGCCATAACAGATGATATGCTAGCAAACATGAAACGCTTGCCGATTGGTTATACCAAACTAGATTCACCAACCTTTGTTATTGACGAAGATGGAAACAAGTTACCAAACGGTGAGCAAGGCGAAATTATCGTTTCTGGACCCGCTGTGTCAAAAGGCTATATGAACAATCCAGAAAAAACAGCTGAAGCATTCTTTGAATTTGAAGGGCTACCAGCCTATCATACAGGAGATGTTGGCACCATGACTGACGAAGGTTTACTTCTTTACGGTGGTCGCATGGACTTCCAAATTAAGTTTAATGGTTTCCGCATTGAGCTGGAAGATGTCTCACAAAATCTGAACAAATCCAAATATGTCGATTCGGCTGTGGCTGTACCGCGATATAACAAAGATCATAAAGTACAAAATCTTTTAGCCTATGTTATCTTGAAAGACGGAGTGAAAGAACAATTTGAGCGTGAGATCGACATCACAAAAGCTATCAAGGATGACTTACAAGATATTATGATGTCTTATATGATGCCTTCAAAATTCCTTTATCGTGAATCTTTACCACTAACACCGAATGGGAAGATTGATATTAAAGGTTTGATTAGTGAGGTTAACAATCGATGATGGATTTCATAAGACAGATTCCTCATTTGGAACCGTACGGGGATCCACAATATTTTGTTTATATCATTTTAGCTGTTTTGCCTATATTTGTTGGTTTGTTCTTCAAAAAGAGATTTCCCGTTTATGAGGCCTTAGTTAGTTTAGCTTTTATCATATTTATGTTAATTGGACCTAAATTAACACAAATCTATGCTCTACTGTTTTATGTTCTTTGGCAAATGCTTTGGGTTTGGACTTATAAAATTTATCGAAAAACGGGAGATAGCAAATGGATTTTCTATTTGCACATTGCTTTGTCTATCCTACCGCTTTTCTTTGTAAAGGTAACGCCAGCTATTTATGGTCATCAATCACTCTTGGGCTTTTTAGGAATTTCCTACTTAACTTTCCGTTCAGTAGGAATGATTATTGAGCTTCGAGATGGAGTGCTAAAAGAATTTAATTTATGGGAATTTCTACGTTTCATGCTCTTTATGCCAACTTTTTCAAGTGGACCAATTGATCGCTTTAAGCGATTTAACGAAGACTATGAGACTATTCCAGAACGTGATGAATTGTTGGATATGCTAGAAACATCCGTTCAATATATCATGTTGGGTTTCCTATATAAGTTTATTTTAGCGCATATCTTTGGTTCCATGATTTTACCACCTTTGAAGCAGTATGCTCTTCAAATGGGGGGGATCTTCAACCTTCCAACTCTAGGAGTGATGTATGTATTTGGTCTAGATTTGTTTTTTGATTTTGCTGGCTATTCTATGTTTGCGCTTGCAATTTCTAACTTAATGGGAATCAAAAGTCCGATTAACTTTAACAAACCATTTGTTTCGCGTGATTTGAAAGAATTTTGGAATCGTTGGCATATGAGTTTATCATTCTGGTTCCGTGATTTTGTTTTCATGCGTTTGGTTACAGTGCTCATACGAAATAAAGTTTTTAAAAATCGCAACACGACTTCAAGTGTTGCTTATATCATCAATATGCTGGTCATGGGTTTTTGGCATGGTGTTACTTGGTATTATATTGCTTATGGACTTTTCCATGGTCTAGGTCTCGTTGTGAATGATGCTTGGCTACGGAAGAAGAAGACAGTCAATAAAGAACGGAAAAAGAAGAATTTACCGCTATTGCCGGATAATAAATGGACGCAAGCAGTGGGAATCTTTATCACTTTTAACGTTGTAATGTTTTCATTCTTAATCTTCTCAGGATTTTTGAATGATTTATGGTTTAAAAAATAAAAAGGAGTTCTCTAATGGACGTAAAAGCAGAAGTATTAGAAATTATTGAAGATTTGTTTATGGAAGACGTATCTGATATGATGGATGAAGATTTGTTTGATGCAGGAGTTCTAGATAGCATGGGTACAGTTGAATTGATTGTTGAATTGGAAAATCATTTTGATATTCATGTTCCAGTCTCAGAATTTGGTCGTGACGATTGGAATACCGCTAATAAAATTGTCGAAGGTGTGATGGAGCTTCGCAATGCTTAAACGATTGTGGCTCATTTTAGGTCCAGTTTTTTGTGCCTTTTTGATGGTCGTGGCTTTACTGTTTTTCTATCCAACGAAGCAGCAACATGATTATCAATCTGAAAAGCGCTCAGCGGTTACTCTAACGGCAGGGAGTTTTAAGGGAAGAGCACAAAAGGTACGTGCTCTGACAGATAAAAAACATCGTTTTGTTCCTTATTTCGGTTCTAGTGAATGGTTGCGATTTGATAGTATGCACCCGGCTGTTTTGTCTGAAAAATACAAGCGGAATTATCGTCCATATTTTTTGGGACAACGTGGAGCGGCATCTCTCACACAATATTTTGGGATGCAACAAATGCTTCCCCAAATAGAAAACAAAACAGCTGTTTATGTGATTTCTCCTCAATGGTTTACAAAAAAAGGCTACAGCCCTGCAGCTTTTCAACAATATTTTAATAGTGATCAATTAACTAGTTTCTTGCACCAACAAGAAGGAGACATTGCTGCTCAATATGCGGCGAAGCGTCTCTTGCAACTATATCCGACAGTCGCTATGAAGGATAATGTAAAAAAAGTAGCTAATAATCAGAAACCTTCAAATTTCGATAAACAGTACATTCGCCTTATAAGCCGCTTGAATAAGCGCGAAGACGCTCTTTTTAGCTCCCTTTTTGCCGAACATAATGAGAATTATGAAAAATTAGTACAACCTCAGGTCAAGCGACTACCAGATAAATTCTCTTATCAGGATTTGGAAAAATTTGCAACAAAAGATGCTCAGAGAAATACCACTAATAATAACTTAGGAATTGCTAATAAGTTTTATAGACATCGCTTGCGGAAACACATAAAAAAATTGAAGGGAACGCAAGCAAAGTTTTCGTATATCAAATCTCCTGAGTATAATGATTTGCAACTTGTCTTGAATCAGTTTGCAAAGTCAAAAACGAATCCAATCTTTGTCATCCCCCCTGTCAATGCTAAGTGGATGGCTTACACAGGTTTGAGTCAGGAAAAATACCAACAAGCTGTGAAAAAAATTCGTTATCAATTAGAAAGCCAAGGTTTTACCAATATTGCAGACTTTTCAAATGATGGTGGAAAACCTTACTTTATGCAGGATACGATTCATATGGGATGGCTTGGATGGCTAGCCTTTGATAAGGCTGTGAATCCTTTTATTTCAAATCCAAAACCCGCTCCTACTTATCAAATTGATAATCGATTCTTTAGCCAAGAATGGGCGAATTATGATGGTGATGTCAAAGATTTTAAATAATGATTGTATCAAAGCTGAGAACCTCTCAGCTTTTTAGAATAGGGGAAGTGTTATGATACGACTTGCAAAAAGAGGAGATTTACCAGCGATTTTGTCAATTTTTTCTTATGCTAGAAAGTTTATGTCCCAGCAGGGCAATCCAACTCAGTGGGGCACGACTTATCCTAGCCGAAAATTAGTGATAGAGGATATTGAGCATGAAACATGCTATGTCTTTGAAAAAATGGGACAAATTGTTGGTGTCTTTACTTTAATAATCGGAGAGGATGAGACGTATCAATTTATTGAAAAGGGAGACTGGCACTTGAATCAACCTTATGGGACAATTCACCGCCTTGCTTCAAATGGTCAAGCAAAGGGTTTGGCCAAGCAATGTTTTGAGTTTTGCAGCCGAAAAGTCTCTTATTTGCGAATTGATACTCATAAGGATAATCGACCTATGCAGGCGGTTATTCGAAAATTTGGATTTCAAGAGTGTGGTGTGATTTATGTAGCAGATGGGAGTTCACGCCTTGCTTTTGATTATTATCATGTTGTAGGATAGACTGAAATTTAGCTATAAAAAGGTGTAAAGATAATAGGTTTAAAACTGGAACTTGTAGAGTCTAATTATGCTGTTTGGTCCTCGCAACAGTGATAAGCTTCAGGGGTAATAAAAGCTTAGTAATTAGTTTGTTATTCTTACAGAGCCTTTATTGCTTACCTTAAACCATACTTTGAGCCAGTCATGAAAATTTGAAAGTCTGGGACGTTTGCTTCAGTTTTTTAACAACTTTAGTTACATTAAATAAAGATAAAATCTTCAATGGCTTTGGCAACACCGTGCTGATTATTGGTTTGAGTAATAGCGGTGGCTTGAACTTTCACAGGTTCAGGGGCGTTTCCCATAGCGACTCCAAAACCAGCTAACTTTATCATCGGAAGATCATTGAAATTGTCTCCGATTGCCATGACTTGAGGAAGCGGAACCTGATAGTGTTGAGCGATTTCTTGGAGGGCATTTTCTTTGGAGACATTCTTAGCAGTGACCTCTAAGTAATTATCTTTTGAAAGATAGAAAGCTGTATTAGGAAAATCAAGGGTTTGGAGATACCTGTAAAGTTGCTGAATCATTGTAGGTTCATCAATCAAGAGAAGTTTGTGAATTGGGACAAGTACATCTAAGACAGGAATGAGTAGATTTTGAATTGTGGGGACTTCTCCAGTGATGTCAGCTTCAATCTGGATCCACTTATCAAAACGGTCGGCTAGCCAGTTCTTTCCAGAGTAGAGATTGATAGAAACTGTTGGAAATTCTTGCTTAATTAATTCAATGAAAGTCCGAATTTCTTTTTTATCCAAAGGGTGTTCAATGATAGTTTCATAATGTTGCGGATTACCTTTAATAACGAGAGCGCCATTGTAGCAAGCTAAAGGACTACCACCAAGCTCTAATTCGTGTGCAATTGGCTCCATGCCAAGCGGAGAGCGAGCAGATGCCAAGACAAAGGGGATATTTTTCTTTTTTAAAAGTGGGATTTGATCTTTCAGATTTTGGTCAACCTGATGTTGGTCGTTTAAAATAGTTCCATCAATATCACTGACAATCAAACGAATCTTTTGTTTCTTCATAGTTGTACCTCTGTAAATTTAGTAGAGAATTTTTAAAGTGTCAGATAGGAGTGCCTTGATTTCTGTAGTTGGCTTTTGGTCTGTAATCCAATAGTCGAATGAACTGATATCGCTTAAAATATAATTGGAATTTTTTTGCCATTTCTCCTGCTCGGCTAGCAATACTTTCGTTTGGCTATGTTGCATGACTAGTTTTTTAATATAGGCATCTTCAGCATCCTCATAGCTAACTTGTCCATTTTTCAAACTTGCTGCTCCAAAGAAAGCAATGTCGAATTGAAGATGTTCTAATAATTCAGCTTCATTTAAGGAATAATAGAAGCGGTTTTTGGGATAGAATTTACCCCCCAACAGATGAAAATCAACTTGTTCATGCCCGCTGATCATGATAGCATTGTCCAAAGAATGTGAATAAATAGTGTTTTTTTGATTCATCAATTGAGCTAATTGCAAGATAATTGTTGAGACGTCAAAGTAAAGCAGTTGTTCTTCCTTAATCAATTCGTACGCTTTTTGAGCAATTTTTCTTTTTTCCTTGGTAAATTTTTTGCTACGATCATTGAAGGAGAGGATTTGTTGTTTGTTTTCTAAAGGAAGGATTCCGCCATGAGTCCGTTGTACGAGCTTGCGCTCATTTAAAATAGCAAAATCCCTGCGCATGGTATCTTTAGAAACGTGAAAATAGTCAACCATTTCCTTTGCAGAAAGCTGTCTTTTCTCTGCAAGTAATTCTAATATTTTATTTAATCGTTGTTCTTGATACATACTATTCCTCCTATGATTTCATTTTAGCATAGAATATAATCGTTTTCAAGTTTTTTTAATGATTTATAAGTTTTTTGCAGTGTGATTTAACTGTAAAGTCTTAAGGCAAATTTAAGTTAACTTTCTTATACTATAGATAATCCTAAAAACCTTTTCTCATACTAATCTCCTAAAGAAAAAAGCAATCGAATTGTACTGCCTTCAAAAGTTGGACAAATACGATTGCTTTTTTGTGTGAAATTCATGTTATAATAAGACCATGATTTCAAAAGAATTTCAAGAGCTGATGCGAGTAGATACAATTGCCACAGCAAAAGCCTTGCTTGGCATGCAACTTTGTTTGGATGGAAAACCCGTAGGAAGAATTGTTGAAACGGAAGCTTATCTGGGTGCAAAAGATAGTGCTTGCCATAGTGCGCATGGTAAACGCAGTCCGAAAAATGAATCTATGTATTTATCAGCAGGGCATTGGTATGTCTATCAGATTTACGGTCATCAGATGCTGAATTTAGTGACGAGGGCTGAAAATATAGCAGAAGCCGTCTTGATTCGGGCCTTGGAATTACCAGCTGGTACATTACTTGCTAATGGTCCGGGGAAATTAACCAAATTTGCAGGGATTAGTAAAGATTTTGATGGTCAGAATGTACAAGAATCACGTTTGCAACTGGCAGCCGATGCACTTCCTTTGCAAATTAGTTCACGTCCACGAATCGGCGTCACCTGTACAGATCATTGGCGAGAAGAGCCACTTTGCTTTTATGTAGCTGGCAATCGTCATGTATCCAAAATTGCAAAAATAGGGTTATTACCAGATGAAGAAACATGGAGAAGAACACTTGATAACGAAAATTGAAATTTTTGAACAGGTTGTGGCGATGATGAAACAGGATTCGTCAACCAAAAAGGATCTAAAAGGAGCAGATCCAGACATGTATCGCAGGCAAATCACAAACGAGATGAAGGATGAGGATTTTCTTTATCAAATGCGGTGTTATCTGGCAAGTTTTGGAATCATTAGTCACGTTAGTTTTCATCCCAAACATCGGCAGGCACTAGGGTTTCGGCTGAGAAAATTTGAGAATCGACTATATGTACTGAATGCAAATCCTGATACGGACTTACGCGTTGCAGACCAGATAATTTTGATAGATAATCAAACAATTCCAGCATTTTATCAAGTGCATCGTGATTATTTTGTCAGTGAGACAGAAGAGCGCCAATATATGGAGTGGGCTTACTTTGTGGCTAAATCTGATACGGTGACCTTGCTGCGAAATGGGCAGGAGCAGACAATTTCAGTACAGGAAACAAAATTGACTACATACACTCCTGCTTTTGAATATAAACAATTATCAGAAGAAACTCTATATTTGAAAATGGAAAATTTCTTTGATGAAGAAGCCATTGCAAACTTATACCAAGAAAGTAGCTCAGCTATTAGCACAGCAAAGAATGTTATTGTTGATGTGCGTGTTAATCATGGTGGATCGGATTCGTTGTATTTTCCTTTATTGCAATATGCACTTTCTGATGGCAAAAGTTTTAAGGACGTGACTTTTTCTGATGATGGTATGGAAATTTTATATACTAAGCGTAATGTAGAACTGCGTTTACAAGATTTTCAAGCAATGCTAAGGCAAGAAGATATTTCGCCTGAAACTCGAAATATGCTGGAGCAGTTTATAACTGAATTGGCTGTCAATAAAGACAAGGGGTATGTACTTTATAATCAATCAGATGAAGCGATTTTACCAGATGTGATTGGACAAGAAAAACCAGAAAAATTGTTTATTTTATCGGATGTCTACTGTGGTTCATCAGGGGATAATTTCGTTTCGATGATGAAAGCATTTGACAAAGTTACCGTGATAGGTAGACCAACTCTAGGAATTTTAGATTATTCTAATTGCTGCACGGTGGATTTTGGCGATTATGAATTTGTATTTCCAACTTCACGGAGCCTTGCCGTTGATAAAGGACAAGGAATGAATGATAAAGGAGTGATACCAGATATTTTCATCCCTTGGACACCAGAGCATTTAGAGCGAGATATTGATTTAGAAGAATGTCTCAAACTTTGTTAAAGAAAAAAGAGAATGAAGCCGAACGTGTGATTTCATAGAAATCTAGTTTCGAATTTCATTCTCGTTTTTTTTTATAAAATTTTATCAGATTTTTCTACATAAAAGAGCGCAATAATCATGATGACTGTAAGAGCAAGCAAAATGATAATAGCTGGTATCCAAGAGCGGAAAAAATCTGCACTGTAACCAAAAAGAGCTGGACCAAAAGCAGCAAGGACATAGCCACCTGTTTGTGCTAATCCAGATAGCTGTGCAGTCTGATCAGGGCTGCTTGTTTTCATTGAAAAAGTAACCATAAGATAAGGGAAAAGTGCGCTTACTGCCGAACCAATAAGAATGTTGATAACGAGCCAGCATATAAAATTATTTGTTTGTAGCAGTAGCATGCTAATACCAATAAGACCGGATGTAGATATTAAACCAAGCATGATGAGACGATGGCGAGGAGAGAGCCGAGTTGTTAAGCTAGGAATGGTCATTGAAAATGGCAAACTAATCAGATTAAAAACAGAAGCTAAAAATCCAGCAGAAGCGTTTGAGATGCCAGCTTGTATGGCCATCGTTGGCAACCATGTTAGGCAAGTGTAAAAGAGTAGTGACTGCAAGCCGCCAAAAATGATAATGGCCCAAACTTTCTTACTTTTCAAAATAGAAGAGCTTGATTGCTCTTTGTTTTTACTCGCTAAGAAATGATTATAAGATGTATTGGGCAGCCAAATTAAAAGTGCTAGAAGACAGATAAATGTCAATACAAGGACTAGTCCTTTCCATGAACTGGCTTCTGTTATGGGCACGGCAATAGAGGAAGCAATAGCTGTTGACAATCCCATAGAGGTGACATACATCGTTGTTAATAGCCCGATCCGATGTGGCTGATTGGCTTGAATCACACTTGGTAATAAAACATTGAGTACTGCAATGGCAGCTCCAATGAGAAGGGTTCCTATATAAAGAAGTGGTAGGTTAAAAATCCGAATAAAGGATCCGACAGCAAGTAGCATTAGTACAAGAGTAAATAATTTTTCCAATCCAACTTTTTTCGCTAGACGTGCTGAAAATGAAGAGCAGAGAGCGAACATAATTAAGGGTAGGCTGGTCAAAAGACCGAGTGAGCTCACTGAAACATGAAGTCCACTAGCAATGTCCGTCAGGACAGTTGGAAGCGTTGTAAAAGGCGTTCGCAAAGCGACACCCACCATGATAATTCCTGGTAAAAAGAAAACAGAATGTTGTTTTTTCATAAATGCTCCTATAAGAGTTCTTAAAAGATTATATCATAGAAATAGCTGAAATTATAGCTCTATATTAGTGCATAAGCTCCAGATAATATGATGTAATAGTGGCTTCTTCAATTTTATTTCGTTGTCCTAGCCACCAAGTAACTG
>ERZ773083.902-NODE-902-length-22103-cov-3.162464_pt1 | contig 22103 bp, 18 predicted proteins | sample MGYA00511465_ERZ773083 | MGnify/ENA primary metagenome ERZ773083 (study PRJEB29015, sample SAMEA2738001) | human oral metagenome | biome: human oral; feature: human-associated habitat; material: dental | place: China | collected 2060 ... | reverse complement strand
AACCCATGCAGGCAGTGCAGGCAAGGCAAATAGAAGAGATGCTCAAACGCAGTCCGTTCGTGAAAACGGTAGACTGTTACAAAACACAAGGCGGCTGTGTGAACATCAGCGTTACCCAACGGATGCCCATCGTGCGCATTAAGGCCGCCAATGGCGAGGACTATTACCTCGATGACAACAATCAGGTGATGCCCAATTCGCATTATTCGGCCGACCTCATCATCGCCACGGGGCACATCTCTAAGGCATTCGCGCGAAACTACATCGCGCCCCTCGCCAAACTCTTCATGGGCAACGAGCTATGGGAGAACCAAGTGGAGCAAATCAACATACTGCCCGACAAAGGTGTTGAACTCGTGCCGCGCGTGGGCCAACATGTTGTGTTTATTGGCTATCTGCCACAGGCCGATACGCAGAAAGAACGCAACGAGAAGATAGCCGACTTCGTAGAGAAAAAGCTCCTACGGCTAGAAAAGTTTTATAAGTATGGGCTCTCGCAGGTTGGATGGAACAAGTACAGCTACATCGACTTAGAGTTCGACAACCAGATTATCTGCAAAAAGAAGAAAGAAAACAAGAACAACCCCGAATAAGCATAGTGTTATGGCAAAGGATTTTATCGTGGCTATCGAGATCGGTTCGTCTAAGATTACCGGTATCGCAGGAAGAAAGAACACAGATGGAAGTATCTCCATCTTGGCTGTGGCCAAAGAGACGCCCTCTTCGTGCGTTAAAAAAGGCGTGGTGTACAACCTCGACCGCACCGTGCAGTGTCTCAACAGCATCGTGTCCAAACTCAAAACCACCCTCAAAGCCGAGATAGCCTACGCCTATGTGGGCGTGGGTGGACAGTCTACGCGGAGCGTTGAGAACGTCATCACCAGGGAATTGCCTAACGATACCATCGTGTCGCAAGACATGGTAGACTCGCTGATGGACGCTAACCGCAGTATGGACTATCCCGATACCGATATCATTGAGGCCATAACCCTAGAATATAAGCTCGGACAGCAATATCAAATCGACCCCGTTGGCGTGCCATGCACCCACTTGGAGGGTCACTTCTTGAACATTCTTTGGCGTAACAGCAACTATCGAAACCTCAAAAAGTGTTTCTCTAACGCAGGCATCGCCATTGCCGATGTGTTTATTTCGCCACTGGCCTTGGCCGACAGCGTGCTAACCGACTCGGAGAAACGAAGTGGATGTGTACTGGTAGACCTCGGTGCGCAAACCACCACCATTGCCGTTTACAGCAAAAGTCTTCTTCGGCATTTGGCCGTAATACCCTTGGGCGGGGCAAACATCACCAAAGACATCTCTTCTTTGCAAATTGACGAAGAGCATGCCGAACGCTTAAAGCTTACCTATGGTGCGGCATACACCAACCCCGAAGAAGACAATACGGGGCTAACTTACGCCATCGACAGCGACCGCTCTATCCAAAGCGACATCTTCATGAATGTGGTTGAGGCTAGAATAGAGGAGATTATCGCCAATGTAAGATACCAAATACCTGAGAAGTACGAAGGTAAACTGCTTGGCGGACTAATTCTTACGGGCGGCGGAGCCCTGCTGAAGAACATCGAGGAGGCCTTCCAGCGCAAGACCAACTTCAACAAGATACGCTTTGCCAAGACGGTGAAGTTCGATTTGCATTCTAAACATCCGGAAATCACTGCGCAAGATGGCACGATGAACACGGTTCTTGGTCTTCTTGCAAAGGGTAATCTCAATTGTGCAGGACGGGAAATATCTAACAACCTTTTCCCCGATGCCGAAACGGAACGCCCTGCAACGCTACCATCGGAAGGCGAACCCATGCCCAATGTCGCAGATAATAAAGCTCAACAGGAGCAGACTAACTATAAGTCGAAACTCGAAACTAAGGAGAAAAAGGAGGATAAAGCCGAGAAAGAACAGCCCAATAACGAGCCAGAGGAAGAGAAAGGGCCAACCAAGTTCAAACAGTGGAAAGAGAAACTTAGTGGTTTCATTAGGCAAATGGCTGAGGAGGAGTAAGCAGAATAGGTTGTAACGTGTTAAGCCGCACGTTTACATTTGGTTAGCAGGTTAAAACAGTTAGGCTAGAAAGCCTAGGATAACTAGCAACCCTAGAACAATTAGATAGCCTAGAATATCTAGCAACCCTAGAATAACTAGAATATCTAGCAACCCTAGAACAACTACAAAGCCAACCACATCAAGCGCAGCCATCTTTTCACCTTTTCACCCTTTCACCTTTAAAAGGCGCAGCCATTTTTTCACCTTTTCACCCTTTCACCCTTTCACAGGTCAACTTAAAAAAGAACAACGCTATGTCAGAGAAGAATATAAACAAAGGAATTGTGAACTTCGTAGACGAAGAACACGGGGACAGCATCATCAAAGTTGTTGGTGTAGGCGGCGGTGGCGGCAATGCCGTTAACCACATGTTCAAAGAAGGAATACACAAAGTGTCGTTCGTTCTGTGCAACACCGACAAGCAAGCCCTAGACGATTCGCCAGTGCCTGTGCATCTGCAATTGGGTAAAGAAGGACTAGGGGCAGGCAACCGACCCCTTAAAGCCAAGGCCGCCGCCGAAGAAAGCATCGACGACATCAAAGAAATGTTCAGCGATGGCACCAAGATGGCCTTCATTACAGCAGGAATGGGCGGCGGAACAGGTACGGGAGCCGCACCTGTAATCGCTCGTGTTTCCAAAGAAATGGGTATCCTCACGGTGGGTATCGTTACCATTCCTTTCCGTTTCGAAGGTCTAAGAAAGATAGACCAAGCCTTGGATGGCGTAGAAGAAATGGCCAAACACGTAGATGCTTTGCTCGTTATCAACAACGAACGCCTGCGCCAGGTTTACCCCGAACTATCCCTAATCGAGGCTTTCAAGCGCGCCGACGATACGTTAAGCGTTGCCGCAAAGAGCATTGCCGAGATAATAACCTACCACGGCTTTATGAATCTCGACTTCAACGACGTGAAGATGGTGTTAGAAGATGGAGGCGTGGCCATCATGAGTTCGGGTTATGGCGAAGGTGAAAACCGCGTTCAACAGGCCATACACGATGCCCTTAACTCGCCTTTGCTCAACGATAACGATGTGTTCAACTCTAAGAAGCTACTGCTCAACATCTCGTTCAGCGAGAAGAACAACCAAGGTTCTAACCTCATGATGGAAGAGATTAACGATGTAGACGAGTTTATGGCCAAGTTCGGCCCCGACTTCGTCTTCAAGTGGGGCGTTACCTTCGACGAGAGTCTTGGCGACAAGGTGAAAGTTACCGTACTTGCCACGGGCTTTGGCGTGGAGAACATCACCACTACACCCGAAAGAACTGCCCGTAAGTCGATTGAAGACATCGAGAATGCCGCACGCGAAGCCCAAAAAAGATTGGATAGAACCAAGCGTATCGACACGTATTATGGTACTGATTTGCCTGGCGGCCGCACCAAAAGGCATACCAATATCTACCTCTTCCGCCCAGACGACCTCGACAATGAAGATATTATTTTCGCTGTTGACGAGTCGCCAACCTACGCGCGTTCGCAACAAAAGCTTGAAGAGATACGTGGTTATAGCTCTGCCGCGCAGAAGAGAGAACAAGACGAGGTGGAGCCACCAACAACTATGCAGGGAACCATTAGCTTTGCATAGGCGGAAAAGTTGGGCAAGCAAGGCAGCTAGAATACATCAGATGTATGTAGTCAACCGGTAAATATAGAAATGTCCACGGCATATCGGCCTATCTGCCCCTTCCGTTTCACCCATTGCATCAACCCTATTAAGATTAAAATTATGGCTCAATTATTCGAACAGATAAGTAACGACATTACGGAGGCAATGAAAGCGCGCGATAAGGTGCGCCTTGACACCCTTCGCAACATTAAGAAAGTGTTTCTAGAAGCCAAGACGGCACCAGGCGCAAACGACGTTCTTGAAGACGCCGACGCCCTGAAAATACTTCAAAAGCTGGCTAAGCAGGGTAAGGAATCTGCTGCGACCTTTGTTCAACAGGCTCGCCAAGACCTTGCCGATGCCGAGTTGGCACAAGTAAAGGTGATTGAAGAATACCTGCCCGCCGCTCTTTCGGAGGCCGAAATTGAGGCGAAGGTGAAAGAAATCATCGCACAAACGGGTGCTACCACAATGAAGGATATGGGGCGCGTGATGGGCATGGCTAGCAAACAAATGGCTGGCTTGGCCGATGGCGGCACCATCTCGGCTATCGTTAAGCGACTGTTGGCCTAACTACATGTTGCGTTTAGGCTCGCTTAAACCTGAAAAATTGAAAAGGTAGAAAGGGTAGAAAGCTGCTGATGCCACCTTTCTCTTAGCGAACTTTGTGTTTTGTCGCCCATTGGCGAACTGGCGAGTATGCCAGTTTGCCAATGGGCGAGTTTATTAATTCATACGTCCGTTCGGTATAAGCAATCCTCTCCCTTCCCCTTTTTTATTGGGAGAGGTGTGCTGCATGGCCACTTAAAACCTTAAATATCTACTTTTAATTTTACAAACTCACTCTAATTTTCGCGCCGTTCTAGCGAAAATACAGGCCATAAAGTAGCTAAATTGCCCCTATTTCTAGATTTGTTCGCCTTCCGTTTTGTCTGTTTTTAAGAACAAAACCTGCATTTTGCACCATTTAGTCTTTCTAGAATGGTTGCCAACTCGTATTTTCCCAAGCCCAATTACCCACTTTTTGCCCCTAAAAACCCACTTTTTAATGGGTGTTTTGCCCATTTTAGCCATGTGTTTCATGGCTCTAAATGGTTTTGTTTATGCTATTTCAACGGATATTTATGCTTTTCTTCTTGCATTTAGCACCATTTTGCACCGCATTTTGCGGCATTTTACCTTGCATTTCGCACCAAAACGCATTGCATTTAGCATCAAAACGCACTACGTTTAGCACCAAAACGCACTGCATTTTGCGGCATATTGCACTGCATTTAGCGGCAAAACGCACAAAAGTTGGTGTAAATGGCGTTCTCCTTAAATAAAAATTCATTTTGCAGCATTCATTTACTAACCCCTTTTAGCATCAAAACAAACCTCCGCGAGAATCGATTATTTGCACGCCAGCTTACGTTTGGTGGAGAAAATGGGTACTCATAATGTTAAAATTCTTACTGAAAACCAGACAAAACGACTGTGCGTTTGCATGTGCATGGGCAACGGCAAGGAAAGCATGTACGCTTACGGCGGCCAGCGCGAGCGGTTGAAAGGCATGCACTTTCTATCTAGAATTGGCGCAGTATTTAGCAACAGCGTTACAATTTTTTACAGCATTTATTGCTTATCTAAAAAAGTATTATTACCTTTACCGCTATAATAAAGCTTTTGGTTGAGATGGAGTGTCGCTCCGAACAAAAACCAATCGCGCCCTGTGGAAAATGCTTTCGCATTAAAAACGTTAACGATATAAACTTATGTTCATGTAAAACAACGTACTTATGATATCTGTCTATTCCATCAAACCGCAGTTTCAACGGGTGTTAACGCCTATTTTAGAATTGTTGCATCGTGCAAAAGTTACCGCCAACCAAATCACCTTGTGGGCTTGTATCCTCTCACTTGTCATCGGCATTTTGTTTTGGTTTGCGGGCGATGTGGGTACGTGGCTCTACCTCTGCCTGCCTGTGGGGCTGCTGATACGTATGGCCCTGAATGCCTTAGACGGAATGATGGCTCGCCGTTACAATCAAATAACCCGAAAAGGAGAGCTGTTAAACGAGGTGGGTGATGTCGTTTCGGACACCATTATTTATTTTCCGCTGTTGAAGTATCATCCAGAAAGTCTTTATTTTATTGTGGCTTTCATTGCCCTCAGCATTATTAATGAATACGCAGGAGTGATGGGAAAGGTGCTGTCGGCAGAACGACGGTATGATGGTCCGATGGGAAAGAGCGACCGTGCTTTCGTTCTCGGCCTCTACGGAGTGGTCTATTTGTTTGGTGTAAACCTTTCAGGATGTTCCGTTTACATCTTTGGGGTTATCGATTTGTTGCTGGTAGTCAGCACGTGGATTAGGATAAAGAAGACGTTAAAAGTAACTGGAAGTTTGCAAACGCCTGAGTAAACCGACGATATAGATAAGCAGTGGAGTATGAAAAAGAAACCTTATCCCACGGTTGCGGTATTTTCCGGCGGTGGTACACGTTATGCTTTGTATCTCGGCATGTATGCGGCGATGCAACATTATGGTGTAAAGCCCGACCTGCTGATTGCCGCTTGCGGTGGCAGTATCGCTGCCAACATTATCAACTCGTTTGCTACCGACGAGCAGCGAAAGGCCTTTATACAGTCCGAAGAGCTGTATCGCTTTGTGCAAAACACCCGACTGACACGTTTCAAAATGCTGTATAAGATAGGTGTCTATTGCCAGCGCAAGGTGCGAAACACATTCTATGCACCTTATATCGAAAATATTTTCGATAAATTTATCGTAGACATGCCCACCGACATACGCCCGCTTTTGCCCTCGTTGGCTGTTCGGCCAACCCTTCCCACCATCGTAGTAGGTGCCCGATTGTTGTTTGACAGGGCCGACATCGGTAAAGAAAGAAACGGAAGAAAGCTTTATCGGAAGGTGCTTTTTACCGATGCCGAGACAGCTAGAAACATCGATTTGCCGGCTGTTAACTGCAATTTTAAAAGCTATGAGGGTAGTGCCATCGACTCGCAAGTTGAGCTGTTTCAAGATGTTCCCTTACCCATTGCCACCCGAATATCTGTTTCGGATATGTTCTACGTTCAGCCCGTACATTACAACGGCGCCTATTTTGCGGGCGGAATTATTGATTTGATGCCCATAGAACTGGCCGAGCAACTTGGCGAAACAATTTTCTTTGAGAAGAAAAAGGGTTTTGGCACCATTGACGAGGCACTTATTAGAGCCGTATTTGGATATAGTGGAAACCGCCGATTGCAAGAAGTGATGACGCATTCGGTGAACTATTGGGTAGACACGGCCGACATGAACCAAGCACTTTCGGGGCATTACATCGAGAAAAACATCAATCTTCTGAAACTCCAGGTAGAACTGAAACTGCCCAAAACCTATGCCCAGTTTGTAGAAGATATGGACTTTCAATGGCAATACGGATACGATAGGGTTGCCCAACATTTTAAAAACAAACAGGTATGAACATCTTTATTACGGGCGGAACATCGGGTATCGGCTTGGCCTTGGCGCGGTTTTATGCTGCCGAAGGTTATCGGGTTGGGGTGTGCGGACGAAATACGGCACGAATAGATGGGAGCGACGAGGTTAACAAACTGTTGCTTGCATACCAGCTGGATGTGTGTGATAAGGACGCATTAACCGCTGCCGTAGAAGTGTTTTGTGCCGATAAGGGGTTGGACATGATGATTGTTGCTGCCGGATATTACCGTAACGGCGTTACTGAAGAAGTGGATTTTGAGCAGACTTCACAAATGTTGAAGGTTAATATCACGGGTGCACTGAATGCGATGGAAGTGGCACGAGAAACGATGAAAGCATCTGGCGGACATTTGGTAGTGATTGCTTCGGTGGCAGGATTGCTGCATTATCCGTGCGCAAGCGTATATGCCAAGTGCAAAAGAGCGTTGATACAGATAGCCGATGCTTATCGCCGAAGTTTAGCCGACTATCAAATAACGGTTACAACACTTGTTCCGGGCTACATAGACACGCCGCGATTGAGAGAGATATACCGTAACAACCTTTCCAAATGTCCGTTCTGCATGCCCTTAAATCGGGCTGTTGAAACAATGACGAAGGCCATAGCGCAGCGCAAAGCACAGGTGGTGTTTCCGCCAAAAATGCGCCTTTCCATCGCTTTTCTTTCGCTTTTACCCACTTGTTTGTTATCGGCTTTTATGCACCGAAAGACATTATGGAGCATTCCCAAATAAACGACAAAACGATATGGGCGTGTAAGCGGCCCTTGCCAAACGGTTTGATGCAGCATTGCGGTATAGATAACAAATGCTTGCAAGCAAGCAAATACATCGCCCTTGTTATTTGTTGGGGAGTATTCTATGCTGTTTATACTTTTGCTGCAAGCTATGCGGCATCGCTTAAAGAGGTGTCTTCGCTTTGCTTTTCGTTTGAAAAAGCCATACCGTTTGTACCTTTTGCCATCTATTTTTATAGCAGTAGTGTGGTGTTTTTTATATGGGTTTTCTTCCTTTGCAATACCTTTCGGCAACTGTCGACATTAAGTAAACGCATCGTTTTTATAACCATTTTATCGGGAATTTGTTTTATTATCTTTCCGTTAAAACAAAGTTTTGTACGTCCGGAAACAGCCCATATCTTGTTTTCCGTCATCAATACGTACGATACGCCCTTTAATCAGGCCCCGTCTTTACATATAGGTTATGCCTGCATCTTTTGGAGTGGGGTGCGAAATAGCAGGTTCAGAAACTTTCTGAGAATGTGGTTGGTGTTGTTAATGCTGTCTACCCTTTTGGTATATCAGCACCATTTCATCGATATTACTACCGGTTTGATGGCAGGTTTTCTGACGTTATGGATGTTTCCTTACCATAAAAAGCGTAACCGACAGATAGCAAAGGTTTACTTTTTTGTTGCCGCCGTTGGGCTGACGGCGTTGTTGTTTGCCATCGAATATTCGGTTTTATGCAGTATTTTTTTATTGTGGGGCATACTCGTCTTACTGTTATTGGGCCGTGCTTATTATCGCTCTAATCGGCATTTTCTTAAAGACGACCACGGTTGCATCGGTTTTTTGCGTTATATTTTCTATTTTCCCTATATCGCAGTGTATCGCCTATTGTGGCTGTTTTCTCGTCAGGCACCTGTAGAAATTGCACCCAACATCTTCGTTGGAGGCTTGCTTTCATGCCGTTCTGCGCGGAAATTCGCCCTGTTGGGAGAGGTTTCGGTGTTCGACCTTTCGGCCGAATTACCCGAAAACGCCTACTTTCGCACATCGGCAGATTACCATTGCTTTCCGCTTTTGGATATTGCCACTATCCCCAAAGCCTGTGAGGAGCGTATTGTAAATGCAGTTTTAGAGAAGATGAAAGCCGAAGATGTGCCTCGAAAGCTATATGTTCATTGTGCAATGGGCCGTTTTCGGAGTCGCCGAATAGGTGAAACGGTGCTGTTAACGATAAGTAAGAATTTAACCAGAGATAAAAATGGAAACAGGAACATTTAAGAGTTTTGACAACGCAGACATTTTTTATAGGGTGTGGAATTACAATCCTTCGCAGAAAACCATTGTGATATTGCATCGCGGGCACGAACATTCGGGACGTTTGCAAGCCTTTGCCGAGAACGAGCAATTTGTGCATTTCAACATCTTTGGCTTTGATATGCGTGGACTGGGGCATACTTCTCAACCCGTTTCGCCCCATTTTATGGACTATGTACGCGACTTGGATGCTTTCGTAAAATACCTCCATGAGCAGTATGGAATTGTTGAGAAAGACATCTTTGTGGTGGCTAACAGCATTGCAGGCGTAATTGTTTCGGCGTGGTGTCACGACTTTGCGCCCCGTATTGCTGGTATGGCACTTCTTGCTCCTGCGTTTACCATTAAGTTATATGTGCCTTTTGCAAAGGCGGGAATTGCGTTGGCAGCGCGGCTTTTCAAACATCTTACGGTGCCCAGTTATGTAAAATCGAAGGTGTTGACACATGATGTGGAACAGCAAAAGGCGTACGACACCGACCCGCTAATTACTAGGGAAATTGATGCACACTATCTTTTGGATTTGCTGAAAGCAGGAAAGCGTATCGTAGAAGATGCTGCTGCCATTACCATACCAACGCTGTTGCTCTCTGCCGGTAAAGATTACGTGGTGAAAGACGATATGCAAAAGCGGTTTTTTGTTGACATCAGCTCCACCCAAAAGCGGTTTATCAAGCTCAAAGGGTTTTATCATGGACTATTGTTTGAAACGCAACGTGAGCAGGTTTACAATCCTATTGCCGAGTTTATCAACCGCTGTTTCTCACTCGAACAACCGCCAACGACCTGTACGCCTGATAAATTTACAGTTGACGAGTATAACAAAATGGCCCTGAATATGCTCCCCCAAATTGAACGTTGGGGCTTTCGGATACAGAAATGGATGCTCCATCACTTGGGATTTCTTAGTAAAGGAATGCGTGTGGGACTAAAATATGGTTTTGATTCGGGTATGTCTCTGGATTATGTTTATCGCAACCAAGCGCAGGGATGCGGACCAATTGGGCGATGGATAGACAAAGGCTATCTTAACGCCATTGGTTGGAGAGGAGTAAGAATACGCCGAGAGCATCTCATCGCAACCGTAGAAGAACGTATTGAAACGCTTAAACAGCGCAATGAACCCGTGAAAATACTCGATATTGCCGGTGGAACGGGTAATTATTTGTTCGACATCAAGCGCAAGTTTCCTGAAATAGAAGTGGTTATAAACGATTTTTCGGAAGCAAACATTGCTTTCGGCGAGGCACAGATACAACAGCAAGGACTTCAAAATATACGGTTTACTCGTCTTGATTGTTTTAATAAAGACTCATATCAACAGCTGAATTTTGAGCCTAATATCGTTATTATTTCCGGTATATTTGAGCTGTTTGGTGATAACGAGCTTGTTTGTAAGGCCATCTCTGGTGCTTTATCCGCACTGCAACCAGGCGGCTTTTTGGTCTATACTGGTCAGCCTTGGCACCCTCAGTTAAAAATGATTGCTTTCGTATTAAACAGCCATCAAGAGCGCGATTGGATTATGCGGCGGCGTTCGCAACGCGAACTGGACAGTCTTTTCGCCTTTTATGGCTTAACCAAATGTGGCATGAAACTCGATAACTTCGGCATTTTTACCGTTAGTTATGGAACGAAATAAGTTGCAAACGGGCTTGTTCTTCAGCCGCAGACAAATTAGTTGGGGCGTCGTTATCAAAATAAGATGTGTTGATGGCGATGTTTCGGCGTGTCAAAGTCATTTTCCAATTACCCGTCGCCCTGCCATTTTGTAGGATAAGGGGAAAGAAAACACCATTAGTAAATGCTTTGCTGTTGTGAGAAGCTTGCAAAACATCGCCGCGATACTTGTAGGCAATGATGTATTCGTCGTAAGCAGGCAGAAAGATAAAGCTTTCTTTCTCTTTGATGTCGATTGAAGAAGATTCGTGCAGCAGGTAAGTTTTATCGTTGAAAACGACCTTTTGAAGCTCTTTTTCAATAATTTCAACGCCCAATCGTGCCTCTTTCATTGACAATCCCGACCACCAACAGAAGTCGTCTAACGTTGCTGGGGCATGACTTCTAAAGTAATTGCGTGCCAATTTGCTCAACGCCTCGTCTTTTGTGGGTAAGGGCATAGGGGCTACTCGCTCATCTAAGAGCATGTAGGTATGTGTGTTTCCCACTTCAGGGCCGCTGCAAATGAGTGCCTCGCATTCGGCATTCTCCAAAAAACGGTTCATAAAAACAGTGTCCGAAGGTAAGCCTTTCTCAGACATTCGTTCTGTAATTTGCTGTTTGGTAAGGCTCTTTCCGCCGCTCAACATGTCATAGATATGCTGGTTAGCGGTATCGTACACCTGCTCGGTGATGTGCAGTCCGTGCCCTTTCATCAACGATGCGTAGGCCGATTTCAGCCTGTTGCACGACAATTTGAGCATCCAACGAATATCGTTTGGGCTTACATAATGCCATGTAGGGCGTAGTACGTGGGTGCGAAGAATTTCTCCACGGTCGAGGGCTTGCTTGATTTGCTGCATCGTTGCGCCGCGTGTACGTATTCCTAGTGCCAGCTTTGCCATTCGAGGCTGTTGTGCTTGTATGGCTCCCATCCAGGCTACAACATCTTTTACGTCGGTAAAATCGGGGTTAATTAACTGTTGGGCGCGCAGCCGAATCATTGGGATATTTATTTTTTTCATGCCTTTTGTGGGGATGTTTACATCTTGCAAAGGTAATCAGAAATGTGTAAACTCGGTATCAAAATGGTGTTAGCCCCTTTGATTTCTTGGTTAGGTAGTCTTTAGTAAAGTTCATTGGGCTTGTTTTTACAAGGGGACTTCGTGGTGAAACCTTAGGATTAGACAAAAGTGGCTGTATCAGATGCTCTCTTGATACAGCCATTTCTGCCGTCTGTAAGTGGTTCGTCTAGAACTTAATCATAATCCCGACCGTGGGGAGAATTGTTCCATTATAGTACACCAGTGGACGAAGCAACTGTTTGGTGTGGGGCGAAGTGGGGTCGTCCATTACATTCCCCTCAGTGTCACGATTGGTATATATCGGTTTGGACGGCATATTGCTGATGTAGGCATTCTGCACATCGAGATATAGATTGAGCATCCAATGCTTGAAATAGAACTCCTTATCCAGGCGCACATCCAGCTGATGGGCATCAGCAAGGCGTAGTGTATTGAATCGCTCGTAGTCGGTATAGGCCTGATTGGTAATAGACCATGCAGCCTTGTTTGTAGAACGCTCCACATCAATGGGCGAATAAGGAGCACCGCCTATGTAACGCCAGCGGGCCGAGATGTACCAGCCTTTGGGTAGCTTGTAGCTTGTTGTGAGATTTAGGATGTGCCTCGTGTCCCACGAAGAGGGGCGGTAGATGCCGTTTTTGTCTGTAAACTCACTCCTAAAAAGTGTGTATGTAGCAGTCAGATCTATATCACGCCACCCCATAAGCTTAGCCACAACTTCCACACCATAGGCCCTACCATCACCCGTAGACGTAACGGCCTCATCGCCCACTTGTCCATAGTCTACACCTTTGCTGGCCAAACTAATTCCGTCGGTAAGGGAAATAGGATAGTTGCTATACTGCTTATAGAAGCCCTCAAGAGAGAAACGCAGGAAGTTACCGGGATGATATTCCATGCCCACAATAGCTTGATTGGAGGTGATATACTTGAGTGCATTGCTGCGATTGACATAGTTTCCCTCGGTATTGCGGTAGCCCATCGTTGTGTAGGAGGGGGGCATCGCATAGCGCCCAATGTTGGCATTGAGGTCGAAGTCTTCCGAAAATGAATACGACAGCGATAGTCTAGGCGACAATTGCTTGAGCGGATTGCTCATGCTAGCTGTGAAAGTGTTGCCCACTAAATTTACTCCAAGTGAAACCTTGAACCGATTGTTGAGGTACTGATCCGAAGCTTGCACGAATGCTTGGTAAGAAAGCAGGCCGATGCTGCTGTGATATTGGAAGGGGACAACATTTCCCGATGCGAACTGTAAGCGATAGACGTCATTGACATAGTTGCTGTACTTGATGCCAGCTCCAAAGTTGAGTTTGATAGGCAGCGTAGTATAGTTGCGTTCGTAGCGTAGTTTAATCTCGGCTTCGTCCGATTGGTAGTCGGATATTTTGGATGCCGACTTATCGTTATCTTTATACTTTACACCTCCGTTACGCATCATGTTTCGGCTTAGAATCCAACTATCGACGAAGCGTTCGCCGTAGTGTTTGTAGGCCAACCCGAAGGTATAGTTCCACTGGGAGTACTCGGGCAGGTAGCCTAGTATGTATTTCTGCGCCTCGGTACCAGTTTGTTCGAGGTTTCTGTTGAGGCTCATGTTGTCAATAGCGCCTATACCAATCACGGTAATTTCATGATGAGGGTTGATGCGCCATTTGTATTTCATTTGAAAGTCGTTGTAGGTAGGCAAAAAAGGCAAGCCTATCGCCTTGAATAACCACTGCAAATAAGATTGACGAAAAGAGACGATGAACGATGCATCCTTGCCCAAAGGGCCGTCTAAGGTAATCCCTGCATCCGATGCTCCTACCGCAACCTTTGTATGCAACCTGTCTTTACTGCCATCTTTTTGCTTGATCTCCATCACAGAGCTAAGCGTATTGGGTCTGTTAGCAGGGAAAGCTCCTGTATAGAAATTGATCTCGCGCACAAAGTCGGGGTTAATGATGCCGACAACTCCTCCCGATGCCCCTTGTGTGGCAAAGTGATTAATCACGGGTATCTCTATGCCATCTAGGTAAAATACATTCTCTGTGGGGCCTCCACCACGTATGATGAGGTCATTCCGGTTAGGGGCAGTGGCACCAACTCCTGGGAGTATCTGCACCAGTTTGGAAACATCGCGATTGGCTCCAGCACTCTTCTCAATCTGATGTACCCCTAAAGTGAGTACCGAGACCGGACTCTCGGTTGGGCGAAGCAACAGATTGGGGCTAACAAAAACTTCTCGGAGCGTTGTGGAGGTTTCGCTAACCATGATATCTATAAAAGTAGTTTGATTACCCTGTACTTGTAATTCTTCGGATATTTTAGTCTCGAAACCTACCATGCTGACGACGATTTTATGGAAACCTGGCTGTACGCCCGTTATTGTAAACGTTCCTTCTATAGAGGTTTTCGCACCGAGAGAAGTTCCTTGTACTTGTACTGTGGCGAACTCTAGTGGTTCGTTGTTCTTGTCGTTGATGACGCGCCCTTGGATAATTCCTGTTTGGGCAAAACCATTATAGGCGAGCAGGAAGGCCAAACATAATAGACTGTATATCCGCATTATTGCTTAATTGAAAAATAGATATAGTTAAATAGTCCCTACCAGCTGTTCGTAAGGATTACCTAATCTTGTTTCACAAAGATAATACAATTACTAACAAACGCAACAATAAAAAGAACAAGATTATACTATTTACGCCAGTTCGGTATAAGAAAGTTCGCTAAAAGGTTAATAGTCTTGCTATTGTTTTGTGTTTTTATAGTTGAAAATCACTAACTTACAAAGCACATACAGCCATGATTACCACTGACAAAGCTACTGAAGTATTGTGTATATTGGATGAGTTAAGTAAGAATTTAGATGCCGAATGAATTAAAAACCTCCATGTTGCACCCGTAGGTGAGGGATATAAGCGCATGAGAAACCGCAAGTGCCAAATGTCTAAGAGCGAAACCACAACCATTCCGTCGTTCGCATTTTCATCGTTCAGAAAATGCGCTTGCTAAGCCTTGATGATGCATTATTACGTTAACCGCCGTGTTAAATACGTTTTGGACGGCTGTTCCAGCTTATCTGGAATGCTGTTCCAGTTGAATTGGGCGCCTGTTCCAACTTAGCTGGAACAGGCGTCCAACTTAGCTGTACCAAAGCGAGAGCTGAAAAAGCTCGCTACAAGCGCTTATAGCCTGTGGAATGAAAGATGGCGTTTGGAGGTTAGAATGGTGAGCTGTTGGCGGTGATGGGCTGTGAAATGAATGGCCTAGATAGTGCCAAGTAGATATCTAACGTTACGAGAGGCCAGGCATTAAAGGTACAGCGGTGCCTCGTTACCCATGTTAAAAAGCAAGTCGATAACGCTTAGGTTTGGTAAGAAACCATGGCGTTGGGCGAACACTTGGTAATAGGGGCGAGGAGTAAAGTCGGGGTCGTGGGGCGGATTTTTGGGCACGATGGTGTCGCGGAAGTCTTGAAAGGTGGGGATGGAGCCAGTGTCGGCATCGACAAAAGCAGCTGGAAGGCTTGCGCCCGATGCCAATTGCGCCTGTGTTGGGAGAAAAGCGGGGGTGAGAATGATGTTGGGTGTAAAGTCGAGTAGGGTGCAAATGGTGTGCGTTAGTTGGAGGTTGAAGTCGAAAAGAAAGGCGAAACGACGCTCGAAAAAGGGGCGAAAGTCGTCGGCGTAGTACTCAAAAAAAGGGCTTTCGTTATAGGCCGACACGATGGCTTGCCAGTGAATGTGCCGCCAATTGCCGTGGTCGCTTATGCGAATGTCTTTCATAGCCATGCGCGAGGCCTGCTCGCCCGATGGCCGTTCGATGGGGATGGTTAGGGCTTGTGGCCCGTTGGCCGTGGCTATGATACAGCGGTTGCGGTAGGTTTGCTTGATGAAATGGTCGTGTTGTTCCATCCAACAGCCATTGCTTTGAAAGAGTTTGGCATACCATTGCACGGGGGCGAGATAGGCAGAAGAGAGTAGGGGGAACATGTTTTGTGTGCGGATTTAATGAGATGAGTGAGAATGTTGGGGCTGATGTAAACACGGGGGCAGGGAGATTGACCGCCGCAGGCACGCTGAACATGCAGAGAAAGACTGATGAAACCTAAAAAACAAGTGGGACAAATGCAACATGGCTGGCTCGATATAAGCCAAGAGCACAGCGTTGCATTTGTCCCATCGCTCTTAGGTATGTGCTAAAATCCAGTGGAGGTAAGTTTTAGAACCAGCCTTTAATCTGCGGCATTGCGCCTATAATACCCTAGGTGGCTAAGGCTAAATCATTTTATCTTATCCACACAAGTGAACAAGCGGTTCCATCTGATGCCCTTAAATCCGGGATGGTCTACATCATGCGACCACCAAATGAATATGGGTTTGCCCACCACGTGGTCTTCGGGTACAAAGCCCCAATAGCGCGAGTCGGCCGAATTGTGTCGGTTGTCGCCCATCATCCAATAGTAGTCCATCTTAAAGGTGTAGCTGTTGGCGGGCTTGTTGTTGATGTATATTTGTCCGTTGCGCACGTCAACCTCGTTGTTTTCGTACACGCGAATGGCACGTTCGTACATCGGCAGGTTGGCTAAGCTAAGCTTAATGGTAGCCCCTTTCTTGGGAATCCATATCGGTCCGTAGTTATCGCGCGTCCATTTCGTGTTGGCATTGAGGGGATAGAGGTCGCCTGTGGGTGCATCGGTGTTCAGTTTCACGCTCTCAACGATGTCTTTTCGTGCAGCAAGTGCCTTTGCAGCCTTTGCTGTAAGTGGCATAACACCGCTTGTGTTAAGGCTTTGCAGGTCTTCTTGCGTTATGCCTAGGCTTGTAAGCAAGTCGTCGGGCAGCATTCCTTTCAGCTTAACATAATAGGTATATTGCACGTTTTCGGGTTCTTTATTGGGCTTGCCGTCAAGGTAAACGATGCGGTTCTTTATTTGCAAGGTTTGCCCCGGAAGGCCCACACAACGCTTAACGTAGTTCTCGCGGCGGTCGGTGGGGCGCGAAATGAGGTCGCCATACTCGTTGGGGTTTTGCAAGATGTAGGCGCGCCCTAACGCATAGATGTGCTGGAAGTAGGCGCGTTGTTGCAAAAGCGACATGCTGTCGAGGTTAACGGGCTGGTTGGCTTGGTCGTATAGCTGCTTACCATACGAGTAAACCATTTGGTAATAGTCGGCAGCTGCCCATCGTGCCTCGTTAACAAGGCTGTCGCCCGATGGGTAATTGAACACAACGATGTCGTTAAGTTTCACGTTTCCTAGGCCTTTTACGCGGCGATAGTCCCAGTGCGGCACCTCAATGTACGACTTAACGTTAATCACCGGCATGGTGTGTTGGGTTAATGGCATGGTAAGTGGCGTTTGTGGGATGCGCGGACCGTAGCTCAGCTTGCTTACAAAGAGGTAATCGCCCGTGAGCAAACTCTTTTCTAGCGAGCTTGAAGGGATGACAAAGTTCTGGAAGAAGAAAAGGTTGATGAAGTAAACGGCAACAAGGGCGAAGACGATGGCATCTACCCAGCCCATGATAAAGCGCGTAGGTCCTTCTGAATCTTTCCACCATTGCCACTTTATTTTCTTCGAAATATAAACATCGTAGATGAAAGGCAGAACGAGCAATCCCCACCAACTTTCCACCCAAAAGAGGAACGCGAGGTAGAGAAGTGCCACGATGATGAATTTAGTCCACTGCTTGCGTGGGTCGAATTCTTTCTTTTTCTTGTTTATCATTGCAAGTGTTAGTTATATGTTTTGTGCCTTTTGCCCCTTACGTTGTGGTGAAACATGGTTGGTTTCGGTGCCGTATGTGGGTGCAGGCGCATGTTGTTGTCAGAACTTAAAGAGGTCGTTCATCGTTAATAAGCCATTGTGTGTGGCGGCATATTCGGCAGCTAGCACTGCGCCTTCGGCAAAACCGCGGCGCGAATGGGCATCGTGTGTGATGCTGATGCTGTCGGCCTCGCTGTCGTAAACAATGGTGTGGATGCCCGGAACCTCGCCACGGCGGAAACTATCTATGGCCAATTGCTTGTCGGTTGTTTGCTCGCTGGGCATCGTTGAGCCGTCGGCCAAGTGCTGTTCGCCCTTTACCCACGTTGTTTTACGGTCTAGTTGTGCCACAACTTCTTCGGCCAAAGTAATGGCCGTGCCCGAAGGTGCGTCTTGTTTGTGCACATGATGGGTTTCTTCGATGTGCACATCGTATTGCGGAAAGCGGTTCATCAGTTCGGCCAAACGGCGGTTTAAGGCCTGGAAAATGGCCACGCCAATAGAGAAGTTGCTGGCCCAAAACAGCGTTTGCCCTTCTTCTTGGCACATCTTGCGCACTTCTTCGCCGTGTTGGGCAAGCCATCCCGTGGAGCCCGACACCACTTTTACGTTGTGTGCAAAGGCCTTTCGATAGTTGTCGAAGGCCGCTTGGGGGGTGGTAAACTCGATGGCCACGTCTGCCGAAGCAAAGGCGGGGCTGTCGAAGTCGGCTTGGTTGTCTTGGTCGATGATGCAAACGATGTTGTGGCCGCGCTGTTTGGCAATCTCTTCAATCATGCGGCCCATCTTTCCGTAGCCTATAATGGCGATGTTCATGGGTTGTATTTTTTCTACTATTATGATGTAATGCGTTCTCGGCTGTTAGCCTTTGAACGTGCTGTGGGGCAGTGGCAATGGCGCGTAATGCCCTAATTTACTGCGCAAAGTTAGCGAAAAAAGGGATAAAAGCCATCTTTTTAGCCTTTTCATTTTATCCCCTTTCACCTTTTTTAGACGTAAAGATGATAACTGCCGCCTGCCAATAGCTTTAAAATCCCCTTCATTTCGAGTTGGAAAAGCAATACAGTGAGTTGCGAAATGGGGATGTTGGCCGTTATCGACAGTTGGTTTATGGGTTGGTCGTTCAGCTTTTGCAACGCCTGTACCACGGTTTGTTCTTCGCCAGAGAGTTGTGGAAACAATTGTCGCTCTATGCCTTGACGTGTGGCTTGCATGCGTTTGAAGTCGGTTTCCCAGCCTAGCGCGTGCACAAAGTCGGCTGCCGAGGAAACCAGTTGGGCCTTATGGTCGCGTATCAGGTTGTTGCAGCCCTCGCTATATGGTGCGCCCACGGGACCGGGGAAGGCGAAAACATCGCGGTTGTAGTCGCGAGCGATGGCCGCAGTGATAAGTCCGCCGCCATGTGCAGCACTCTCTACCAGCACGCAAGCATCTGAAATGCCGGCCACAATGCGGTTTCTTCTCACAAAGTTTAGCTTGTCGGCATTGGTGTTGGTGAGAAATTCGGTGAGCAGTCCGCCCTGTGTAAGCATTTCGTTGGCCGTTTGTTTATGGCGAGTGGGGTAGAGATAGTCCAGCCCATGAGCCAGCACGCCCACCGTGTCTAGCCCGTTTGCCAAGGCTTGTCGGTGCGCGTTGATGTCTACGCCGTAAGCCAGTCCGCTAACGATAAGCACTTCGGGACAGAGATTTTTCAACTCCGAAACAAAGCGGCGAATAAGATCTTGTCCGTATGCTGTGCAGTGGCGCGTGCCAACAATGTTGATAACGCGCGCCCGATTAAGGTTGGCCGTACCTTTATAAAACAGCACAAGCGGTGCGTCGTCGCAGTTTTTAAGTCGCTGTGGGTAGTCGTCGTCGGCCAAAGCAAGTGCCCGTATGCCGTTGCGCAGGTTGTATTCCATTTCGGCATCGGCCGCTTTTAGGTGCTGTTCGGTGTTGCTCATAGCCTCTTGCAGGCGTGGCGAGGCATCGGGCAGCACCTCGCGCAAGTCGTTTCGGTGTGCAATAACGGCTGTGGCCGAACCCAACTGTCGGTATAGTTGTGCCAAACCAGCAAGGTTAAAGTAATTAACGCGTGTTAGCGCGATGGCGTTTCGGGTCTCGTTGTCGTTCATGGAGCGGGTTAAGTTTCTTTTAGTTTACGAGTTTACAAGTAGACAAGCAGGCGAGTTTACACGTAGGCAAGTTAACGAGTAGACGGGTTTGCAAATATACAAGGCCGTAGCCAAGTAAACATGTTGACGGGTAACATGTTTACTTGGCCCTATTTCTTGCCGTTTCTATAACCGTTAGTTAACGGGAACATGGGTTATTTATCGGCCGATTGCTGATCTATAAAGGGTGCGAAAGCCTTGTCTATTTGCTCACTTCGGCTCAGTCTGCCGTTCACTAAGCATACAAGTTCGGCCGTGGCACGGAACGAAAGTTTATCATCTCGCTTGCGGAAGATGTCGTGATGGAACACGTACCTCACGCCTTCTTGCGTAATACGGAGTTTAGAAACAAGGATATCGTCGCATTGTAGTGGCGTTTTGTATTGCAGAGTCATGCGTGCCACCACGGCATCCACTCCCTTTTCGTGCAGGCCAGCAAAGCTTAGCCCTGTGTGTTTCAAGAAAAGGTGGCGCGTGTGTTCTGTGTAATGCAAATAATTGGCGTTGTTAACAATGCCTTGGATGTCGCATTCGTAATCGCGAACTTCCATCTCGGTTGTGAATGTGTACATATATATAGTTATTTAAAAAGCCTCACCCCCAACTACAACCGGCCTCACCCCCAACCCCTCTTTGAAGAGGGAGAGTAGTAAAGCCTCACCCCCAACCCCTCTCCAAGGGGAGAGGGGAGTAGTATGCCTTATTAGTTGATGAGTTAGTTTATGAGTTTATGAGTTGTTGAGTTTATGTGTTGTTGAGTTTATGAGTTTATGAGTTGATAAGGATTGTCGTCCACTCTGCAACCAAGCATTTGGCTTAACTCCTTAACTCCATAACTCCATAACTCCTCAACCTCATAACTCCTTAACTCCTCAACAAGTTATCTCCTCAAATATTCATACCCAATTCTGCATCTTAGGCAGTTTTTGCGGTCGCAATATTCGTTTTTAAGCTGTATAAGAGCCTGCGTATCGCCAGCGTTATTCACTTCTAGGCCGCACGCTTTCCACATCCTAACGATATGGTTATCCTCCGCTTTAAGCTCGTCGAGCAGCTGATAAGCGCGGTCGCACAGAACATCGTTGTGGCGATGACGGCCGTAAGCGAAGAGAACAGGCACAACGGTGTTGAGGATGAGCACATCGCGCGAGGCCGTAGAGAGAGCTTTGTCGCTGGCTTTACTTTCTCCGCCAAACACATAATGCGTTTGCCAATAGCCCGAAACCTGCGTGGCTAAGGCTTTACGCAGCTGTGTTAGGTTTTCGCAAGCCACGATGTTGGCCAACGATGCCCGGCGCGAATGGTGAAGAACGGCCAGTTGCGACAGTCGGATGTGTGGAAAATTCTGCGGCCTGAGTCGAAGAAACAACCACAAGGAAGGGTCTAATGGCTGCAAGTTAAACTTGTGCGCAAGGTAAGCGTACTCCTTTTTAAGTAGCTCAAAGTAGCTTTCGGCCGTGGCTGCGTTTCGGTGTCGGGTGGGTATGGCCACATCGTTTAGCAGTCCTGCCTGCCCCATAAAGAGGGCCTCTATCTGAAAAGCATTGTCGCGATGGTGGTCTACGCATCGCAAAGGCACGTTGGCAGCCCAGCGTTCGAAGGCATCGCCGTTTACGCCGAACCCAAAATTGCGCGCCAAAGTGATGAAGAAAGCATCTTCCCACGACCCCTTTGCCTGCTCAACGCGCCGTACCACCGCCTCGGTTTTGCTTTCAAGCCGCTCTGTTTGTAGGGCGGCCAGCCAGCTGTGCAGCGTAAGTCGTTGCAATTGGGGGATGATATGGTGGCAAGGCGGGAACTTATCGGTCGCCAACAGCTCGTCATAGTGGTCCGCAATGCCCTTGGGCACGGCCAATTCCATTTGTGGCAGCTGCTTGCCGTCTTGCGTTAGGCACTCCATGTCGGCCTTTCCCACCACGTGTAGCACCACATTATTATATCGCGGGTCGTTGTGATGCCCATGTTCAAACCATTGCGAGGCCATATCGTGTATCTCTACGTTGCCCACCCAGAGCGTATCGCCAAGCTTAACTTTGGCGTTAAAGAAGTCGGCACCGGCGTTGTCGTTGTGCAATCCCACGTCAATCACCTCCACATCTACGCCTTCGGTTGTTTTCAGAGGTGCAGTTGCGAAGAGCTTATGCTTCCAAACATAGTGCAGCAGTTGTTCCATGGGCGTTGGCATAAAAGGGGTTACAAACGCAAAGTTACGAAGAACTTCCGAGGTTTACCGACCATTCGA
>ERZ773083.900-NODE-900-length-22125-cov-3.677979_pt1 | contig 22125 bp, 21 predicted proteins | sample MGYA00511465_ERZ773083 | MGnify/ENA primary metagenome ERZ773083 (study PRJEB29015, sample SAMEA2738001) | human oral metagenome | biome: human oral; feature: human-associated habitat; material: dental | place: China | collected 2060 ... | reverse complement strand
AAAATTTTAATACTATAAGCTTGCGCGGCGCTCTCGTCGCCTCAAAGCTAAATTTCGCCGAGACTAAGGCGGATTTGTTTTGCAGCAGATTCGATCGCGCCGTTAAAATTTCCTAAATTTAGATCTAAATTTCAGAGCTTATTAAAAGAGGCGATTTTGGAAATTTCGCCCACAAAGCTCACGCGGTTAAATTTAAACTCAAGCCCATACCGCCAATCTTTGCGGCGCGGGTTTGTAAAGTCGCTAAATTTAACCGCGTTTTCTTCAAATTTAATCTTAAGCGCGAGATACCAGCAGTTCCAGATTCCGCACGGACAGCCCAGTAGCACGACATCTCGCTCATCTTGCGCCAAATCGGCTTCAAGCGCGGCGCGCAAAAAATAGCTCCTCAAAATCGATCAAGCTTAAGTAGGCGTAGTCTCCCGCGATGCTAGCTTGCCCGTCCTTTGCCGCAAAGCTTCGCTCGCGCTGCCTAATCAGCTCAAGCAGGGGCTTATCGTTTATCGTAACGACGACTTTGGTAAGGCCTTCGCCTTTCATATCGTAATCGTTTAGGTAAAATTTAATGCTATCCATGCGGTAATCTCGCTAAATGATCTATTTCGCGCCGTATTTGCACCGGCCTGCTAAAATTTCAGCGCAGTTTAGCGAATTTGAAGTGAAATTCGGTTGAAGATCAAGAAATTCGCTGGTAAAGCGCAGATCAAATGGATATTTTGTAAAATTTGAGGATTTCAGGCTTGGCGGGACTTATTTTTTAACACGCGAGAGCTTAAATTTGCAAAAAAGCTCAATTTGCGTAGATGAAAGAAGCGAAAATAAAAGGTTAAATATCATCGCAGATCAAAGAGATCGAAACGAGAGTTAAATTTCGCTATGGATAAAGAAGCAGAAACGAGGGGTTAAATTTAATTCGCTTTTGCGGGCGCTTAAATTTAACCCCGCCGCGGCTACATCATTTCGCCGCTTTTGTGCTCGTGCTCGGTGTAGGTTACCGGAATATCCTTCTTGCCTTTGCCCGGCGTGTACACTCCCTCTCCGCGTTTGAAAAGAAGCTCGATGCCTTCGGCGTTCGTAAGCATTATACCGCTTGCGGAAGCAGCGCGTTTGAGATTATGCTTTTTGCCTTTTTCGTCGGTTAGCACGCCCGTTGCGAACATATCGTTCGAACTAAGGCTGATGCGCTTATCTCCGGTCTCTCCAAGCAGAAATACGATCGTGTGCGTTACGGGCTCTTGCGTTTGCTGTGGAGCCGTATCGGCCTTAGGTTGGTTGCATCCGCTTAAAATCGCGATTGCCGCTAATGACGAGAATACAATTCGTCTCATTTTTTCTCCTTTAAAAAAAGTTCGCGAATTATATAGCCAAAAAGTAAATCCTAAATTTCGCGACTTTTTATTTAATCAAAGATTAACCCAAATTTAGTAAAATTCCAGCTGAAAACATCCCAAATAAGGAGAACCTTATGGCAGTAAAAATCGCAATCAACGGCTTTGGAAGGATCGGTAGGTGCGCGGCTAGAATTGCGCTAAGCAGGGACGATGTAGAGCTTGTGGCGATCAACGATACCGCTAAACGCGAGCTTACGAGATACCTGCTTCAATACGATACCGTTCACGGCGAGTTTCGTAAAAAAGTAGAAATTCTAAGCGACGAATGCATAGCCGTAGACGGCAAAAAAATCCGCGTCTATTCCACCAGAGAGCCTGCGGAGCTTGATTTTGCAGGCGATGGCGCAGAAGCTGTGCTTGAATGTACTGGTGCGTTTTTAACGAGCGAAAAATGCAAGCCGTTCATAGATAACGGTATCGGCGTAGTCGTAATGAGCGCACCTGCCAAGGATGATACGCCTACTTTCGTAATCGGCGTTAATGAGGGCGCTTATGCAGGACAACGCGTAATCTCAAACGCTAGCTGCACCACTAACGGCCTGGCTCCGATTGCAAAAATTTTAGACGATGAGCTTGGCATCGAAAAAGGTCTGATGACGACAATTCACGCCTATACGCATGGACAGAGTCTAGTCGATGTAAAAGCCAAGGACTTTCGCCGTTCACGCGCCGCGGCTCTTAATATCGCTCCGACTACGACGGGTGCGGCAAAAGCGATTAGTAAGGTACTTCCGCAGCTAAGCGGTAAGATGCACGGACAATCGGTGCGCGTGCCGGTGGCTAACGTTTCGATGGTTGATCTAACGGTGCTAACGCGTAAACAGACGAGTGCTGAGGAGCTAAACGAAATTTTCCGCCGCTATGCCGCTAAAGAGATGAAAGGAATTTTGCTCGTAGATGACGATAGCCGCGTCAGCAGCGATTTTTGTACTTCAGAATACTCCAGCATCGTAGCTAGCGACTGCACGCAGGTAATTGACGGTAATCTTATAAAAGTGATGAGCTGGTATGACAACGAGTGGGGATATAGTGAGCGCCTCATCGATTTAGCCCTATATGCGGCACAAAGAAGGAAATAAGATGGGCGAAATTCTTTCGATTAAAGATTTGAAATTTAAAGACGGCGCGCGCGTTTTTATCAGGTGCGATTTTAACGTGCCGATGGATGAGTTTTGCAATATTACGGACGATCGTCGCATTCGTTCGTCTATCCCTACGATTAAATATTGCTTAGACGAGGGCTGTGCAGTAATTTTGGCCAGTCACTTAGGGCGCCCGAAAAACGGATACGAAGAAAGACTTAGCCTAAAGCCTGTGGTAAAGAGGTTATCTAGGCTTTTGGAGCGTGAGATAAAATTTGTCTCTGATGTCGCGGGCGAGGAGGCAGGAGCTGCGGTAAATTCGCTTAAAAAGGGCGAAGTGCTTCTGCTGGATAATCTGCGCTTTGAAAAGGGCGAGAGCAAAAATGACGAAGCACTAGCTAAGAGGCTTGCGAGCTACGCGGAATTTTATATCAACGATGCTTTTGGCGTATGCCACCGCGCGCATGCTTCGGTAGAGGCGATTACGAAATTCTACGATGAGGCGCATAAGGCGGCGGGATTTTTGCTACTAAAAGAGATAAAATTCGCCAAAGACCTTATTAAAGATCCTGCGCGTCCTTTCGTAGCCGTAACGGGCGGCAGCAAAGTAAGCGGCAAGCTTCAGGCGCTTAAAAATTTACTTCCTAAAGTCGATAAGCTCATCATCGGAGGCGGCATGGCGTTTACGTTTTTAAAAGCCGTCGGATATGATATCGGTAATTCGCTTTTAGAGGAGGATCTTATATCTGACGCACTAAATATCTTGCGCCGCGGCAAAGAGCTTGGGGTTAAAATTTATATCCCTGTCGATGCCGTCGCAGCTCCACAATGCTCGCAAGACGCCGTTACAAAAAAGGTTACCGTCCAAGAAATTCCAAGCGATTGGATGGGGCTAGATATCGGACCTGCGACCGTAGCGCTTTTTAAAGAAGCCCTAGACGATGCACAAACGATCTGGTGGAACGGACCGATGGGGGTTTTTGAGATCGATAAATTCGCTCGTGGCAGCCTGCATATATCGCACGCGATCGCAGATAGCGACGCCACGACCGTAGTGGGCGGCGGCGATACCGCAGATGTCGTCGAACGCGCTGGTAACGCTGATGATATGACTTTTATTTCTACCGGAGGCGGCGCGAGCTTAGAACTCATCGAGGGCAAGGAGCTGCCGGGCGTGCGAGTGCTTACTGCTAAAACGGAGCTGCGATGATACTGGCAGCGAATCTTAAATGCAACCATACCCGAGCTAGCTTTGAGCAGTACGCTAAAACTTTAAATGAAGGCTTAGCGGGCCTAATTTCGCGCGAGGATGAAATTTTGGTTTTTCCTCCTGCTAGCGCATTTTGCGCGAAAGTGAAAAATTTTACTCAAGGCGCGCAAAATTTCTATCCTGCCGCGCACGGCAGCTTTACAGGCGAGATCGGCGGCGATATGCTGGCGGAATTTGACATCAAAACCGTTCTTATCGGACATAGTGAGCGGCGCGCTATTTTGGGCGAGAGCGCGGAGCTGATAAGAGAGAAATTCGGTTTTGCTGCGGCGCAGGGCTGGCGCATCGTCTTTTGCGTCGGCGAGGACGAGGCGGCATTCGCGCAAGATCGCAGCGAGGATTTCGTAGCGGCACAGCTTGAGGGTATCGATCTGAAATATCCGAGCTTAGTACTAGCCTACGAGCCCGTCTGGGCGATCGGTACGGGCAGAAGTGCGCAGTGCGAGCAAATCGAAAGAATGCTGAAGTTTTTAGGCACCAAAAGCTCAGCACCTCTACTTTACGGAGGCAGCGTAAATGCTGAAAATATCGCAAAAATTTGCGCGATAAGAGGTTGCGACGGGGTGTTAGTGGGCACAGCAAGCTGGGACGCCTCGAAGTTTTTGGAGCTTATACGCGTCGTCTCGTGAGCGTCTTTTAATGAGTTTGAAATTTTAAGTCCGCGACAGGCTATGCGCCTAGTCTTGACTTAAAATTTCTACACAACATTAAAATCTATCTCACGATACTGCCGCTATCGAATTTGGTTTCAAATTTGGGTTGCAAAATTTTTAAGTCAAATTGCGCAGGATTTTTCGCTTAGTCAAGGCAAAATTTAAAAAATAAGCGGAGCGAACATATGGTTCGTGAGCATTATTTTTTAAATTTTAACGCAGAATAAGTAGAAAAAGCCAAGCAAAAATAGAAAGGAGAAATAATGATTTTAAAAGGCAAAAAGGGCCTCATCGTCGGCGTCGCTAACGCCAAATCCATCGCTTACGGCATCGCCGAAGCTTGTCACGAGCAGGGTGCGCAGATGGCGTTTACCTACCTAAACGATGCGCTGAAAAAACGCGTAGAGCCGATCGCGGAGGAGTTTGGGAGTAAATTAGTCTATGAGCTTGACGTAAATAACCAAGCCCACCTTGACGGTCTTGCGGATCGCATTAAAGCAGATCTCGGCGAGATAGATTTCGTCGTGCATGCGGTAGCTTATGCGCCCAAAGAAGCATTAGAAGGCGAGTTTGTAAACACGAGCAAAGAGGCCTTTGACATCGCGATGGGCACGAGCGTGTATTCGCTACTAAGCCTCACGCGCGCGGTGCTACCGGTGCTAAAAGAGGGCGGCTCGGTGCTCACGCTAACCTACCTTGGAGGGCCGAAATTCGTGCCTCACTACAACGTTATGGGCGTTGCAAAAGCAGCGCTTGAAAGCTCCGTGCGCTATCTCGCTCACGATCTTGGCGCGCGCGGCATCCGCGTAAACGCTATCAGCGCGGGTCCGATCAAGACGCTTGCCGCAAGCGGAATCGGCGATTTTAGGATGATTTTGCGCTACAACGAGGTAAACAGCCCGCTAAAACGCAATGTCACGACGCATGACGTCGGCAACAGCGCGATGTATCTGCTTAGCGACCTAGCTAGCGGCGTGACCGGCGAGGTGCACTACGTCGACTGCGGCTACAACATCATGGGCATGTGCGACGTGGTGACCGACGCCGATGGTAAGATGATCCTTGCGTGGGATGCGGCTAAGGCCGAATAAGCGGCGTGCAAAAAGGGCAAAATTTGGCGCGCACGGTCTATTACGAGGCTAGGCACAAAGCCATAGCAGAGGGCGGCATAGAGGGCATCGCCGCCGTTTTGCGAGGTGATGATGAGGCCGAGAAAGCCTCGCTTCTGTTGTGTCTAGATTATTACCTTGATCCCTACTACGGATGCACGCTGGCGCATGAGAGCGAAATTTTCGCCCTTTTGCAGGAGCTGCTTCTGAGCGAGCGCTCGCAAGCTATCAGAGACGATATTTTGCAGCTTCTGGGCGATTACTGCGGCGATTTTAGCGTGCTGCGAAGCAGGATTTGCGAGGCGTCCGGCGAGATTTTGCCAGACATTAGGCGCTTGATCCAAGGATAAATTTAACGACCGGCGCGCTTTCGTGCACGGTAATTGCGCCGCGGTGAGGGTAGCGAAATTTGCCGCGCCTCCGCGCACGCCCCTTTTGCCGCGAAAATACGGCAGTGTAAAATTTAAAAGTTGAAAGCGGCAATGAAAACCTTGGATGAGCAAGGAGCTCGATCTAGCGAGCATACCTAAAAACGGCATGGAAATAGAGGATTATTTCAGGGCTGTTTTTGAAAAAAGCGGCAAAAACCGCCAGGAAGGAGCTTGATGAAAAAGGATTATATCTGCGTATTTGATTGCGAGACGATCCCTGACGTAGCGGCGCTGGTGCGGGTGCTGGATGAGGAAGCGATCGCGAGCTGCTTTGAGCCTTTCGATAAAAAAAGCTTCGCAAAGCTTCTTGACGCGCAGCTCTCGCAAAAGATCGGCGGCGAGAAACAAAACGCGTCTTTAAATTTTGCTGCAAATTCGGCGGAGCAGAATTTTAAAATAGAAAATTCCGAGCAAAATTCCGCACCTCAAAGCTTTACGCAGCAAGACGTCGCGTCTCAAAGCTTTGAGAGTGAAAATTCCGCTGAAAATCACGCGCAGGTAAATTTTACGAGCAAAAATTCCGCATCGAATTCCACAGAGCAAAATTTAGCGCCGCAAAATATGGCGTCTAAAAATTCCGCGTCGCTAAATTTAACCTACGACGATATCGCGCCTCAAAGCTCCGCGACACAGGGCTCCGCGGTAGAAAATTCCGCGCCGCAAAGCCCTGCGCCTCAGAATTTCGCGGCGGAAAGTTTTACGTCTCAAAGCTCCATATCTCAAAGCTCAAAGAGCGAAAATCACGCTTTAAATTCCGCGCAAGATCTCGCGTTAAACGCGCTAAATTTTAAAATTTACGGCGAGCAATTGATCTTTAACGCGGATAAAAGTAAAATTTTAAACCACAAATTGCTCTCGCTTAAGGCGATGGAGATTTTCAAAGAAAAAACCGGCAGCGAATTCCTACCCGTCTGCTTCCATCGCGTCGTTAGCATTAGCGCCGTGATGGCGGACGGATTCGGCAGATTTTTGCGCGTCTCTACGCTTGATGGCGAGAGCGAGCGCGATAAAATCGCAAAATTCTTAACCTTCATCGAGGATTTTAATCCGCGCCTCGTGAGCTTCAACGGGCGCGGGTTCGATCTGCCGATGATTATGGCGCGCGCGATGTGCTATGATCTAAGCGCCGCGGCGTATTTTGAGACGAACGATCGCGATAACAACAAGAGCAAATGGGAGAACTACCGCAGCCGCTACGACGGGCGGTTTCATCTGGATCTGCTCGATCACATAAGCGATTTTGGCGCCGTTCGCGGGCTCAAGCTCGATCATATCTGCGCCAGCGTGGGCCTTCCCGGCAAATACGACGTGCACGGCGATCAGGTACTGCAGCTGTATTACGGCGGCGAGCAGGCCAAGATCGACGAGTACTGCAGATCCGACGTGCTTAACACCTACTGGCTGTTTTTGAAATACGAGCTTTTGCGCGGCAAGATCACCAAGGACGACTATCTGAATTACATCGCGGTGATGGGCGAATTTTTGCAAAAAGAGTGCGCGGGCATGAGCTATACGCCCGTTTTTTGCGACTTTATAGAAAGGGAGCTAGCGGCATATGCTAAGTGAAATTTTTAAAATTTTAAAAGGCGCGGTTTTTTGCGCGTTGTTTTTGCTCTGCGGCGCGTTCGCGGACGAGGCTAAATTTAAACCGATGCTGCTTAAAGAATACGTCCCCGGCATGAATATCACGGGCTGGGTGATTAGCGAGAAGTTAGACGGCGTGCGCGCGATCTGGGACGGCAAAAATCTGCGCTCCAGGCGCGGCAAGATCATAAACGCTCCCGAGGGCTGGAGCGCGGGCTTTCCGCCGTTTTTCGTGGACGGCGAGCTATACACGGCGCGCGGAGAGTTTGAGCAGCTCGTCTCGATCGTCTCTTCTAGCGTGCCCGATGAGCGCTGGAGCAGGGTGAAATTTTACGCGTTCGATCTGCCGAAGGAGCAGAAAAACCTGAGCGCGAAGATGGAAATTTTAAGAAATTTTATCGCCTCAAGTGGCGCGCAAAATTTACTCATCGTGCAGCAAACCCCGGTAAGCACGCACGCCGACGTGCAGGCGTATTTTGATCGCGTCATCGCAGCAGGCGGCGAAGGGGTCGTGCTGCGCGATCCAAACGCGCTTTATGAAAGCGGGCGCAGTGATAAAATTTTAAAATATAAAAAGATGCACGATAGCGAGTGCAAGGTCGTAAAAATCAACCCGGGCTACGGCAAAAACGAGGGCAAGATGGGCTCGCTTAGCTGCGTGGATCTACGTAGCGGAGTGAAATTTAAAGTAGGCACGGGCTTTAGCGACGAAATGCGGGCAAATCCGCCTAGGGTGGGCACGATCATCACCTATCAATACCAAAATTTAACCCGCGAGAAAAAGCCACGCTTCCCCGTATTTTTGCGCGTGCGACCAGCGATTTAATCTAAGGGGCTATAATCGCGTGTTTTGATAAATTTGATCCGAAGGAGAATAGATGAAAATTTTAATCACAGGCGGCGCGGGATACATCGGCAGCCACGTCGCAAAGGCACTTTTAGAAGCGAACCGCCACGACGTCGTCATACTGGATAATCTTTGCAAAGGCTCGATGCGAGCGATCGAGGCGCTTCGCGACGTGGGCGAGTTTGAGTTCGTACAGGAAAGCCTAGAAAACACCCCTGCAATCGAGAAGCTTTTTAAGCGCGAAAAATTTGATGCGATCATTCACTTTGCGGCGTTTATTGAGGTTTTTGAAAGCACGCAAAATCCGCTAAAATACTATCTAAACAACACCGCCAACGCGATGAATTTGATCGCGCTTGCGAACAAATACGGCGTGAAAGACTTTATCTTTAGCTCCACGGCAGCGACCTACGGCGAGCCCGACATCCCGCAGGTAAGCGAGGAAACTCCGCAAAATCCGATCAATCCGTACGGTAGAAGCAAGCTGATGGTCGAGTGGGTGTTAAAAGACGCGGCAGCGGCAAATCCGAATTTTAAATATGGAATTTTGCGCTACTTCAACGTTGCAGGGGCCGCAAGTGACGGCACAATCGGGCAAAACTACCCGAACGCGACGCATCTTATCAAGGTTGCGACCCAAACGATCGTCGGCAAGCGCGATAAGATGAGCATTTTCGGCGATGATTACGACACCAAAGACGGCACCTGCATACGCGACTACATCCACGTAGAAGATCTCGCAAGCGCGCATCTGGCGGTGCTTGATTATCTGCAAAGTAACGACAGCGCGGTCTTTAACGTAGGCTACGGCACGGGCTTTAGCGTAAAAGAGGTCGTCAATGAAGCCAAAAAAGTAAGCGGCGTGGATTTTAAAGTGGAGATCGCTCCGCGCAGAGCGGGCGATCCTGCCTGCCTCATCTCAAACGCGGATAAAATTCGAACCAAAACCTCCTGGCAGCCTGAGCACGAGAGCCTGGATGAGATCATCCTAAGCGCGCTAAATTGGGAAAAGAAGCTCTAGGTTCTAGCGTGAAAGTGCGATTTGAAATTTTAAAATTTTACTCCGCCGCGTTTAATCGCGGCGGAGTAAAAGGAAGCCTTGTTTGCTTAAAATTCTAAACGCCCCCGAAGCCGCGCAGCGTAAGCTCGGCGTCGTGCTATCGTATGTAAATATCTTTGTTTCTACGATACTTACTTTGGTTTATACGCCGTTTTTTCTGCGGGCGCTGGGGCAGAGCGAGTTTGGGCTGTATTCTTTAGCTAGCAGCGTTATTGGCTATTTAGCGATTTTGGATTTGGGTTTCGGCAACGCCGTGACGGTCTATACCGCCAAATACGTCTCAAGCGGCGAAGTGGAGCGCATGCATAAGCTACACGGCACGATTTTTAGCGTGTATTTGGTAATGAGCGCGGTGATCGTGATTGCAGGAGCTGCGCTGCTAGCTAATCTGCACGCGATTTTTGGCGCTAAGCTAAGCGCTAGTGAGATGGGCGAAATTCGCATTATGCTAATGCTACTAACTGCAAATTTAGCGATTAGCTTTCCTTTTAGCATCTATTCGTCGATCCTTACGGCGCATGAGAATTTCGTATTTATTAAGCTAGTTGGGATCTTTCGCACGATCGCTCTGCCGCTAGCTGCGGTGCCTGCGCTACTTTTGGGATATAAGGCTATCGCGATCGTAATCATCGCTACGGCGGTAAATTTAATCTGCGTCGCGGCAGATTTCATCTATTGCAAAAGCAAAGTCTCGCCCGTGATAAGCGTGCGAAATTTCGACGCCCCCACGCTTAAGCAAATTTTTGGCTACTCGTTTTTTATATTTTTAGGCATCGTAGTCGATCAAGTAAACTGGAATGTCGATAATTTTATCTTAGGCGCGGTAGCAGGCGCTACGGCGGTTTCCACGTATGCCGTAGCAAGCACGATAAATGCCACTTTCGTCACGCTTTCGCTTACCATTAGCGGCGTGATGCTTCCTAAAATCGCCAAAATGGTCTCTGCAAACTCCACCGATTCCGAGCTTAGCGCGGAATTTATCAAAATAGGCAGGCTGCAATTTTACGTGATATTTTTTATCGCGTCGCTTTTGGTGATTTTTGGGCGGGAGTTTATCGTGCTATGGGCTGGCGCAAATTATGAAATTTCATACGCAATCGCGCTTATTTTGGTGCTTCCAGTAAGCGTGCCGTTGATTCAAAATTTAGGCCTAGCCGTGCTTCAGGCAAAAAACAAAGTCAAATTTCGCTCAATCGCCGCGTTTTGCGTCACGCTCGTAAATATCGCTATTTCTATTCCGCTAGCTAAGGCTTACGGTGGCGTGGGCGCTGCGTGCGGTACGGCTTTTGCGATCACATTGCTAAATATCTGTGTGATGAACATCTACTATGCTCGTGTAATCGGACTTGACATCGCTAAATTCTGGCGAAATATCGGCGCGATGGTAGTAAAATTTGCTCCTGCAATCGCAGTAAGCCTAGTGATAAATTACGCATTAGGCTTGCATGGAGTGAGCTTTTTGTTAATTTGCGGCGGGCTTTATTCGGCTATGTTTGTGCTAAGCGCGTATTTTTGGGCGATGAATGACTACGAACGCGCGATTTTTGGTGGCATTGCGGCTAAGATAAGGAGGCGGGCTTGAGCTTCAATGTAATTAGCGAAGTGGTTACGAAAGACCGCTGTATCGGCTGCGGCGTCTGCGCGAGCAGCTGCCCTTTTAGCGTGCTAAAAATGCGGCTTGGAGGCAATGGATTTTACGCGCCTGAGGAGGGCGAAGGGTGCCGCGACAAATGTGATATTTGTCTAAAAGTCTGCCCGTTTTACGAAAAAGACATGCTTGAAAATGAGCTAAATTCTAAATCATACTCAGAGCTGGAAAGCTTTAGTCCTGATTTTGGCAGGTTTTTAGCCACTTATAAATTCTACAAAAAAGATGAAGCGCAGCGCCTAAGCAGTGCAAGCGGCGGCGCGGGAGATTATATTTTTCGCGAGCTTTTTGCGCGCGGGCTCATAGATTACGCGATTTGCGCCGTGCCTGCGGACGAGGGGGATTTTATAGCCCAAAATCCCAAGCGGGATTTTTCTGCCTGCAATAATTTAGCGCAGCCACAGAATTTGCAAAATTCCGCAACCAAAAATTCCGAACAGAATTCCGCAATTCCGAATTTAACGCAGAATTTGGCGGATGATGATTCTATAAATTTTACGAGTGCGCAAAATTCCTTTTGCGAAAATTTTACGCAGAATTCTGTGCAAAATTTTACAAATGAAAATTTTGCACAGAATTCTAAAGCTTCTTGTAAAAATTCCGTATCAGCACAGAATTTTGCCTGCGAGAATTCTAAAAACACGCGAAATTATGCGGGCGAAAATTCCGTGCCGCTATTTAAATTTAGCGTGATAAAAAATGCCGATGAGCTTACTCGTGCGCGCTCGTCCGCTTACTATCCGCTCACGCTTGAAGCAGTGCTAAAGGAGATGTCGCGCCGCGAGGGTAGATACGCGATTAGCGCGCTGCCGTGTTTTGCCAAGGCCTTAAGGCTTGCTGCGAGTAAAAATCCGCGCCTTAAATCCCGCATAAGCTTTATTATCGGGCTGGTTTGCGGACAGGGCAAGGGTACTGGTTTTACGCATAAGCTGGCAGATCTTGCGTTTAAAGAGCGTAAGCAGCTCGCGGCGGTTAATTACAGATATAAAATCGCGGGCAAAAGTGCGATGAGCTTTGGCTTTAAATTTCGCGCTGCAGACGGCAGTGAGGCGATAGACGATCGCAGTAGTAGCGCCTTTGCATACTGGAGCTCGCGCGCTTTTACGCCGCTTGCGTGCAACTCCTGCACTGACGTTTTTGCCAAATGCGCCGACGTCGTACTGATGGATGCGTGGCTGCAAAGCGAAATGAGCGAGTGGCGCGGCACATCGCTCGTAATTACGCGCGCAGCTCAGATCGACGCGCTATTTTCGCAGCCTACGAAGCAGGCACGCGAGGCGATTTTTTGCGAGCGGATATCCGCAGCAGAGGTGCAGCGCTCGCAGCAAAGCCAGGTGGAGTGCAAAAACGAAATTTTCTACGGTGCGAAAAATCCGCTTAAGCGTTACATCTTGCGCCAGAAGCTTCAGATCCAGCGATATAGCGCTACGCATTTTGATTGTGATGATTTCATCGCTGCTAGGCTTAAAAAGATCGCCGCTGCAAATAAAGTGCTAGCGCTTTTGGCGCTACCAAAGATCGCGGCATATAAAATTTATAGGAAGTTTGCATGAAGATCGGGATTTTTACCCTGCCGCTAGTAAATAATTACGGCGGAATTTTACAAGCTTACGCGCTAAGCCGCGTGCTAGTGGGGCTTGGGCATGAGCCGTGGCTCATAAACTTGCGCCTGCAAAGAAGCAAACTATCGATTGCGTATATTAAATTTTTAGTGGTACGCGCGCTTAAAAAGGAGCTTTGCGGCGCGAAATTTAATCCCTCTTACGAGCGCGATACTAGCGAGTTTGTGGCGGAAAATATCCCTTTAACCGCGCCTGTTTGCACACCTGCGAATTTAAAGGTGCTGTGCGAGAAAGAGCGCTTTGAAGCGGTGATTTTAGGAAGCGATCAGGTTTTTCGCCCTAGCTATTTTGCGGATTTTGCAGATTGCTTTAGCCTTGGATTTTTGCCGCCTAACTGCACGCGGATCGCCTATGCTGCAAGCTTCGGCGGAGATAGGCTCTGTGGGCTTAAAAATCCCGCAGATTTAAAAGCTCACGTTGCAAATTTGGCTAAATTTAAAGCTATTTCGGTGCGCGAATGCGACGGCGTAAAGCTTGCGCGCGAATGCTTTGGTGTAGATGCGCACTGGGTACTGGATCCTACGCTTTTAGCTAACAAAGAGATTTACGATAAATTTTTAAGCCATGCGCCAAAGCGCAAGGGCTTTGCCTATATCCTAGATCCATCGCCTCGCTCAGAAGCGGCGATAGAGCTATTAAAGAAGCAAAGCGGCCTAGAGATAGATGAGGTGAACGACCGCGGCAACCGCATCGGCATAAAAGCATGGCTAAGCGCTATTGCGGGCGCGGAGTTTGTGCTAACCGACTCATTTCACGGCTGCGTATTTTCCATAATCTTTAATAAGCCGTTTTTTGTGCTCGTTAACGCTAGTCGCGGTGCGTCGCGCTTTAGCTCGCTTTTGGGCTCGTTCGGGCTTGAAGATAGAGCTTTGCAAGATCCCAAAGACGCGCGCTTGGACGCGACTATCGATTGGGATGGCGTAAATGAGGCGTTGCGCCGTAAAAGAGAGGACTCGATGAAATTTTTAAAAACAAGTTTAGGCTCATAAAATGAAAATAGCTATGGTGATTTCTGCTTTAGGCAAGGGCGGTGCCGAGCGCGTGCTAAGCGTGCTGGCAAATTTTTTCTGCCGTGAGAATGAAGTCTGCGTGATAAAATTTGACGCAGATGAGCCGTTTTACGCGCTAGATTCTAAGATCGAGCTTCTTAGCTTGGATTTAGGAGTGGGCGATTTGGGAGTATTTGGCAATATAAAAAAGCGCTACGATAAAATTTTAGCCTTGCATAGGCTTCTAAAAAGTCGTAAATTTGACGTCGTAATCTCGTTTTTAGATAATACCAATGTCCTTACGCTTATCGCAAATCTTGGAGTTGGGCAGAAAATCATCGTCTCCGAACACACCAATCATCGCTTTTTAAAAAGTCCGATCTGGCGAGCTCTCAAGCGGATCTTTTATCCGAGGGCTGCAGGTCTTAGCGTGCTTAGTAAATTCGATCTGGATCATTACACATATGTGCAAAATCGCGCGATTATGCCTAATCCGATGTTTGAGATCAGCCATGCTAAAGAGGCCCGCCCGCCTAAAGAAAATATCATCCTAGCAGCCGGCCGGCTCAATGTCTATAAGGGCTTTGATGTCCTTCTTAAGGCGCTTGCGCTTATAGATTTCAATCTTTTAAAAGAGTGGAAGGTGGTGATCGCAGGCGACGGAGAGGAGCGAAAGAGCCTTGAAAGCCTAGCTGCGAAGCTGCGCTTAAATGTGCAGTTCATCGGCTTTGTGCGCGATATCGAGAGCTTATATGAACGCGCTAAAATCGTAGTCGTAACCTCCAAGATGGAGGGCTTTTGTAATATTTTGATGGAGAGTATATTTTTCGGCACCGCTAGAATTTCTACAGATTGCATCGCAGGTCCTAGCGAGCTTATAAGCGACGGCGTAGATGGGTTTTTGTGTCCGGTGGGCGATAGCGCAAGTATCGCTAAAAAGCTTGAAATTCTAATGAGCGACGAAAAGCTGCGCGAGCGGCTCGTGCAAAACGCCTCCAAGCGCGAGGAGAGCTTTAAAATTGAAACGATCGGGCAACGCTGGTTGGATTTTATAGCCGCTACGATACACAGGGAGGAATAATGAGCGAAAATCCCCTAATCTCGGTCATCATCCCCGTTTATAATGTCAAAGAATTCCTGCGCGCTTGCGTGGAGCGTATCACGGCGCAGACCTATACGAATTTAGAAATTTTACTCGTAGATGATGGCTCAAATGATGGCAGCGAGGCGATTTGCGACGAATACGCTGCGCGTGATCCTCGTGTGCGCGTGCTGCATAAACCAAACGGCGGGCAGGCTAGCGCGCGAAACGCTGCTTTGGATGTCGCTCGCGGGGAGTTTATCAGTTTCGTAGATAGCGACGATTTGATAAGCCTTAATTTGATTGAGACGCTTTTTCGCCTGACGCAGAAATTTTGCACCAAAATCGCTATGTGCGGCTACGCAGCATTTGGCGACGAGAGCGAAATAAATAATTTCAAGGCGGCTTTAAATTCTAAAGAAAATCAAAATTCTAAAGAGGTTAGCGATTTAGGAGGAGCTGCAAATTCGAATGCCAACGCAGGCGAATACAAAATATCGCCGCAAGAGCTTTTTAGACGCAGCTGCACGCAGGATCCGTATTTTAGCACCGCGGTTTGGCGCGCGCTGTTTGCTCGCGAAATTTTCGCTGCTTTGCGCTTTCCTACGGGGCAGATCTATGAGGATGTGGCGATATTTTTTGATATTTTTAACGCTTCTATTTCGGCGTGCACGGATGAAATTTTATATTTTTATCGCGTAAGGGCGGGCTCGACCGTAAATTCATTCGCACGCAGGCATCTGGCGGTCATCGCTGCGGTGCGCCGCTATACTGAGGCGATCGCTGCGAATTATCCAAGCTTGGCGCGTGAGGCTAATTTTACTCGCTGCGAGTCCGCGCTGAATACGGCGTTTTTAATTATCAAATCGAGCTTTGATGCTGCGGGCTCGGATGGGGGGGATGCAACTTCTCCTCTTGAGGCTAATACGTGCGGTTTGACAAACGAGGCAGATTTACGCGGTGCTGATAGTTTATCTTGCGCATGCGGTAAAAATTCCGCATTTAAAAATTCCTCCGAGCAAAATTATATGCGAAATTCCGAGCAGAATTCTGCGTCGCAAAGAAAGATCGCAGATCCCCGCTCTCCTTTAAGCGCTGCAGAAGCTGTGGATCAGATCCGCTCACTGCACGCTTTGGTGCGCGAGCGGCTGGATTTTGGATTTTTCGCAGCGCATGCAAGCCGCACGCAGACGCTGATGATGGTCTTGTTTTACGCTAGCCCCGCGCTTTTGCGGCTATTTTATAAAATTTATCGGAAGCTAAAATGAAAATTTTATTCGTCATCGCAGCTCTTAGAAACGGCGGCGCCGAGCGCGTGCTGCAGGTCTTGGCGAACCATTTTGCGCGCGCAAACGACGTTACGATCGCGATTTTGGAAAACGACGAGGGCAGGTATAAATTTAGCGAAAAGATAAAATTTTTGCATCTAGATGTTTATAAAAACGGCGGCAGGTTCGATAAATACAGAATTTTGCGCGAGTGCTTCAAGCGCGAGCGCCCAAGCGTCATCATCAGCTTTATGGACTGGACGAACGTAGCGTGCGTGATCGCAAGCTTTGGGCTAGGCATCCCGCTCATCGCGACCGAGCACAACGCGCACGATTATATGTCAAGCGGGCTTTTTAGCCGCGTGCGCGATCTGTGCTACAAAAAAGCGGACGCGCTTACGGTGCTTACGCGCTCGGACTTTGAGTACTATTCGCGATTTGTCAAAAACTGCTTCGTCGTGCACAACCCCTTTTTCGGCGAGATTGATGGTGCTAAAAGCGCCAAGCGAAACGTGATCTTAAGCATCGGCAGGCTCGAGCCTGTAAAGGGGTATGAAATTTACTTCGACGCGCTAAGCAGGATCGATAAAAGCCTGCTTGCGAAGTGGGAAATTTTAATCGCGGGCGACGGCTCGCTGCGCGAAAGCTTGCGCGAGCTCGTGGCGCGGCTTGGGCTTGAAGTGCGATTTTTAGGGCACAAGCAGGACGTGAGCGAGCTGTATAAAGAAGCCAAAATTTTTGTGCTAAGCTCGCTTAGCGAGGGGCTTCCAAACGTTTTGATCGAGTCTGCGTTTTACGGCTGTGCACGGCTTAGCAGCGACACGGCGGGCGCAAAAGAGCTCATAAAGGACGGCCTTAGCGGCATTTTGTTTAAACGCGGCGATGCGAATGAACTTGCGAGCAAGCTTGAAAATTTAATGCGTGATGAGGCGCTGCGAGATACTCTTGTGCAAAATGCAAATGAAAATTTAGACGAGTTTTCGCAAGAGCGCATCGTTGAGCTCTGGCAGGGCTTGATAGATCGGTTTGCGCGCAAATAGCAGCCGCTTATCGATGCCCTAGCGGCGCGCGGAGATAAATTTAAACTTCGGTGTGCTAAGATAGCATTTCGCGCCCGAGCAGAGCGGCGCGTTTAAATTTACAAAGCGCATCGCGCGATGAAATTTAGCCGCTTGGGGCAGCGCAAAACGCGCTAAATTTAAACAGCGCGGCGTATGCTCGCGTAAAAAGGCGCGAGCAAAGCTTAAATTTATAGCGCGGCAGAAATTTAAAAGGTAAAGGGATGAAGAAATTAAGCGTTTTTATATATTCGATGGGAGGCGGCGGCGCCGAGCGCGTCGTAAGCAACCTCTTAGGCGAGCTTACGGCACGCTATGAAGTGCATCTGGTGCTGATGAACGAGAGGATTTTTTATGAAATTCCAAGCGACGTGCAGATCCATTTCATCGAAAAATCAGCCCCCTTTGAAAACGGGCTGCTGAAGCTTGCAAAGCTGCCGTTTTTGGCGCTGCGCTACAAAAAGCTATGCGAGCGCCTAGGTATCGACATCCACTTCGTTTGGATGAACCGCCCTTGTTACGTGGCGGCGCTGGCGCGAGTTTACGGATTGGGCGGAACGATGATTTTTAACGAATGCTCGACGCCGTCGGTGCTGTATAAAGAGCCGAACTTCAAATCTAAAATTTCAAAGCTTCTGCTGCGTAAGCTCTATCCGAAGGCCGATTTTATCTTCCCCAACTCGCTTGGAAATTTGCGCGATCTGGCGGATAATTTCGGAATCGATGAGCGCAAGATGAGCGTGCTATACAACGCGATCGATCTGGATGAGATCAGTCGCAAAGCGCAGCAGCAGGTCGCGCAGGAGCGACCGTTTTTCCTAAGCGTCGGCAGGCTCGATGCGGGAAAAAACCACGCACTTTTGATCCGCGCGTATGCAAATTTAAAAAATAACGACAAAGACCTGCTGATCTTGGGCGACGGCGTGCTGCGGGCCGAGCTTGAAGCTCTGATAGAGGAGCTGGGCTTAGGCGGCCGCGTGAAGCTTTTGGGCTTTGACGCAAATCCGTATAAGTATATGGCTAGATGCTACGCGTTTGTTTTCGTAAGCCTTTTTGAGGGGTTTTCAAACGCGCTTATCGAAGCTCTTGCGTGCGGCAAACTCGTAATTTCAAGCGATCATCAAAGCGGCGCGCGCGAGCTTTTGGGGCAGAGCGAATGGGGCGTGCTGGTGGGCGTGAACGATCTAGAAAGCACCCAAGCGGCGATGCAAAAAGCGCTGGATGATGAAAATTATGTAAAATTTTATGAGAAAAAGGCTAAAATTAGAGCCTCGTTTTTCGATAAAAAACGGATAGCAAGCGAGCTGATCGCAAAAATAGAACAAATCGACGAAGGAAAATAGGCGTGGGTGAAGAAAAAAAGGCTTTTAGCGTCAGAGAGATCGACGAAGGATCGTCCGATCAAAAAGGCGCGCAATCAATGGGTGCCGACAAAGCTGCCTTAAGCGAAAATTTCGCTAGTGAGGGAAATTTTGACGCAGAGTATTCCGCGGATGGCGGAGAGAATTTTAATGGCGAAAATGCCGAGATTAAGGGTAGCGAGGATACCGCGCCTCAGAGCGATAAAAATTCTGAGCTTGATGCAAAAAATTCTGCGAGCAAAAATTCCGCGCACGCCGGCGCTAAAAATTTAAGCGACGATCAAGCGCGCGCTGTTTCTGCAAAAATGCGAGCACAAAAAAAATCCAAAAAGGCTAAAAAATCAAGCGGACAAAATTCTACCTCGGTAAATTCTAAAAATTCCGCAGGCGCAAATTCTGCAAACTCAAATTTGAAGGACGCTGCGAATTCCACGAGCAAAAATTCTACAAATAAAAATTCCGCTGGCGCTGCGAACTCTACAAATAAAAATTCCGCAAAAGCCGCTAATTTGGCTAAATTTAAAAATGCGAATTCCGCAAGTGCTTTAAATTCTACAAACGGCATAAATTCTGATAATTCTAAAAACTCCACAACAGAAAATTCCCAAAATTCCAAAAATCAGTCAGCTGACGCGCTTCCTGCTAGGCGCAAAATTTTCGGTTTTATAAAAAATTATGAGTTTTCAAAGCATATTTTGCTGATGACTTTGCTCGCGTTTGCCTTTAGCGTGGCGTTTCGTATGTGGTGGGTGCACTGGGCGAGCGGTTTTCCGAACTACTTTTTTTGGGATGGCGAGCTGATGATAAACACCAACGACGGCTACGCCTTTGCAGAGGGCGCGCGCGACCGACTCGCCGGCTTTCATCAGCCCAACGATCTTAGTTATTTTAGCGCGCCGCTTTCGATCGTGACGGCGTTTTTGGCTGAAATTTTGCCCTTTAAAATCGAGACGATCTTCGTTTATCTGCCGGCTTTGTTTAGCTCGCTCATCGTAGTGCCGATTTTATTAATTTCAAGCGAGTTTCGCTGCATGCGCGCAGGCTTCATCGGCGCGCTTGTCGCGAGCGTGGCGAATAGCTACTATAACCGCACAATGGCTGGGTATTACGACACCGATATGCTAAATATCGTGCTTGCGATGTGTATTTTGTGGGCGTTCATCCGTATCTGCACGCGCGGTTCGCGCAGCACGCTGTTTTGGCTGGGTGCGTTTACGATATTTTATATGTGGTGGTATCCGTCCAGCTTTTCGCTAAATTCCATGATGCTCGCCGTATTTTTCGCCTACACGCTGATTTTTAAGCGAAAAAGTGCGGTAAATTACGAAGCGATGATCATCTTTTTGATCGCGCTTTGCTCCACGCCTTTGGTAGCTAAAATTTTAATCTCGCTTACGCTATTTTGGCTCTTTGCATTTAAAGGAAAGCTATTAAATTTTAAAATTTTAGCGATTATCGGCGCGCTTGCCGTAGTCTTTTTCGTCGCAAACGGAGGTCTTAGCCCGATCATCTTTCAGGCGAAATTTTATATCTTCCGCTCCCTTGCGGACAACGCCGATACGGCATTTCATTTTTTCAACGTCAATCAAACAATCCAAGAATCAGGCATCGTGCCGCCTAAGATCTTTATGGAGCGCATCAGCTCGCACGTCGCGGTTTTCGTGATCGCGGCAATCGGATACGTAGTGCTTTGCTTTAGGCATAAGGAATTTTTGCTCTCGATCCCGCTTCTGCTTTTGGGCTTTGCGGCAAACAAAGCGGGCCTTAGATTTACGATCTACGCCGTGGGCGTGATGGGGTTAAGTTTCGGATATATTTTGTATTTTTGCGTAAAGCGCTTGGATCTGCCAAAGATCGCGGGACGCGCGATACTGCTTATTTTGACGGCGCTTGCCATTTACCCCGCATGGCAGCACATCGTCTCGTACAAGGTCGATACGGTCTTTTATCAAAGCGAGGTGCGGGTGCTTGACGAGCTCAAAGATAAGGCGCAGCGCGAGGATTACGCGCTTTCGTGGTGGGACTACGGATACGGCATACGCTATTACAGCGACGTAAAGACTCTCATCGACGGCGGCAAACACCTCGGCAACGATAATTTCCCCGTTAGCTTTGCGCTTTTTAGAGATCAGATGAGCTCTGCGAATATGGCGCGTCTGGATGTCGAATACACCGAGCGCGGATATAGCGAAAAAATTCCAAACAAGCTAAAGCAAATTTTAAAAGATTATAATGCCACAGACGTAAATGATTTTATCTTAAGTTTGGGACTGGCCGATTTTAAGCCGCCAAGGCCTACTCGCGACATCTACTACATCCTGCCCGATCGCATGATGAATATCTTCCCCGTCGTCACGCAGTTTTCAAACATCGATATCACCGACGGCAAGCAGCTGGGCGAGCTGTTTTTCATAACGAGCGATAGGTTTGTTCAGGATCAAAGCGGCGTGCATATGGACAACGGCTTTTCGATCTCGCCGAGCCTTTTAAATTTAGAATATAGCGGCAGAAAATTCGCGATCAATACCTTTTACGAAACGAGCTACGACGCGAATGGCAAGCTTTCGGTAAAAGAGTTTAATATGGACAGCAGCGCGCAATTTTACGTGATTTTCATGCGCGATTACGGGCGATTTTTGCTGCTAGATAAGACGATGCTAAACTCAAGCTACATTCAGCTTTTTGTATTTGAAAGATATAGACCCGAGCTATTCGAGCCTGTGATCTTAAGCCCTGCTGTGAAAGTTTATAAATTAAAGCGCTAAATTTTGCCGCTACGGGCGGGTTAAATTTCATCGCGACATGCGAAATAAATTTAACTTCCGTGCGCGGATTTTTAGATTAAATTTAGGCTAAGTTTAAAGGAGAGCGAATGAAATTTTTTCAAGCGTCGCGAGGGCTTTTATCGGCGGTAAATTTTAAAAAAGAGCAAGGGTTTTTTATGGCGCGAAATTTTAATCAAGACGGCGAGAATTCCGCGTGCCGCGCACAAAATCATATAAATTTTAAGTCGCAAAATTTTAAAACGGAGCGTGAGCCGTGCCGCGCATAGGGTTTCTTTCGCACGAAAGCATGAGCCTATATTTCTTTCGCGCGCCGATAATGCGGGCTCTTAAAGAGCGGGGGCATGAAATTTACGCCATCGCGCCCGCGGGCGATTACACGCAAAAGCTTGCGAGCGAATTTCACGCCGTGACCTACGAGCTCGACAAGGCCTCGATCAACCCTTTCAAGGTGCTTAAAAACAGCGAGGGTTTGGCAGCCGTTTTGCGCGATCTAAACCTAGATATGCTTCAGACCTCCGCGCACAAATCAAACGTCTTCGGCACCTTTGCGGCGAAAAAAGCGGGCATCAAAACCGTGCTAAATTTAGTCGAGGGGCTCGGCAGCTTCTACGTGGACGGCGACCTAAAATCGCTTCTAATAGAGCCGTGATCGAGCGGCTTTACAGGCGCTCCTTGGCGCTTAGCGACGGCTGTATCTTCGTAAATGACGCAGATCCGGATTATTTTTTGGCTAAGGGCTTGAGCCGCGAGGATAAAATTTACCGCATCAAAAGCGTGGGCGTGGATGCGAGCTACTTCGATCCGGACGTATGCGAAGGGGCGGATCTGGGCGAGCGAAAGGTCGTTTTGATGATGGGGCGCGCGCTTTGGCACAAGGGGATTAAG